>Ga0196978_1000572_pt1 | contig 18298 bp, 12 predicted proteins | sample S3v_2013CmetaG_FD_155491 | JGI IMG/M metagenome (GOLD analysis project Ga0196978, IMG submission 155491) | Soil microbial communities from Anza Borrego desert, Southern California, United States - S3+v_20-13C | ecosystem: Environmental > Terrestrial > Soil > Desert | place: USA: California... | reverse complement strand
GCCGGTCAGCTTGTCCATGCCGGTCCTGGCCGAAAGCGCCGACAGCAGCTCCTTGGGGCTCGGAATCCAGCTGTCGTTGGCATCATCCAGCTCACCCTTTCGGGCCTGCATCTGCGCGCCCAGCTCTCTGAGCTGCGCAGCATCCATGGCCTTGCGGGCCTTGGGGAACATGGACTTTTCTTCCTCGTCGGCGTGGTGCTCGACGAGCTCCTTGATGACCTTGCTCTTGGCGGAGAACTCCTCCGACTGGGCGTCGACCATCTTGATCTCGTTCATGACCAGATCGACGACGTGGTGCTCCTCGATGGCTTCCTGATAGAGCTTGGCGTCGTCTTTCTTCGTCACCGCTTCGCGGTAGGCCGGGTAGAAGATCTCCTCCTCGATCGTCGTGTGCATCTGGATTTCCTGCTCGATCTGCGCGAGCAGTTTCTGGCGCGTGTCGCTGGACCTCTCGGTCGTCTTTTCGAGCTTCGCCAGGAGACCCTTCACCTTCTTGTGATCTTCCTTGAGCAAAGCGATTGCGTCCTTCTTCGTTCCTCGATTGGGCATCTTGATCTCTCCTGTTCGAGTTCTGCGTTGTGGTCGCGTCGCCTGCGCAACGTTCCAAGGCGTGCCTGTCCGGCAAGAATGGACATGAAAATACGAGGTCGTACAGACGAATCGCTCTCACGGATGCAATTGCACCCGCGCATTTGCACGCGTGGGGGCCATTACCACTACTCGATGCGGTGCCATGACGTGGATGCGTCGGCGCGCAGGCGCTCGCTGCGATCGATGTGCCGCCCCGGAGCGCGCGAAATTGCCGTGTCCGGTGGATGACACTCGCCATCCGGGTCAGGATCATCCGATGCCAGCGAAGATCGGATACGCAGCGATGCTGGAGCAGTTCGCGCCGCGCGAGATGGTCGAGCTGTGCGTGGCTGCGGAGCAGGCAGGCTTCGAAGGTGTGATGGCCGCCGATCACCTGCAGCCGTGGGTCCCGCAGCAGGGGCAGTCCGCGTTCGTGTGGTCGTTCATGGCTGCAGCGGCCGAGCGCACCAGGGGTGATGTCGGGCCAGGCGTGACGTGCCCGTCGTTCCGCATGCACCCGGTGATGGTCGCGCAGGCGGCCGCGACGATGTCGGCGATGTATCCCGACCGCTTCTGGCTGGGTTTGGGCTCGGGCGAGGCGCTCAACGAGCACGTCATCGCGGGGTACTGGCCCGAGGCCGTCGAGCGCACCAACCGCATGTTCGAGGCGGTCGAGATCATCCAGCGGCTGCTCACGGGCAAGCAGGTCCGGCACGAGGGACGCTTCTTCAAGATGGAGTCGATCCGCCTGTGGACGCTGCCGCAGCGTCCGCCGCCGATCTACATCGCCACCGCGGGACCGCTGACCGCGCACCGCACCGGCATGATCGCCGACGGCCTCATCACCGTAGGAGCACCGGTCGAGAAGGTGGCAGGGATCCTGGAGCGCTGCCGCGAAGGCTGTCGCGAGGTCGGTAACGACTGCGATCGCTTCCGCTACACGCTGCAGCTGCACCTGTCATGGGCCGCCACCGACGAGGAGGCGATGCGCAACGCCATCACCGAATGGCCCAACGGGGGCATGAAGTTCCCGAAACAGGACATCCGCTCACCGCACGACTTCGAACAGATGGCCAAGATGGTCAACCCCGAGGATTTCCAAGGGCGCATGGTCATCAGCTCCGATCCCGAGGCGCACCGCAAGGAGATCCAGAAGTTTCTGGACCTCGGCTTCCACCAGATCTACCTGCACAACGTCGGCCGCAATCAGCGCGAATGGATCGAGGCGTTCGGGCGGGAGGTGCTGCCGGCGCTGCGCGGGTGAAGCCTGACGGAGAAATGCGTCTCCGGCATTGACCAGGAAGTTGATCGGGAGACATGAAGCGTTCACTCGAAGACGGTGGCACCGGCATCTCGCCGCCTGAGATTTGCGAGATCTCGGCGCGGGGCGTGACACTTCTGATTGACGAGGAAGAGCTGTTCCTTTCCTACGCGGATTTCCCCTGGTTCAAGGGTCGAGCCGCTTCCGATGTTCACAACGTCGTCCGGCCGCAGCCCCATCACCTCCGCTGGCCCGCTCTCGACATTGATCTCGATATCGAATCGATCCGACATTCCGAGCGCTTTCCACTCCTGGCGCGCTGACCGCATTCCGCCCCGCCCACCCACCCGCCGGCTGGCCTCGAGTCCGGCTGCCCTGTAGAAACGACGCCATTTTCGGCTAGGGGGGTTGACCATGAGGATTTCGTACGTCGCTGCGGCAGCCATCATGCTTTGCGCGGGCAGCGCCGCTGCCGCGACCGATGCGCAGAAATGCGCCGCTGCCAAGATGAAGACTGCCGGCAAGTACGCCGCGTGCCGGCTCGGCGCCGACGCCAAGGCTCAGTCCAGCGGCCTGGCCGCTGACTACGGCAAGTGCGACGCGGTCCAGCAGCTGTCGTGGACAAAGGCGGAGGAAAAGTACGGCGGGGCCTGTCCCACCTCCGGTGACCAGGCGGCGGTGGGAGGCGATGTCACCGAGCTGAGCGAGTGCCTGCAGTCGGCGCTTACGGGCATGCCGGAAACGTGCAGCCTGCAGGGTCTCGAAGACGACGTCGCGGCGTGCACCGCCGACCTCGGCACGTGCAGCGGCGGTACGGCCGCTGCCGCCGACGTCCGCAGCGGCAAGACTTTCTCGAGTGCTTCGGGTCTGGGCGTTGCCGGCACGGCCTCCGAGGGCGCGGACGTCAACGGCGCGGAAGGCTCGCGCACGGCCACGATCCCCGCCGGTTTCTACGATGGCGACGAGACCGTCACGGTCCACGATGCCGATCTGGCGGCCTCCAATATCCTGGCAGGTGTCACCATTCTCGGAACGACCGGAACCTATGCGCCGCCGACGTGCGGTAACGGTGTCCTCGACGCAGGCGAAGAGTGCGACCTCGGAACGCTCGTCGGCTCGACGTGCCAGACTTTCGGCTACGCGGGCGGGAACCTCAGCTGCACGACGTCATGCGAGCGCACGGGCTGCTACCTTCGTATCTTCGTCACCAGCGGCTCAGGCTATGAGGGCGGGCTCGGCGGCGTGCAGGGCGGCCACGACATCTGCCGCACGCACGCCTACGCCGCCGGCCACACCGGCGTCTGGAACGCCTACCTGTCCTCATCGACGTCGGATGCGCGTGATCTTCTCGATGACAGGGTCGAGTTCCGGCGCATGGACGGTACTACTCTCATCGCCGCGGACCGGGATGACCTCGCCGCGGGCCTACTGGAAAACAGCGTCTTCCTCGACGAGTTCGGCCAGGACGATTCCGGCTTCGACAACGTCTGGACGGGTACGATGAGAGACGGCACCGCCGATACCCGCAATTGCAACGAATGGACGGACAGCACTTCGGACGTGACCGGTGTCGGCGGCTTCGCCAATGGCTCTTCGGTAGCGTGGTCGAGCTCATTCGAGCACCCATGCCATGGCAACCATTCTCTCTATTGCGTCGAGAGCGTAGGAACGTGGACGCCCTGCGCAGCCGAAGGCGCAACGTGCGAGTTCACCGGTCTCAAGCGCGTGCGCTTCGGTATCGAGGGCTTCTACGTCTACCTCCATGCTACCGGTAGCGTGACCTGCGACGCCGCAACGTTCGGGGAAGACCCGGCTTTTGGCGTTGCGAAGACTTGCGACTATCAGTAGGCGGTCATGCGGCGGCGGCGGTCGCCGTCCTGATCGACAGTCGTAAGGCTCTAGCTGCGGGCAGCGGACATTCCACTTCGATCATTGACGGGCGCCCGCTTGGGGCGGAAGCTGCCGCTCATGACCGAAGCGAGCCCACGGCCCGCCGAGCGATCACGGCGCGGAAGGCCAGGGAGCTGACGTGGCCGTCGCGCTCGACACACTTGCGTACGCCCGGCGCCTTCGCGAGGCTGGGCTCAGCGAGCAACAGGCGGAAGGCCACGCCGACGCGCTCGCGGCAGCGATGTCCGACTCGTTGGCGACAAAACAGGATCTGCGCGAGCTGGAAGCTCGCCTCGAGGTGCGGTCCACGCAGGTCGATGCCCGGTTCACCCGTATCGAGGACCGTTTCGATCACCTCGAACGGCAGCTCGATGCGCGTTTCGCGGCGATCGGCATGCGGTTTGCCGAGACGGACAGACGGTTCGCCGAAATGGACAAGCGCTTCGACGCCTTGGCTGCGGAGATCGACAGGCGCTTCAACGACAGGTTCGCCGAGATGGACAGGCGCTTCAGCGACAGGTTTGCCGAGATGGACAAGCGCTTCAGCGACAGGTTTGCCGAGATGGACAAGCGCTTCGACGTCCGTCTCTCCGATCTGGAGCATCGGATGACGATTCGTCTCGGCAGCCTGACGATCGCAGGATTCGGCGTCGTCTCTACGCTGATCACGCTCTTTTGAGGATACGAGCTAGCTGCTCGATGATCAGCCAGACGTGATCGCCGACAGCGTTGCAAGTAGCCCCGGGACAGCACGGCGCGCCCGCCCGCCTCACGGTCCCTCTAAATCCCACTCGATCGCCGGCTCCGTCATCGGTACGTAGGAGCAGAAGGTTCCAGTGCGCACGGTGCGCGAGAGGATGTCGCCGAGGACGGGGTCGGCCTCGCGGACGCGGCGGATGGTGGTGCGCAGCGCTTTGGTGACGGCGGCGCGTGCTCGCTCGGCGGCGGCATTGCCGGCGCGGTCGCGGCCGCCCAGGCCCATCGCGCTGGCGAGCACCTCGCCAATGCTCTCGATCTCCGCACGAGCCTTGCGCGCGCGATAGGCGTCGTTGTTGCTCTCGGCCTCTTCGATTTCGTAGCGAAGGCTTTCCAGGCGAAGACTAATCTCGGCGCGCGCCCTCGAATCGAGAACGGGCGCGTCGGTGTGCGACGGCAGATCCAGCGATCCGGCCATTTCCAGCACGTGATGCTCGCGCCCGGGCTCCTGCAGGAGCCGCAGCAGGTGATGGAGCCCGCGTGCGTCCTTCAGCCGCGTGGACCGGTCGCGGTAGGAGACGATCCAGAAGTCGCCGTTGCAGATCATGCTCGCACGCACGGCAGCCGCCGGGCCCGCCGCCGGGCTGTCGGCCTCGCCGTTGCCGTCGTCGGCTCGGCCTCCCGCCACGACCATGCCGAGCCTGCGCGCAAGCGACGACGCCTCGCGCCGCAGCGCTGCGGCCGTCACGCGTTCACGATGGGGATGGGCCTCACGCACGCCGGCCAGCGCCTGCAGGGTGCGCACCACGTATGGCGCGGCGCCGATGCTGCGCGCCGAGTGCAGCGCGGTTTCCAGATGCGCATCCGCTTCCTCGAACCGTTCGAGCCTGGCCGCCAGGATTCCCAGGTAGTAGGTGACCGGGCCCAGGTAGTAGAACACGCCGGCGATGGCGTTGCGGTCTGCGTACGGCAGGAGCGCCGCATACAGGATGACGGCCTGCTCGCGCGTGCCGCACAGCGCACATGCCTGTGCCAGCGAGGCCACCGAGTAGATCCAGGTCAGGTCGCGATACAGCAGCGGCAGGCCGTCGCGCACGAGTGCATCGAGCTCGACGCGCGCATCGTCGCAGCTTCCGCTTTCGGCAAGCAGCAGCGCCAGCGAAGCGCGCCAGACCGTCACCGGCGATTCAGCGGCAACTACCGTCAACCCGGCAGCCAGCTCGGCCTGCCGTCCCTGATCCCTGCGCACCAGGAACAGCGCTGCCAGCGATGCCTGCTCGGCGTTGTAGCGATGCGTTGGATTCTCGACGATGCGCTCGGCGCAGGCCTCGGCGTCTGCCAGGCGGCCTTCGAGCAGCGCCTGCTGGCTCTGGATGGCCGCAACCAGCCAGAAGTCGCCGGGCTGCCGAAGCGCTTCGACGGCCGAGATCATCCTGCGCCGCGATTTCTCCGCCTCCAGCATGCGTCCGAACGCGAGCTCGTCGCCGAAGCGCCACAGGTACGCGTTGACTGCCAGCTCGCCGCGACCGTTGGTGAGCGTCAGGATCTCGTCGATCAGCCGTGCGCGTTCCAGATGGAGGTCGGGATCGGAGACGCAGTGCACGCGCGCGAGCAGCGCATAGGCAAGGGTGAGCGGATCGCCGCCGCGACGCGCCAGCTCGACGGCTTCGGCGCTGAGCGCGTTGGTCTCGGCGGCAGGCCGCGCCCAGAACAGCTCGGTGGCAAGTCGCGCGGTCACTCGCGCGCGCAGGACGTGCTCGTCGCGGCCGAGAGTCTGCAGCGCTTCCTCGAGGGTGCGCACGAGCGTTTCGTCGGAGCGCCCGAGCTGCGTCCACGCGGCGCCCACGTTGCAGAGCGCAGTGGCGGCGCGGGCCAGCAGCGAGGGCGAGCCGATCCTGCGCGCAAGCGCCGCTGCCATTGCCGCAGCCGACACGGCCTGGTCGCCCTGTCCGGCGCGCGTCCTTGCCTCTGCCAGCAAGAGCAGAAGCTCGCCGTCGGTGGCAACGTCGCGCGAGGCATCGAGCTCGCGTAGCCGCAGCGCGCGAGCAAGCTGCTCGGCGGCATCCTCGTAGGCCAGATTGGCCAGCGCGTGCTCGCCTGCGCGGCGCGCGTAGTCGGCCGCATCGGTCTCGCCGCCGCCCGCCGCCGCCTCGTAGAAGTGGTGCGCGATCTCGGCCAGGTGCGGCTCGAGCAGGCGCCGGTGCCGCTGCTCCAGTGCGACGGCAAAGCTTCGATGCAGGGCGGCGCGCTCGTGCGGCGCGAGGCTCTCGTAGATCGTCTCGCGCACCAGCGCGTGCGAGAAGCGGAAACCCGCGGGCTGCCCCGCAATGCTCGCGATCAGCTCGATGTCGATGGCAGGTGCCAGGCGCTCCAGCAGCTGCGTGCGCGGCACTTCGAGCACGGCTTCGAGTAGACCCAGGTCGAACTCGCGCCCCGCCACCGACGCCGTCGAAAGCGCCTGCCGCGTGTCGTCGTCGAGCGGGCGCAGGCGCTGCAGGATCGCTCCGCGAACCCCCGACGTGGTCAGCGAGACGGTCGAGGTCAGCGATGCGCCCTCGCGAAGATGCAGGCGCACGATCTCGTCGAGGAAGAACGGATTGCCCTCTGTCTGTCGGTGCAGATGCTCGGCCACGGCGGGAGCCACGCTGGTCCCGGATGCACCGCGTACGAAGCTGGAAACCTCTTCGAGCGACAGGCCTTCGATGGCAAGATCGCGGCCACGTCGCTGCAGTCGCGCCAGGATCTCGGCGACCGCGGCAGCACGGCGCGCCTCCACACGGCGATACGTCGCGAGAACGACGATGCTCGTCTCTGCGAGGTCGTGCGCGAGGAACTCGAGCATGTGCAGTGAGGGAATGTCGGCCCAGTGGATGTCGTCCAGAACGATGAGGAGAGGCCGGCTGCCGGCTGCCGGCTGCGCGACGCAGCACCGTGGCAAGCGAATGAAACAGCCGGAACCGCATGTCCGCATCCGGCGCAGCAGCGGCAGCGGAGTGATGAGGAAGGTGAGGCGTGAACTCGGGGACGAGGCGCGCCACCGGCAACGCGTCGCCGGCGAGCCCCGCGCCGATGGCGGCCGCGTCACCATGGCGGGCCAGCGCGGAGACGACCTGCGCCCACGGCCAGAACGGCGGTCGGCCCGAATCCTCGTGGCAGCGTCCCCACAGGACCTGCATGCCTGAACGCCGGCTCAGAACGCTGACCTCTTCGGCCAAGCGCGTCTTGCCGATGCCCGGCTCCCCGCTGAGAAGGGCAAGCGAGCCGCTTCCCCGTGCAACCGCGGCGATGGCGGCGGAGAGCTCGGCGAGCTCGCGAGCACGGCCGATGAACGTGTTTTTTCCCGTCGACGGCTCGGTCATCGCACGTTTCGGGGCCGAGCATGCCGATGCGGTTACATCGTAACCGCGAAAGTCCCGCCCCTTTGTCGTGATGTCACTACGCGCAGTTTCCGACAACCCGCTGCTTGCTCGCCTCCGGCCCGGCCTGCTGGCCACGGCCGCGGTGGCATTGCTCGTGACCGCGACGGTTCCCGCCGCTGCCGACCCGGCCCGCTGCGCTTCGGCCATCGCCCGTTCGGCCGAGCAGCACCTGGAGGCGCGAAGCCGCGCGCTGGCCGAATGCACCGATGCCGCGCTCGCCTCGGGTAGCGGAGCGACGACGACCGATTGCGCCTCGTCGCCGGCGACGGCCGCGCTGCTGGCCTCGCTCGACGCCGAGCTGGCCGAGGAGATCGCGGATGCATGCGGCGGGCCGGACGGCCAATGCGGCAATGCCGACGATGAGGCGCTTTCCGACATCGGCTGGGACATCGGCGCCTGCCCCGACCTTGCCGGCGCCGGCTGCAACGTCGTGATCGAAGATTGCGCCGGCATCGGCGAATGCCTCGCGTGCACGCTTGCCGCGGCGACCGAGACACCGGCGACGTACGGCGACGGCGGCTCCGATGCGCTTCTTCGGTGCCGGCGCACTCTGGCATCGGCAAGCGATCGATACCTGCGCGCCGCCGCGCGCGCGCTGCACAAGTGCCAGGCCGCCGTTGCCGCCGGCAGGATCGACGGTCCGTGCCCGCTCCCGGGCGATGGACGTACCGCAGCAAAAGTCGCCAAGGCGGCCGTCAAGCTCGCTCGCAGCGTGTGCAGGAGCTGCGGCGGAGCCGACCGCGGCTGCGACCAGAACGTCCTTGGCATCTCGGGCTCCGGCGGCGGCGACGACGTCGACGCAAACGCGATCGGAATGCCCGCCACCTGTCCCGAGCTGACGCCGCCGAGCAGCGGCATTTCGTGCGGCGCCACGATCGAGACCCTGACCGATGCGCTCGCGTGCGTGCAGTGCAGCGCACTCTTTTCCGCCGAGTGCGCGGTGACACTGGCCTCGCCGTCATCCGCTGACTACCCCGGCGCCTGTCGCGGAGATGCGGACGAGGAATGTCCCGGCTGCATGCGCTGGTCCGATCCGGCGACATGGGGCGGCACCAAGCCGGCCGCTGGCGAAGACGTCGTCATTCCCGCCGGCTGGAACGTGCTGCTCGACGAGGACACGCCTGCGCTCGGCGGCATCATGGTCAATGGCACGCTGCGCTTCGATCGAAAGGACGTGGCGATGACGGCGCGCTGGATGATGGTGCACGGCACTCTGGCCGTGGGCACCGCCGAGCAGCCCTTCGAGCATGAGGCCGTCATCACGCTGACCGGCGACGATCCCGACGAGAGCATCATGGACATGGGCACGCGCGGCATCATGGTCATGGGCGGCGCGCTCGACCTCTACGGCACGGCGCCGTCGGTGCCGTGGACGAAGATCGACGCGCACGCGGGCGCCGGAGCGACCTCTCTTCAGCTCGCCGAGACTGTGGACTGGAACACGGGCGATCAGATCGTCGTGGCACCGACCGACTGGTACGGCGCCTCGCAGACCGAGCGCTTCACGGCCGATGCAGTGGCAGGCGAGGACGTGACGCTGAGCGCGCCACTGGCGGCTCCGCGCTGGGGCACGCTGCAATACGCAACAGTCGACGGCATGAGCGAATCGGCCGCGGGCCTGGTGACGGCTCCGGAGGCCGAGACGCCACTGATCCTGGACGAGCGCGCCGAGGTCGCCAGCCTGACGCGCAACATCGTCGTCCAGGCTCCCGATGATGCGCTCTGGCAGAGCCAGGGCTTCGGCGTGCACGTGATGATCATGGGAAACGGCGCTCAGGCGCATGTGGAGGGTGTCGAGTTCCGGCGCGGCGGCCAGCGCGGCATCCTCGGCCGTTATCCATTCCACTGGCACATGCTGAGCTACTCGGGCACGCAGTTCCTGGCCGACACCACCGGCCAGTTCGTGCGCGGCTCCAGCGTCAACGAGTCCGCCAACCGCGGCATCGTCATCCACGGCACCAACGGCGTGACCGTGGCCGACAACGTGATCTACGACGTTCGCGGCCACGCCGTCTTTACCGAGGACGCGGTGGAGCGCCGTAATACGATCACCGGCAACCTGACGTTGCGCGTGCGCAATCCGCTAGCGGAGGATGCGCTCAAGCTGCACGAAATCCACGAGAACGGCGGCAGCAGCGGCTTCTGGATCGCCAACCCCGACAACACCGTCACCGGCAACACCGCGGCCGACAGTCAGGGCCACGGCTTCTGGCTGGCCTTCCCGAACAATCCGTGGGGGGCGAGCATCGGAGTGCCGATGCGCCCAAGCCGCATGCTTTTCGGCACGTTCGAGGACAACACCGCGCACACCAGCGGCTTCGAGGGCCTGATGTTCGACCGCGTCGAGATCAGCAACGAGGGCGCGATCGGCGACTACCAGTACATCTCGACCATCGATGGGCAGGATCCCACGTGGAACTCCGGCACCGCGCGGCGCTTCGCGATCACGCGCCTCGCCACTTGGAAGAACCGCCGCGGCGGCGTCTGGGACCGCGTCTACTGGCCCGACTTCACCGGAATCGTCTCGGCCGACAACTGCGGCAGGTTCTTTGCGGGATCGGGCGCCGACGGCGTCATCGAGCGCTCGTTGATCATCGGAACGAGCCTGAATTCGGCCACGCCGCGCCCGAGCACGCACTTCCCCGACACGCTTGGCGGCGACGAGACGCCTGCCGCCTTCGCCACCTACCACAGCGCCTTCGACATGAGGCGCAACGTCGTGGTGAGCATTCCCCTTGTGCCGGGAACTCGCAGCGGGGCCTTTGCGACCGAGGACTATTACCTGCGTCCCGTCGACAAGGGACAGTTCCGCAATGACGGCAATCTGCTGATCGAGTCGCATCCCGGATACCGCTCGCTGCCCGTGCTCGATACCTACGTGCTGGCGGGCGCGCTGTGGGACCCGCACGGAAGCTGGGGGCCGCAGGGCAACTGGTTCGTCTACGACGATCCGTTCTTCACGTATGGCCTGAGCGTGACGCCTGCGGTGGGTGGCGCCGATGCAGGCGGCGTCACCGTGCCGGGACCGTTCTACGGGATCCTGGAGCCGGTGCTCGACAACGACCGCCCCTACTATTCGCCGCTGATGGCGCTGGAGGCCACGCGCCTGGATCCCGACACGTTGGCCGAGGTCGGCACGTGGAGCGTGGAGGAGGCGCCTGCTCCCGGCTGGCTGCTGGCACCGATGCGGCACTTCGCCGCGCACCGCGACGGCATCTACCGCCTCCAGTTCCCGAGCTCGCCGGTGCCGCAGGACGTCGAGCTTCGCTTCGAGAACATGCTCGAGGACCAAGACACCCTGGTCCTGGCGGTGCAGTTCGACGGCGCCGTCACGCCGAACGCCGTCTATTCCATCGCCTACACCAGCGTTCGCGGCTATCAGGAGCAGGCGTCGCTGCAGGACGTGCTCGATTCGGGCGGCGAGACCTGGTGGCAGGACGACGCGAACGACCTGGTGTGGGTCAAGCTTCGCGGCGGCTCCTGGCAGTTCTGGGACCAGACCGGCATGTACGACGCGCCCACCAGCGATGAGCTGCTCTACGAAAACACGGTGCTGCACATCGATACCGACTGAGCGACCGCGAGCGGTCGCCCTTCGCATCGCCGCTGTGATTCGCGCACGGTCTCTGCCGCCGCTCGTCGCTTGCCGCTACCGTTTCGCCTGCGGACGAAACGAACATAGTCTTCGCTGCTGCGTCATGGAGGACGCCCGTGTTCGGATCGGACGCGGGCGCCGCGGCCGGCACCTCGCAACCTCGCGGCGAAACGGGTAGGTCCGCAGGCACCGCCATGCGGATCACGACCTGGACCTATCCCATCGCCATCGCCGCCTTCGTCGCGGTCATCGCCGCGGTGCTGCAGATCGGCGAGTGGTGGGTGCCGGCTTCCCAAGGTGCCGCTCTGGCGCGCACGGCCGCAGATCACGGCGATACCTTCTCCGCGGTGACGCGGCTCTGGCACGAGCACGCCACCAGTCCCTTCCCTCGACTGCTCCTGCAGTTCCTCGTCGTCGTTGCGGCAGCGCGAGTTTGCGGAGCACTTTCTCGGCGGCTCGGACAGCCCTCGGTCATTGGTGAGATTGCCGCCGGCATCGCGCTCGGGCCGTCCGTCCTCGGGGCGTTGGCACCGGCCATTTCGGCGTCGCTGTTCCCGGCAGCGTCGCTGCCGGTGCTGCAGCTGTTCAGCCAGCTCGGCGTCATCCTGTTCATGTTCGTCGTCGGGCTCGAGCTGGACTGGTCGCTGGTTCGTTCCAAGGCCAAGGCTGCCATCGTCGTCAGCCACATGAGCATCCTTCTGCCGTTCCTGCTCGGGACGATGGCTGCCATTCCGCTCTACGCGCGCTATGCGCCCGACGGCATCCCCTTCCACGCGTTCGCGCTGTTCATGGGCATCGCCATGAGCATCACCGCCTTCCCGGTGCTGGCGCGCATTCTGGAAGAGCGCGGGATGTCGCGCACGCCGGTCGGAAGCACCGCCATCGCCTGCGCGGCGGTGGACGACGTGACGGCGTGGACTCTTCTCGCATTCGTCGTCGCCGTGGTCACAGCGGGCCGCGCAGTGGCGGTCCTGCTGGTGACGATGAGCCTGGCCGCGGCGTTCGTCGCCGTCATGATGTGGGGCGTGCGCCCGATGATGGCAACCCTGCTGGCTCGGCGGCCGGGCGTCGACTCGTTCAGCGTCGAGCGCCTGGCGATCATTCTCATCGTGGTGTTCGCCGCCGCCGGCACCACCGAGGTGATCGGTGTGCATGGCCTGTTCGGAGCGTTCGTGGCCGGAGCGGTCATGCCGGCCGATGCCGAGCTGCGGTCGGGGCTGCGGCAACGCCTGGAGGGGATCACCGCGGTCTTCCTGCTTCCGGTCTTTTTCGCGCTGGCCGGACTTCGCACCGAGATCGGGCTGCTTGCCGACATCGGCGCGTGGATGACCTGTCTTGCGGTGATCGGCCTTGCCACCGCCGGCAAACTGGCCGGCAGCGCGCTGTCCGCCCGCGCCATGGGGATGGACTGGAACAGTTCGCTCATCCTGGGAACGCTCATGAACACGCGCGGATTGATGGAGCTGGTAGCGCTGAACGTCGGGTATGATCTTGGCGTGATCTCTCCCGAGATGTTCGCCGTGCTCGTGATCATGGCGCTGGTGACCACGGCGATGACCGGACCTCTTCTCGACGTGCTCGCGCACTCTGCGCCTGCCGCCGTCGGCGGCAGATCCGCGCCGCGGCCGCGATGACTCCGGCGATCCTGCGCGCCCTTCTGGCCGATCTGGCCGCCGGCGCCATCGGCGTGGACGAAGCCGTCGAGCGGCTCCGCCACCTTCCCTTCCGCGACGTCGAGGAGGGCCGCATCGATCATCATCGCGAGCTTCGCACCGGCATCCCCGAAGTCCTTTTCGGCCAGGGAAAGACCCCGCAGCAGATCGTGACGATCGCTCGCGAGATGGTCGAGCGCGGCGACGGGCTTCTGGTCACGCGTATCGACGATGCACGCGCGGCGGCGCTGACGGCGGCGGTGGACGGCATCGAGCATTTCGCGCACGCACGCCTGGCGATGCGGCGGCGCGCCGCGCCGGTGGGAGGCCTGCCGGCCGGTGCGCGCGTTGCCGTGGTGTCGGCCGGAACCTCCGATCACGGCGTGGCCGAGGAGGCTGCGCTCACGCTCGAGTTCTTCGGCGTAACCGTGCGCCGCCACCGCGACGTCGGCGTGGCGGGCATTCATCGACTGCTCGCCGACCGCAGCGAGATCGCCGATGCATCGGTCGTGATCGTGGTGGCGGGGATGGAGGGCGCGCTGCCGAGCGTGGTTGGCGGCCTCGTCGACCGGCCGGTGATCGCGGTGCCTACCAGCGTCGGCTACGGCGCCAGCTTCGGCGGCTTGGCCGCGCTGCTGGCGATGATGAGCTCGTGCGCGCCCGGCATCACCGTCGTCAACATCGACAACGGCTTCGGCGCCGCCGTAGCCGCCACCGCCATCCTGCGGGCAATCTCGAGGAACGATTCTCAAATTCTTAAGGGGACAGTCCCCTTAAGATCTTAAGGGGACTGTCCCCTTAAGAATGGACGCCTTTTTTGTTACCGGCTGGCCGACGCGTCGTCGACGAGCTTCCACTCGAGCTCGTAGGTGCGAAGCGAGCTGCTGGCGAAGTCGCGTACGAGGATCTTGGTGGGGCGGGGGCGCGAGCCGATCATGACGTGGTCCTTGTCGGTGCGGATGCGGACGAGGTTGCTGAAGCTGTCCTTGTAGAACTTGATCATGCGCGGGACGAGCTTGGCCTTGTCGAAGCTGATCACGTAAAGCGAGTACGGCTGGCCCTTGGTCGCGTACAGCGACACCGTCTTCTCCATCGGGTTCTCGTCGGAAACGAAGGCGCCCGAGTAGTCGGTCTTCCAGAACGGAAAGAAGTCGAGCCCGCGAAGGTCGGTGCCGGCCAGAGGGTCGTCGACGCTGATGGAGCGCTCTCCGGCTCCCTTCTTCTCCACTACGGTTCCGTTCTTCCACGCCAGAGGCGTCTGCGACTTCCAGCCCGTCTCTTCCTGGGTGAACACCTGCGTGCCGCCGCCGGCCGGATCCAGGATCACGACCGCCTTCCTGCCCGCTCCCTCTCCCTCCTTGACCGTGATGGTCGCCTGCACCTTCTCGTTGACGGTCGACATGCGCTCGGCGCGGTCGAGGAACGCGACCAGATCGTTGATGTCCGCGCCGGCCGGACGCGGCGCCGCGATGATGGCAAGGCACACCAGGATCGTGGAGGCAGGGAACGGGATCGGGTTTCGCATCGGCCTAGGCTGGGTCCGGCACCGGCAGTTTGTCAAGCCAGCAGCCAGTGCCGGCAGCGGCCGTGTGGGCGGGCCACGCGCGGCATCGGCCGCGACATCGCGGCGCATTCACCACGCTGCTGCGCGGCAGGCAGGCGCGCCTCGCAGCGCTTCAGTCCGCGGCTTCCGCCACCTCCACCGTGCGGCATTCCAGACCCGACCCTCGGGAAGTGCACGGCACTCGCAGCGCCGTCAGGCAGGCGTCGGTGGCCGTGTCATCGCCGAACAGTACCGAGATGTTGACCCGGTCCTGCCCGGACAGGTCCGGCATCTCGGTGCCTTTCATCTTCAGACGCAGCCGGGCAACACCGGCCGACTCCGAAAGCAGCAGGATGGCGGAGCTGACGCCGCTGGCAGCACCGCTGCGGTCGCGGAAACGGAAGCGGCGTCCACCGGCGACGCCGACCCAGCTCTGCGCGTCCAGCGTTGCCAGGAAGCCGCTGCGGCCCTGATCATCGACGATGGCGAACGTCAGGCCCGTAACAGCGGGATCGCCGGCATCGTCATGGGGCAGGTCGATGCGAGCCTTGAACTTGTCGTTGCCGTCGCCCGGCAGCAGCGCGGCATCCAGGGACGCGGCCAGCGCGTACATGCCCGTTAAGGTCACGCAGTCGCCGTGGCTGCAGGTGCCCGCCGGTGTGCAGAAGTCGTCGTCGTTGCAATCGGGGCCGGTCAGGTCCGCGTAGACGCAGCCAGTGGCGGCGTTGCACAGGTCGTCGGTGCAGGCGTTGTGATCGTCGCAGGCCGAATCGATGGCCTGGTGCTGGCACGTATCGGCCACGCACGCATCGGCCGTGCATGCGACGCCTTCCTCGCAGGTGACCGAGTGCAGGCAGCGATGCGCGACCGGATCGCAGCGGTCGTCGGTACAGCCGGCGCCGTCGTCGCACAGAGGCGAGGACGGAAAGCCCGGCGACTCGGCCAGGCAGCCTTCGTCCTGACAATCCTCGCGGCAGCCGTCGCCGCTGGTCGTGTTGCCGTCGTCGCAGCTCTCCCCCTCGTCGATCTCGGCGTTGCCGCATACCGGGCAGCCTTCGAGCGAAGGATCGGTGTCGACCACGGCCGCAGGCGTGATCGTTCCATTGAGCACGGGCGGCTTGTACTCGTCGCGATGCGAGATGAACGTCTCTGCGTTGCTGACGGGGTCGACGAGGATCTTGCTGCCGGCATCGGCGACCATGCTCTCACGAATCGTGATGTCGATGCCGTCGTTGCGAGGATTGGGGCTGCCGAAGGATGCATCGATGCGTGCGCTGCTGGTCAGATGCAGCCGGCACGCCTCGATGACCTGCTCCCCACTGGTATTGCGTCCCCCGGCGCCGGCCAGGACCTTCCCGCCGACCTCGATGTCACCGCCATACATCCGGAAATCGCCGCTGCGCGGATCGTCGTACGAATCGTTGATCGGCTGCGTGCCGCGCACGTCGACCTCGCCGTGGAGGCGGATCGGCCCGTTGGAGTGCAGATCGACGTATCCGCCGCCGATCAGCGATGCGGTTCGTAGCACCGCACCCTGGGCGAGCGTGATTCCTTCCTCGCCCGAAATGTTGATGCTGCCGCCGGCGGCGCCGCCGTCGCCGCTCTGCTCGGGCGGCGGGCCGATGGCGTGAATCTCTCCTGCGATGTCGATGTCGCCGTCGGCATACAGGTAGATGTAGCCGGCCGCGGCGCCGGGGCCGCCGTTGGCGTGGAGCCGCGCGCTGGCTGCCAGCGTGATGTCGCCCTCTGCCTGCACGTACTGGTAGCCGCCGTAACCGGATTCCCAGTTCAGCCCGTAGCCGTATCCGTAGCGCTCGACGCGTCCGCCGCCATCCGTGTTGATCTCCTGGACCGCGTCGCCGCCGGGCACCTGGACGACCAGCACGTTTCTGCCTGCCGCAAGCTGCACGGTGCCGCCGTTGGCGTAGCTGCCATCGCCCGCGGCGCCGCGCAGGGTCGAGCCAATGATCACGTCGCGCCCGGCGGCAAGCTCGATGGTTCCGCCGTAGGCGGTTCCGAGCGCATCGATGCCGCCGGAAATGTCGACGTCGACCGCAGCACGAATCTCGACGTATCCCGGGTCGGAAGCGCCGTAGTCGTAATCCTCGCCGAGCGCGGTGGCGACGGTGATCATGCCGGTTGCCACGACCGATCCCATGCGCGACCAGATCTCGACCTCGGCTCCGTAGCCGCCCGGTGCAGTTCCGGAGAAGTTCAGACGCCGCTGCAGGATGACGTCGCCATGGGCACGGATGATCGCGTTGCCCGGCGAGATGCCGGATGCGCCGATGCGGCCGTCGCCCAGCAGCGCTCCTGTCAGCACCTCGATGCGCACGCTTCCGGCTTCCGAACCGTCGCCTTCGATGACCGGGTAGGCGGTGGCACCGGTCTGAAGCTCGAGCTGGCCGGCCGTGATCGAGATGTCGGGTTTGCCGCGCAGGCGCGCTGCGCCGATCAGGCGAACGGTACGGTCGCCAAAGTCGAGCTCGCCGGTGACGTCGTAACTGGCGGAGATGATGCATGGGTCTGCATCGGATGCGCAGATGTCGTCGGCGGTGGAGGCGGTCAGCGCGTGGGCGGGGCCCGCCAGAAGCGCGAAACACCCCAGCGCGGAAAGGATGGTTCGGACGATACTGTTCATCGGGACCTCCGGTCCTTGCGATATCCGATGTCGATCAACGAGTTGTCGTGTGCCACCACGCCTTCGGTCCGTGCGTCGCGGCCGGCCAGCAGCACGCCGTAGCCGCGATTGGCCAGAGCCGACGAGCCGCGCAGATCATTGCGGGCGCCGCTGACGATCAGGCCGTGTTCCCGATTGCCTTGCGCCCTGGCTTGCAGGATCAGGTTGTTGGACACGGCGCGTACCCCCGCTCCTGCGTTCTCGCTCGATTCGATCCCTATTAGGCGCCCGCCCTGTCCCGAAATCCGGATTCCATCACCGCCATTGCGGGTGGCGCGGACGTCGGCGACGACGATTCCTGCCGAGCGCAGGTTCATTCCTTCGTAGCGCTGGCCGCGCAGCTCGAGCCACTGGATGCGGCGGGCCGCGCGCGGCGAGCGCACTTTCAGCCCGACTCCGAACCCGACGATCTGTCCGCGCCGATCGCTGGCGCCTCCGACGATGACCGCTCCGTCGCTGCCTCCGGCGCTGACGTCGATACCGATCCCGGCGCCGCTGCCGACCAGCGCCAGTCCGGCCAGGTCGATGGTGATGGTTTCGGCGAACTCGGAGGCGCGGACGATGAGCCCGGTGCCGGGGCACCGCCCCGAGACCACCGGATCGCCGGGCCGCAACACCGTGTCGGAAACGACCGTGTCGCCGCACGCGCAGGCGACCCGCGCGCCGCCCACGTCGTCGCCGCAGGAATTGGCAAGCACTGGAAACGGAAGGGAAAGGTGCACCACGCTGGCCGCGGTCAGGACCGAAATCAGCAGCCGCGTCCTTACGATTGGTGACACCGCGGCGACCCTATTGGGGCTGTCCAGCCATTGTCAACGAGGCACGCCCCAGGGCGAGCGCGCCGCAGCCTTGCGCCTTCCATCCGAGGAACCGAATCCGCGCGCGGGCGCGGCTGGGGAATTGTGGCTCAACAGGAAACCTCAGGTTGAGTTAAGACAGGGTTTTCCAGTACATAGGGGCATCGTTCTTTTGCGCGGGGGGCCGTCTCGGAA
>Ga0196978_1000570_pt1 | contig 18306 bp, 16 predicted proteins | sample S3v_2013CmetaG_FD_155491 | JGI IMG/M metagenome (GOLD analysis project Ga0196978, IMG submission 155491) | Soil microbial communities from Anza Borrego desert, Southern California, United States - S3+v_20-13C | ecosystem: Environmental > Terrestrial > Soil > Desert | place: USA: California... | reverse complement strand
GCCCGGCGGCACCAGTTGGACTTGGAAATCGTGTGAGGGCGGGCGCTGCCTGAACCTCGTCTATTCCGACAGCATGACGCCGGTCTCGGCCGACGGCTTCCGCTTCTCCGACAGCCGCGAGTACCCAAACGCCGTCCGCGACTTCGAGAAGAGCTTCGCCTTCCTCCGGTCCGCGCCGTGCGACATCCTGCTCACGTCTCACCCGGACGCTTCGGGACTCTGGCAGCGCCTTGAGGGGCGACAGAAAGGCGTCCGGCCCGACCCCGTGGTCTCGCCCAACGCCTGCAAGGAGCTGGCCGCGCGCGCCGAAGGGCAACTCCGCAGCAGGCTCGAATCGGAGAAGGGCCTTGCGCCCGCGCTTGAACAGTAGGGCGTGGAGCGGGTGGGCGCGGCCCCCGGCGTCTACTCCTCCTCAAACCCCCCCGCCTCTCCCTCCTCGTCGCAGCGCTTGCAGTCGAGTTCGTACCCCACCCGTGAGGCGCGCCCCTCCTCGGTCAGAACCCACGCGCGCGTCACGAGCGGCGGGTCGTGGCGGACGTGCTGCGGGTGGCCGCAGTCGAGGATGGCACGCCAGTGGCCCTCGTCGTCGCGGTCGTAACCTACGATGCGTCGCTTCATCGTCTCCCCTCGCGGATGTAGTCGGCGCTGTATTGCGTCCGCGCGCCCCGGCCGCGAAAGACCGGATTCAACGCAGCCTAAAGGGTGTGACATAAGTCATCTCGCCCGCGCCGCGCCTCTGCCATCATGTGTCTTCGCCCGAGGGTAGGGAAGTTCTTTGGGCGAGGCGGGGGCGAGCGCCTCGGCCGTCGGGGCGCTCGCCCCCGCCGAAGTCGAAAGCCGACCCGGCCGGACTGCTGTCGCATACATCGACCGGCTCGGGCTTTGAAGTCAGGGCAACCGAGCTGGCGCCGATGGCTCTGCTCGAACCCGCGCGCGTCGTCCGCGACGAGGTTTCTTCCGCGCGCTGCGCTTCGCCTTCAACCTGCTGCGCGACGCCGACGCCCGCCGCAGGGTCTTCGAGATGCGCCGCGTCTTCCGCCGACACCGCCGGCAGATTGCCGCCGTCGCGGTCATCGCGGCGCGTGCGTAGGCCGGGGTCGCTCAGCTCCGATGTGGGGTCGGTTGAAACTCATTCGGCGTCGGGGGGCCAGTCGGCGGACTCGTCGCGCGCGAAATCGAAACCGGGGAGCGCGACGCGAATGGCGCGTTCGAGCGCGCCGGGGTCGAGCGGCTTGAGCAGGTAATCCTGACACCCGGCTTCGAGCGCCGCCTCCCTGATGCCGTAGGTGTCGAAGGCCGTGACGGCGATGATCGGCACGGCGTCGAGCTCGCCGTGTTCGCGGAGCCGTTCGGTCGCGGCGAGGCCGTCCAGCCCCGGCATGTTCAAGTCCATGAGGATGAGGTCGGGCGGCGCGCTGAGGGCCGTCTCGACGGCCTCGCCGCCGTCGGCGGCCGTCACCACGCGGCAGCCCTTGTGCTGTAGCTCAAGGCACAGCACGCGGCGCGCGTCCTCCGAGTCCTCGACGACGAGCACCGTCGGCCTCGCGCCGCCCAACTGTAACGAGTTTGTCCGCACCGGAGTGAAGAGCGCGCTCGGGCGCAAAGTTGAAAACCCCCCTTGCCGTAAAGTCCGACGTTAGGCGGCGGGCGTCTCGGCCGCGGCCAGCGGCGCGCGCAGAAGGTCGCGCGGCCGAGACGGGGCGTCCGGCCCCTTGTTCACGAAGGCGGCCCCGCACCTCTTGCAGACGTGCTCGTCGCCGCTCGCCAGCCCCGGCGCGAGCCACACCTGCCGGCACTCGGGGCACACCACCGTCAGGCGTCTGAGCCGCCCGCGGATGTTCAGAGACTTTTCGGAAACCATTACGTCGAACCTCCCCCGGCCGCGAGTCCGCGGTCTGCGCCCCGCGGCCAAAGACTCTTGACGAAAGGTTAAGCCGCGGGGCCGCCGCCGGCAACGGTGCGAACACTCAGCCGGCGTAGGTGTTTCCACTCACGCCGCGCGGGCGCGCCGGGGCCGTCAGCCCCGAACGCCTCCGCCCTCACTCCTTCACGACGCGGCCCGCGGGCGACGCGTTTCGGTTGAATAAAAGTCGAGGCCGCCGCCCTTCATGTTCATGTCAGGCGGCGGCCTTTCCGTCACACGCAGGAGGTTGTGTGACGGCTTACGACGGAGGGCGTGCGGCCGGGCCGCAGCCCGCTCGGGGCGAGAGAGGGTCGCGGGCGTCGGTCGAGGCGAAGCGCGTCAGGGCGACTTCTGCATCGTGATGATGGTCAGGGGCGAGTCGCCCGGCGTGCGGCTGTAGGCGACCCAGTAGCCGGCCTGCGGGTAGGGCGTCATCAGGTACATCGAGCCGTCGGGCTTGGCCTCGATCTCGGTGCCGAGCACCGCGGCGGGCGCGGGCGCGGCGGCCTCCCTGCCGACGTAGGTGGCGATGACGGCGCTCGCTTTCCCGTCCTTGTAGTAGACGCGCGCGCGCTCGCGGTCGTTGAAGACGAAGTAGTCCACCTCGTCCGACTTCTCCTCCGGCTTGCCGAGCTTGGCGCGCACGTCCGAGGCGCTCATGCCGAGCGTGACGCCGCGGTACTCACGGTAGAGCGGCTCGGCCGCCTTCGCCGGGGCCGGCTCGCGCGTCAGGCCGGCCGCGACCTGCGCCTCGGTCTGGTTCGTCACCCCGACCGAGGGCGGGGCCGCCGGCTGCGGCTGACTCTGCGCCGCCGGCTGAGTCTGCGTCGCGGGCTCAGTCTGCGTCGGCGTGCCCTGCGCGCGCGCGGCGGCGGCGGAAGCCACCGTCAGCGCGAAGGTCAGGATTGCGGCGCCCGCCCCCGGAGAGATTGTCTTGCTGAAACCCTTGAGCATCTCGGTAAAGCCTCCGTGAGTAGTCGAGATTGGAACACTTCCAGCATAGCGGAGGCGCGGCGGGGCGGCGACAGTGTTACTACTTAGCGCGCGTAGGTGATAACACTCACACGGCGCGGGAGGCGGACGGTGAAGACCGTGCCGCGACTCTCGCCCGCGGGCGGACTCTCGACCGAGATGCTGCCGCCGAGCTGCGCGCGGCTGCTCTCCCAACCGCCCCGGATGTCGGCCACCCCGACGAGGCCGAGCGGGACGGCGATGCCGACGGCGAGAACCGGTAATCGTCCGCGTATGCCCAAGACCTTCACCAATCCGCGGGGGGGGCTGCCGGAAAAAATAAGGGTGACGCGAAGTATAACAACGCGCCCGCGCCCGGGCATAAGGGTAAACACTCACGCCGCCTAAGTGTTCACACTGTTTCAGACGCGGCCGCCGTTGGGTTAGCTTCGGGGCTGGCCCGGCGCGCGGGCGTGTGCGAGCGGTTTCGCGAAAGGAGGCGGAGGGTGAGTAAGGTCAGAAGTTTTTCGGCCGCGGAGGCGGGCGCTGCGCCGGCGAAAAGCGTCCCCCTTTCCGGCACGCTGAAGAAGGTCGGCGCGTACCTCGGCGTCGCCGCCGTCGCCTTCCTGCTCGGACTGCTGCCGATGTGGATGAAGGCGGGCGAGGCGGCCTCGCAGCGCGACGCGGCGCAGCGCGAACTCCGCCTCAGCCAACTGCACGGCACGCTGGCCTCGGCCGCCATCGACGCGCGCCGCGGCGACTACGAACCCGCGCGCCAGACGGCGAGCGACTTCTTCACCACCCTGCGCGGTCAGCTCGACGCCGGGGCGGACTCGGCCCTCACGGCGCGGCAGCGCGAGGCGACCGCCCCCCTGCTCGCCCGCCGCGACCACCTCATCACGCTCCTCGCTCGCAGCGACCCGGCCGCGGCCGAGCAGCTCACAGACCTCTACGTCTCCTACCGCAAGGCCGTCAACGAGGTGCGGGCCGACTGAGCGGGCGGCGCAGGCGGCCGGTGCCCGCCACGTGGCCCGCGCGCTCGGCCGCGTCCTCGGCGTGCTCTTCGGCGCCGAGGGCCTCGGCCTTCTGGATGTGGAGCGCCGTGCGGATGAGCGCGAGGTGCGTGAAGCCCTGCGGGTAGTTGCCGAGCAGTTCGCCCGTCGAAGGGTCGATCTCTTCGGCGAGCAGGCCCGTGTCGCTCGCGTACGAGGCCACGCGCTCGAAGACCTCGCGCGCCTCGTCCACGCGCCCGCAGAGCGCGAGGTTGTCGGCCAGCCAGAAGGTGCACATCGCGAAGGTCGCCTCGCCGCCGGGTAGCCCGTCCCCCGCGAGGTAGCGGTAGACCAACCCCCGCGAGGTCAAACGCTCGCCGACGGCGCGCATGGTCGAGAGGACGCGCGGGTCGGTCGCCGGCAGGAAGCCGGTGAAGGGGACGACGAGCGCGCTGGCGTCCAGCTCGCTGCTGCCGAAGGATTGCGTGAAGGCGCCGGCCTCCGCGTTGTAGCCCTCGGCGAGGACGGCGCGGCGGATTTCGTCGCGCGCCTTCGACCACCTGCCAATCTCGTCGCGATGCCCCGATCGCGCGGCCAGCTTCACGGCGCGGTCGAGCGCCACCCAGCACATCAGCTTCGAGTAGAAGAAGTGGCGGGGGCCTCCGCGCACCTCCCAGATGCCGTGGTCGGGCTCGCGCCAGCGCGCGGCCGCCTCGTCGGCCAGCAGGCAGACCTCGTCCCACCACTCGGCGCGCACGGGCAGGTTCGCGCGCTCGTGGTAGAGGTGGACGGCGTCGAGCACCTCGCCGTACACGTCGAGCTGCCTCTGGCCGAAGGCCGCGTTGCCGATGCGGACGGGGCGTGAGTCGCGGTAGCCGGAGAGGTGCGCGAGCGTCTGCTCGGGCAGGCTCGACTCGCCGCGGATGCCGTACATGATCTGCACGTCGCCGCGGCAGGTGACGCAGAGGCGGTCGAGCCAGTTGAAGAAGTCGGTGGCCTCCTCCTCGTAGCCGAGCAGTTGCAGCGCGTAGATGGTGAGCGCCGAATCCCTCAGCCACGTGAAGCGGTAGTCCCAGTTGCGGACGCCGCCGATCTCCTCCGGCAGCGAGGTGGTCGGGGCGGCGACGAGCGCGCCCGTCGGCTCGAAGGTGAGGAGCTTGAGGGCGAGCGCGCTGCGGCCCACGAGGTCGCGGTAAGGCCCTTCGTAGGAGCAGTCGCGCCACCACTGCTCCCAGTATTCGAGCGTGCGCGCGAGCAGCGCGTCGTGGTCGCGCGGCTCCGGGCGCGCGTCCACGTGATCCGCGCCCGCGTGGTAGGCGAGCGACAGCCACACGCGCTCGCCCGCGGCGAGCCGGAACCGCCCGACCAGCGCGCCGTCTTCGGAGGGGCGCAAGGGGATCGGGCAGGAGAGCGCGAGCGACTGGCGGCCGGCTTCGTCGCGGGCCACGGCCCCGCCCTCGCAGGCGGTCAGGGGGGCGCGAGCCGCCGGGGCTCAGTTTTTACGCTCACGCGGAAGCGGGCGGTCGGTCTTATACCGGTCGGCGGGTAACGGGGCCGGGAGGGGAAAGATGTCAAAGCGTCACTCGACATCAGCCTCCGCACCGTCGAGAACCACATCAGCCACATCCTCTCCAAGAAGAACTTCAACAACCGCGTCGAGATCGCGCGCCACGTCCTCGAACGCGGCTCGCCCGCGTGACGCGCGGGCGGCCCGAGTCGTCTCCCCAGCGTTAAGGCGAACTGCGCCGCGCGCTCACTCCACGTAGAAGCCGACCCGCTCGACGGCCGTGCGGCCGGTCGTCCGGTCGGTGGCCGTGAGCTGTAGGACGTAGTGGCCGGGCGCCAGTTGCTCAAGCGAGAGTTCCGACCAGAAGGGCAGGCGCGCGGGGTCGCCCGCGACCGGCACTTCGAACGGCCGGGTGGTGACGAGCGGCGTCGGCCCGCGGAAGACCTGCGCCTGAAGCCGCACGTCGCGGCCGCCCGCGGCGCCCGCGCGCGCGGCGTTGTAGACGTAGGTCTGGAAGCGCAGGACGCTCGCGCGCGCGAAGCGGCGGTCAACGTCAACGGCGACCGCGCGCGGCCGGTTCGCTTCGCGCTCGGCGGGGGCCGCTTGGGGCGCGCGCTCGCCGAGGAAGATGCTGCTCAGGGCGAAGTCGCCTTTCGCGAGGTCGGGGATTTCGACCCACTGCATGGCGCTCCCGACGCGGCCCGTGGCGCGGTCGCGCAGGGCGACGCGCACCTGATAAAGCCCCGGCTTGAGGCGGAGGCGTTGGTGCCAGATGACGGGTTGCGGGGCGCCGCCGTCGGCGGCGTCGGGGGTGATGGTGAGCAACTGCTTGAAGCTCCCGAATCGCCCGCGGTCGTCTATGGCCGCGCCCGCGACATCGACGAGGGCTTTGCGCCCGTCGCCCTCCGCGTCGAAGTCGAAGGCCGTCCGCTCCACCTGCATCGAGAGGTTTAGCACCATGCCCTGCTCGCCGGTGTCGAGGTAGCCGGCCGAGAGCGCGACCGGCAGCCCGCGCCGCGGGTAGAGCGAGCCGAGCGCCGCCAGCAACTCGGCGTCGTCGGACTTGTCGCTGCCGCCCGACTTTGTTTCCACGGCCCTGACGCCCGGCTTCGTCGCGGCGGCCTTCGCCCCGCCGCCCGCGGCCTCCGCTTCGCCCGCCGCGCCGGCCCGCGTCTCCGGCGCCGGCTGCCTCGGCGGTTCGCGGCCGGCGGATGGCATGACGAAGGAAGCGGCCCTCAGCCGCACGCGCCACTCGGGGTGATCTTTGATGGAAACTTTCAGCCGCGCGCCGGCCGCGCGCAGTTCCGCGAAGTCGGGACGCCACGCGAGCAGGTAGTAGTCGGCGGTCTCGCGGATGGCCTGCCGCACCTCTTCGTCTATCGAGTCGGAGTTGAAGATGGCCCGCCCGCCGGTCTGCTCGGCGATGAGCTGGAGCGGCTCTCGGGTGGCCGTGATTTCGCCGAAGGCGGTCCCGATGCGGCGCGCGCTGAGGTCTATGTAATCGTTCGTGCTGGCGTCCACGCTCGAACTGCCGCCGAAGAGAGTCTCGCGCAGATTCATCGTGTAGACGACGACGCCGGCCTGCGCCGCCGCCTGCGTCACGCCGCGCAGCGCCTTGAGCGCGCCCGCGTTGCGCTCGTTGAGGAGGAAGCCGTCCGAGAGGAAGAAGACGAGCTTGCGGCCGGGGAGCGCGGCGGCCGAAAGCATCAGGCCGTGGAGCGCGCCGAGCGTGCCGGCGGTGGCCATCTGGCCCTGCGAGCGCACCTGCCGCAGGCGGTTGCGGAGGTGCGGCGCGGCCGAGTAGGAGGCGGCGAGGGTGTGGTCGCCGTGGCGGCTGCCCGGCCCCATCTGCTGTTCGATCTTGGTGGACTCCAGAAGGTAGGCGTACAGCTCACGGTTGCCCGAGTCGAGCACCTGACTGGCCGCGTACTCGCTGATCTGCGTCTTGCCCGTGTAGGCCTCCGTGTTCTGCCTGTAGCCGAGGCGGTTGATGGCCGCGCGCAGCACCACGCGGTTGTCGGTCAACTGCTGAAGGAACCCCACCTGCCCGCTCGCCGAGACGATGGCCGCCTGATCGTTCGGGTTCATGGCGTGCTCGACGTAGCGCTGCAAGGCCGAGCGCGCGCGCCCGATGTTCGCCCCGCTCAGGTGCAGGTCGTCCACGAAAAAGAAGATGAGCCGCCCCTCGGGTTCGGCGCTCGCGGCCCGGCCCGGTTCGGCCGCCCCGGCGGCGGCGGGGCCGCGCGCCGCGGCGGCCGCCAACTGCGCCTCCTCGCGGCGGCTGCCCGCCCTGACGCGCTCGAAGAAGGTGATCGCCTGCCCCTTGCCGTTCACCTCCAGCTCGAACTGTTCGGGCCGCAGGTCGTCAACGAAGCGCCCCCGCTTGTCGAAGACCGCCACGTCCGTCTGCACCAGTTCCGTCGTGACGCGGACGATGTCGTCGTCCGGCTCCGGCGCGGGCCGGCGCGGCTGTTGCTGCGCCTGAGCCGAGGCGGAGCAGAGGAGGGCGAGGGCGACGGCCAACGAGCGCGCGCGCGAGCTGATCTCTTCTTTCATAGGTATTTTGAGCGAGCCCCGCGAGGGAGGTTGAAGGGGGCGGAGGGCGTGTCCCGCGCCCGCGCGCCAAGACGATTCGGGCGGCCTCCGCCTGAATCGTCGGGGAACTGGATGCGGGAGCCTTTAAGAATTTATCACACTTCGGGCCGGCGACAACGAAGCGGGCCGGAGACGGACGCCGCCTCCGGCCCGCTCCCCGTTTCGGCCGGCCACTCAGCGGCCCGCGACGAAATCCAGCAGCGCGCGGATGTACTTCGGGAAGGCATCGACCTGCGGCAGGTGGCCGGACTCGGCGAACTCGACGAGGCGCGCGCCGGGGATGCGGCGGGCCGCGGCCTTGCCGAGCGCCGGGTAGTCGCCCATCGTCGCGGCGACTTCCTTCGGCACGCGGTCTTTGCCGATGGCCGTGCGGTCGCGCTGCCCGATGATGAGAAGCGTCGGCGTCTTGAGCCGCTCGAACTCGTAGACGACGGGCTGCGTGAAGACCATGTCGGAGGTGAGAGCCGCGTTCCACGCCACCCGCCGGTACTCGGGGTGTCGCGTCCAACCGGCGAGCACCTCGGTCAGCGCGTCGTACTCCGGCCTCCACTCGCCGCCGAAGTAGTTGACCCTCTGATACTCCCTGATGGCCTCGGGCGTGGCGCGCAACTCCTGCGCGAAGTTTTCGTCGACCGTCCGGTAGGGCGCGACCAGCTTCCAGTCCTCCAGCCCGATGGGGTTGACGAGCGCGAGACGTTCGACCCTTTCGGGGTACATCAGCGCCATCCTCACCGCCAGCATCCCGCCCATCGAGTGGCCGACGAGCGCGAACCGCCCGACGCCGAGCGAGTCGAGCAGCGCGCGCGTGTTGGCGGCCAGCGCGTGGAAGCTGAACTGGTAAGACGCGGGCTTCGAGGACTTGCCGAAGCCGATCTGGTCGGGGACGACGACCCGGTAGCCTGCGTCATTCAGGGCTTTGATGGTCGCCGCCCAGTAAGCCCCGGAGAAGTTCTTCCCGTGCAGGAGCACGACCGTCCGGCCGTTGGGCTTCGCGGCGGGCACGGACATGTAGGCCATCCGCAGCTTCTGCCCCTGCGTCTCGGCCTCGAAGAAGTTGACCGCGTAAGGGTACTGATAGCCGGTCAGCTCCGGGTCGAGCGCCGCCGCCTGACCCGGCGCGGCGGACTGCGCCCCGCGTCCCTGACCTGACGCCGGGAGCGCGCTGAACGACACGGCCAACGACGCGATCAGGCAGAAAAGACGTTTCCTCACGGCGGCCCCCCGAGTGCGAAAAGTTTGTGCGGCGCGAAGCATAACCGACGCGGGAATCGGCGCGCCAGCGGCGCCCCCCGCCGAGGTCGCCGCGCGACGGCGATTCTCAAGATGATTCTTAACGCCGGCGCTCTTCGCGTATAGATGCGGGGGCGAAAAGTCTGTGTGCCGCCCCGCGGTTGTTACTGCCATTATCGCAGAGGAGGTTCGTATGTCGGTTCGTTCGCTCAAGGCCAAGCACGTCTTCCTCGCCGTCTTCGGCCTCCTGACGCTCTTCGTCTTCTACGTCTACGAGACGCCGTTTCTGGACTCGCGCTCGCCCGTCTGGGAGCGCGTCGAGCCGGTCAAGTGGTGGCTGCTGCCCCACGCCGTCGCGGGGGCCGCGGCCCTGCTGCTCGCGCCGTTCCAGTTCTCGGCCCGCCTGCGCCGGCGCAGCATCGGGCTGCACCGCGTGCTGGGCCGCCTCTACGTGGCCGGGGTGGCCGTCTCCGCGCCGACCGCCATCCCCGTCGCCATCATCCTCGGCCCGCCGTCGCTCGTGATGGCGGCCATCACGCAGTCCACCGGGTGGCTCGTGACGACGGCCGTCGCCCTCTACTGCGTGCGCCGGGGCGACATCCGCCAGCATCAGGAGTGGATGATTCGCAGCTACCCGTTCGCGATGGTCTTCGTCCTCGCGCGGGCCATCCTCGCCATCCCGGCGGTACAGGCCACGGGCGAGGTCGGCTTCGTCTCGGTGGTCTGGAGCCTGATCGCCGCGGCCTGCTTCGTCCCGTCGTTCGTCATCAGTTGGCGCGCGCTGTTCAAACATGGGACGGCCCCGGCGAGGCGTGCCGTCGCCGCGCCGAAGGCCGCCCGCGCCGCGGTCTGAACCCGCGCCCGGGCCGCGACGAAAGCGAAGAGCATTCGGCCCGCCGCGGCCCGCAAGCACGGAGGAGTTGCGGTCAGGGGGTTTGGGCGCCGCGGCCGCGGCGCTCACTCCCGATCCCGCAGGATTGAAAGGTACGCGCCCCACGGCCCGACCGCGCCGGCGTACGACTTCGCCATCACGCGTGCGATCTGCCCGACGTGGTCGAGGTCGTGCGCCACCCACGTCGCGAGCAACTGGCCGAGCGTCACCTCGCCGAGCGCGGGGTGCTGCCCAGTCCTCCCCATGTCCGCCGCCGTCAGGTTCATGCCTTCGAGCGCGGCGACGTTCTCACGCCGCAGCCCCGCGAACGTCGCCAGCAACTCGTCCGCGCTCCGGCCGCGGCCCTCTTTGAGCTGAGCCGTCCGGTCGAAAGACTCGAACGGGCGCCGCTCGCCCGCGAGGATGTGCCGCGCCCGCGGTATCCAGTCCGTGCGCTCGCCGTGGATGAGGTGGCCGACCACGTCGTACGGCGACCAAGTGCCCTCGCCCTCCGTCGCCCGCAGCCACCTCTCGGGCAGGCCCGCGAGCAACGCGCTCAGGCTCGAAGGCGTCCGCCGGAGAACCGCCACGGCTTCGCCCAGATTGAATCCGTCTTCTCGCACCGCCGTCACCCTCCCCGCGCGATTCGTGCCGCGCCCGCCCCCCCGCCGCCCCGCGCGGCTCACGCGCTGGCGCGGTTCAGGAGTTCGATGGAAGCCTCGTCCAGCTTGAGCCGCGCCGCCTCCGTCAGGTCGCGCAACTGTTCGAGGCTGGTCGCGCTGGCGATGGGGGCGGTCACGCCGGGCCGCGCGATGAGCCACGCGAGCGCGACCCGCGCGGGCGTCGAGTCGTGCCGCGCCGCCGCCTCGTCGAGCGCGCCGAGAATCCTGAAGCCGCGCTCGTCCATGTACTTTTTGACGCCCCGCCCGCGCGGACTCTTCGAGAGGTCTGCCTCCGAGCGGTACTTGCCCGTGAGGAAGCCGCTCGCCAGCGAGAAGTAGCTGATGACGCCCACGCCCTGTTCGAGGCACAGCGCCGCCAGACTCCCCTCGAACTCGGCGCGGTCGTAGAGGTTGTATTCGGGTTGCAGGCTCTCGTAACGCGGCAGGCCGCGCTCGCCGGCGAGCCTCAGGGCCTCGGCGAGCCGCGCCGCCCCGAAGTTCGACGCGCCGACGGCTCTCACCTTCCCCTGCTCGACGAGCCGCGCGTAGGCTTCGAGCGTCTCCTCCTGCGGCGTCTCGGGGTCGTCCACGTGCGACTGGTAGAGGTCTATGTGGTCGGTCTGGAGCCGCCGCAGCGAATCCTCGGCCGAGCGCATGACGTAGTCCCTCGCGAGACCTTTGCGCCCCGGCCCCATCTCCATCCCGACTTTGGTGGCGATGACCACCCGTTCGCGGCCGCCGGCCCGCTTCAGCCAGCGGCCGATGATCGTCTCCGACTCGCCGCCCTGATGGCCGGGAACCCAGCCGGAGTACACGTCGGCCGTGTCGATGAGGTTGAAGCCCGCCGCGACGAAGGCGTCGAGCAGCTTGAACGAGGTCTGCTCGTCGGCCGTCCAGCCGAAGACGTTGCCGCCGAGCGCGAGCGGGGCCACCTCCAGCCCCGAATTCCCCAGCCGCCGCTTCTCCATCCGCCACCCTCCTTCGTTCGTTCTCCGCCGCGAGCCGGCGGCGTCACGTCCTCCGCGGTCTCAACCGCCGCCCGGCCGCGAGACCCGCCGGCCCCGGCCCGCGGCCCGTCGTGAAAGGGCGTTGAGACGCGGCTAGGATAAGCCCGCGGCCGGGCGGCGGCAAGGGGGCAACTGACCGCACGTCAACAAGCGGCGCGCGGCCCGCGCCTTCTGTGATATGTTAGCGGCAAATCGGGGCCGGCCGCCCGTTCCCTGCGCGGCCTTTCGGCCTCTCTCGGGGTCAGAACTTTCGATGACGGAAAAAGTGTTGCGCCGCGCGCGCCAGTCGAGCGAGAAGTTCGAGCGGCGCTGCCAAATCCTCGCGGCCGCCGAAGCCCTCTTCACCGAGAGGGGCGGCGAGCTGCCCTCGGCGCAGGCCGTCGCGGATCGCGCGGGCCTCGCGAAGGGCACGGTCTACCTCTACTTCGCCACGATCGAAGACGTCTTCATCGCGCTCCTCAGCGAGCACACCGTCCGGTGGCTGACCGAGGCGCAGGAGAAGCTGCGGCGCGCGCGGCCGCCGCTCACGCCCGACAAGGTGGCGGCGGCGATGAGCGTCTACCCCGTCGAGCAGCCCGTCGTGATGCGCCTCGCCTCGGCCTCCACCTTCCAGATCGAGCGCCCCGGCACGGAAGAAGCCTACCTCGCCCTCCGGCAGCAGTTCGCCGACACGCTCACGCAGTTCGGCCGGTTCCTCGAAGAGAGCCTGCCCGGCCTCGCGAGGGGCAAGGGGGCCACGGCGGCGCTCAAGGCGCTGGCCGTGACCTTCGGCCTCTGGCAGGTCTCGAACCCCATCCACGCCGAACTGCGGCCGACGACCCTCCGGCTCGACTTCGCCCGCGAACTCCCGCACATGCTCCGCTCCCACTGGCGCGGCGAAGTCTCCTGAAAAAACTCCCGGCGCGCCCGCGCCCGGCGCCCCCGCGGCGCGGGCGCGAAAAGCCCGTCCCTTCGCTTGACAACTGACCAACGGTCATCTAGTTTCGTGCATCTGACTGTTGGTCAGTTATCCGGCCGGCGCGGCGGGCCGCTTTTTTTAAGGGTCGTGGGCGGAGTGAGTGTTTACTGAGCGCGGGATGTCGCTGAGTCTCAAAAGGCCGGGCGCGGGGCGCGGGCGGATGTCGGGCGAGGAGCGCCGGCGGCAGCTCATCCGCGTGGCGATTGGCCTCTTCTCGCGCAAGGGCTTCCGCGGGACGACGACGAAGGAGGTCGCGCTCGCGGCCGGCGTCTCCGAGGCGATGATCTTCCGCCACTTCGCGCGCAAGGAAGACCTCTACGCCGCCATCCTCGACTTCAAGTCGGGCGAGATCAGGACGGAGGACTGGGTCGAGGCGCTGCGCGGTTACGCCGGGCGGGGCGACGACGAGGGGCTGTTCCGCGCGCTGGGGCTGAAAATCCTTCAGGGCTACGGGCGCGACCACGAGTTCCTGCGCCTGCTCACCTACTCCGTGCTCGAAGGCCACGACCTCGCCGCGCTCTTCCGCGAGCGACACCTCCGGCCCCTCTTCGAGTTCCTCTGCGAGTACATCCGCCGGCGGCAGCGCGAAGGGGCCTTCGCCGGGTGCCACGCCGACACGGTCGTGCGCGCCTTCATCGGCATGGCCAACTTTTACGCGATGGACGACGGCCTGCACGGCCGCCGCGGCCCCGCCGTCTCCGACGAGGAGGCCGCGGCCGTCTTCACCCGTCTGGTGCTGAGGGGGCTGCGCCGTGGCAGGGCCGCGGCGGGCCGCGTGAAGAAACAGAAAAACGTCAGGAAGTAGGGCTTCATTTCCATGTCAAAGTTCCTCAAGTTGAGCAAACGGCGGGCGGCCGCGGCCGCCGCCCTGATGGCCGCCGCGCTGTTGGCCGCCGCGTGCGGCCGCGGCGAGCAGGCGTCGAAGGAACCGGGCGGCGGGCTGGGCAGCGCCGCCGCCGCCGGCCGGCGCCCCGTCGAAATCTCGACCGGCACGGCCGTGACCCGCGAGGTCGGCGCCTTCCTACAGGCGACGGGCAGCTTCGCCGCCGACGAGTCGTCGGACGTGGCGCCCGAGACTTCGGGGCGCGTGGTGGCGACGCCGGTCGACGTGGGCGCGTTCGTCAGTCAGGGCGCGGTCATCGCGCGCCTCAACGACCGCGACGCGCGCATCCGCTTGCGGCAGGCGCAGGCCGCCGAGCAGCAGGCGGCCGCCGCCGTCCGTCAGGCCGAGGCGCGTCTGGGGCTCGGCGCGGGCGGCGGCTTCGACGCCGCGTCGGTGCCGGAAGCGCTCGCGGCGCGCGACCAGTTGGAGTCGGCCGAGGCGGCGGCGCGCCTCGCCGAGACGAACGCGCGCCGCTACGCGAACCTCTTGGAGACGGGCGACGCGGCGCGCAGCGTCTACGATCAGGCGCGCACGCAGGCCGAGACTTCGCGCGCGCAGGCCAACGCCGCGCGCCGGCAGTACGAGGCGGCGCTCAACGCCGCGCGCCAGAGCAATCAGGGCATCGAGGGGGCGCGGGCCGCGCTCGAAGGCGCGCAGGCGCAGGTCGCGCTCGCGCAGAAGGCCGTGGCCGACACGGTCATCACCGCGCCCATCTCCGGCTACGTCAGCGAGCGCCCCGTCGCCGTCGGCGAGTACGTCACGCCCGCCTCGAAGATCGCGACCGTCCTCCGCACCAGCCCGATCAAGCTGCGCCTGCAAGTGCCGGAGCTTGAGGCCGCGCGCGTCCGTCAGGGCATGGGCGTCTCGGTGGGCGTGGACGCCTACCCCGAGCGGCAGTTCGCCGGGCAGGTGACGGCGATTAACCCCGCCATCGACCCGACCTCGCGCGCCATCACCGTCGAGGCCGACGTGGCCAACGCCGAGAACCTCCTGCGGCCGGGCATGTTCGCCACCGCCCGCGTCGCGCAGCCCGGCGGCGGGCAGGCCGTCTACGTCCCGCAGTCGGCCGTGCAGTTCGACGCCAACACCAACGCCTCGCGCGTCTTCGTCGTCGAGCCGAACGGCACGGCCCGCCTCGTCGTCGTGCAGGTCGGCGAGCAGGAGGGCGACGCGGTGCGGGTCACCTCGGGCCTCGCGGGCGGCGAGACGCTGGCCACCAGCGGCCTCGAACAACTTTACGAAGGCGCGGCGGTGCAGGCGCAGTAGCCGGTAGACAGCAGCCAGCAGACGGTAGCGCCCCGCGTTATTTCTGCCGACACTCTCAAGCTTCGTGAGAGAAGTTTTTTCTACTGGCTACTGGCTACTCTTTGGAGTTTCCCGATGCAGAAGTTAGCCGAAATTTGTGTGCGCCGGCCCGTCTTCGCGACGATGCTGATTCTGGCGCTGACGGTCGTCGGCGGGTTCGCCTTCTTCAGCTTGGGCGTTGACCGCTTCCCCAAGATCGACCTGCCCATCGTCGCCGTCGTGACGGTCAACCCCGGCGCGGCCCCGCAGGAGATCGAGACCGAGATCACCGACCGCATCGAGGGCGCGGTCAACACCGTCTCCGGCATCGACGAGCTGCGCTCGACCTCGGTCGAGGGGCTCTCGCAGGTCTTCATCACCTTCGACCTGTCGAAGGACGTGAACGTGGCCGCGCAGGAGGTGCGCGACAAGATCGAGACCGTCCTGCGCCAACTGCCCGAGACGGCCGAGCAGCCGACCGTCCAGAAGCTCGACCCCGACGCCGCGCCCATCATCATGTACGCGGTGAGCGCGCCGCGCTCGTCGCTCGAAGTCACCGAGATCGTCAGGAACGAGGTCAAGGAGCGGCTGGAGTCCGTCAACGGCGTCGGCGAGGCGGTCATCTACGGCGGGCGCGAGCGGGAGATTCAGGTCTTCGTCAACCCCGACCGCCTGCGCGCCTACAACATGACCGTGGGCGACGTGGCGAACGCGCTGCGCCAGCAGAACATGGAGCTGCCCGGCGGGCGCATCGACGAGGGCGCGCAGGAGTTGACCGTGCGCACGCTCGGCCGCGTCGTCAGGCCCGAGCAGTTCGGCGACATCATCATCTCGAACAAGGGCGGCTACCCGGTCAAGGTCAGGGACGTGGGCCACGTCGAGGACAGCGGCGTCGAGCCGCGCACCGCCGCCTCCCTGAACGGCACGGCCTCGGTCGTGGTGGCCGTGCGCAAGCAGTCGGGCACGAACACGGCGGCCATCGCCGACGCCATCAAGGAGCGCGTCGCCGAGATTCGGCCGCTGCTGCCGAAGGACTTCGAGGTCAGGCTCATCCGCGACCAGTCGGAGTTCATCAAGGCGAGCCTCCACGCCATCGAGGAGCACCTGATCGTCGGCGGCCTGCTCGCGGCCGTCGTCGTCTTCCTCTTCCTCTGGAACTTCCGCTCGACGGTCATCGCGGCCGTCGCCATCCCGACCTCCATCATCGCGGCCTTCGGCGTGATGGCCGCGCTCGACTACACGCTCAACCAGATGACGATGCTCTCCCTGACCCTGATGGTCGGCATCGTGATCGACGACGCCATCGTGGTGCTCGAGAACATCTACCGCTTCATCGAAGAGAAGGGCATGACGCCCTTCGAGGCGGCCATCGAGGGCACGCGCGAGATCGGCCTCGCCGTCATGGCGACGACGCTCTCGCTGCTCGCCGTCTTCGTGCCCGTCGGCTTCATGGGCGGCATCGTCGGCCGCTTCATGTCGAGCTTCGGCCTGACCGCGGCGGCGGCCATCGCCGTCTCGCTCATCGTCTCCTTCACCCTGACGCCGATGCTCGCGGCCCGCTGGATCAAGGTCGGGAAGGGCAAGGAGGGGGCGGGGGGTGACGGGGCCGCGGCGGCGCAAGACCATCCCGGCGAAGCCCCGCGCGGGCACTCGACGAAGGAAGAGGGCTGGTACAGGCACGTCGACCGCGTCTACACGTGGATGCTGCGCTGGTCGATGGCGCACCGCTGGGCCGTCGTCACGGCCTGCGCCGTGGCGGTCGTCTCCATCGTGCCGCTCTTCATGCTGGCGGGCCTCAACTTCACGCCGGAGGAGGACGAGTCGCAGTTCGAGATTCAGGTGCGCGCGCCCGAGGGCACGAGCCTCGCGGCCACGCAGTCGGTGATGGAGCGCATCGCGCGCGACGTGCGCGAGCAACTCCCCGGCGTCGACAGCACTTTGACGGTCGCCGGCTTCGGCGCGCAGCAGGTCGTCAACAACGGCACGGTCTTCGTCCGCCTCAAGTCGCTCGACGAGCGCGAAGTCTCGCAGGGCGAACTCATCCGCCGGGCGCGCCGGATCGTCGCCGAGTACCCGCAGAACCTGACCACCTCGGTGCAGCCGGTGGCGGCCATCGGCGGCGGCGGGCGCAACTCGGCCGTGCAGTACATCGTCCGCGGGCCGGACTTGCGGAGGCTCGAAGAGTACTCGGCGCGGCTGCTCGAACACATGAAGCGAGACCCGAACATGGTGGACGCCGACCGCAGCCTCATCCCCGGCAAGCCCGAGGTGCGCGTCTCCATCGACCGCCAGCGCGCCGGCGACGCGGGCGTCCGCGTCTCGGACGTCTCGCAGGCTTTGAACATCCTCGTCGCCGGGCAGGAGGTGACGACGTTCAATCAGGGCACGGACCAGTTCGACGTGCGCGTGCGCGCGCAGGGCGAGTTCCGCCGCGACCCCGAAAGCTTGCGCCGCATCACCGTGCCGACCGCGCAGGGCGGGACGGTCGGGCTCGAAAGCCTCGTGCGTCTGGAGAAGAGCACCGGCCCGGCGGCCATCGACCGCCTCAGCCGCCAGAGGCAGGTGACGATGTACGCCAACGTGCCGCCGGGCGGCTCGCAGTCCGAGGCGCTCGAATCCATCGAGGCGTTCGTCGCCGGGATGAACATGGAGCCGGGCTATCAGGGCGGGCTGTCGGGCCAGTCGAAGGAGTTGGGCCGCGCCGGCTTCTACTTCATGCTCGCCTTCGCGCTCTCGTTCATCTTCATGTACATGGTGCTGGCTGCGCAGTTCGAGTCGTTCGTCCACCCGGTGACGATCCTGCTCACGCTGCCGCTCTCGATCCCGTTCGCGCTGCTCTCGACGTTCATCGCCGGGCAGTCGCTCAACATCTTCTCGATGCTCGGCATCCTGCTGCTCTTCGGCGTGGTGAAGAAGAACGCGATCCTGCAAATCGACCACACGAACGAGCTGCGCTCGCACGGCATGGGCCGCTACGAGGCCATCATCAAGGCCAACCGCGACCGCCTGCGGCCGATCCTGATGACGACCATCGCGCTCGTCGCCGGCATGATCCCGCTCGTCGTCGGCTCGGGGCCGGGCGCGGCCACGAACCGCTCCATCGGCGTCCTCGTCGTCGGCGGGCAGAGTTTGTGTCTGCTGCTCACGCTGCTGGCCGTGCCGGTCTTCTATTCGATCTTCGAGGACTGGGGCGAGTCGCCGCGGTGGGCCGCCGTGGGCGGCCGCTACCGGAGGGCGACGGGCTGGGCCGGCGCCCGCGCCCGCGAAGCCACGGCCGCCGCGCGCGGGATTTTTTCTCGCAATCATCAAAGGGGTAGTCATGTCGAGGGAAGTTCAGGTGATTAACGCTCAGCATTCCGAAGGGCGCGGGGCGCGGGCCGGCAGAGGCCGCGCGCGTCGCCGCGCGGCGTGGCTGCTCGCGGCGGCCCTCTTCGCCGTCGCGCCCGCGGCCGCCGCGCGCCAG
>Ga0196978_1000569_pt1 | contig 18320 bp, 16 predicted proteins | sample S3v_2013CmetaG_FD_155491 | JGI IMG/M metagenome (GOLD analysis project Ga0196978, IMG submission 155491) | Soil microbial communities from Anza Borrego desert, Southern California, United States - S3+v_20-13C | ecosystem: Environmental > Terrestrial > Soil > Desert | place: USA: California... | reverse complement strand
ATCTCGTCGATCCTGTACACCAAGCTGCCCTTCGACGTGCTCAGGGATTTCGCGCCGGTCACGATCGTGTCGTACTCGCCGCACATGCTGATGGTGACCAACAAGACGCCGGTCGCGAGCATCGACGAGCTGATCGCGTACGCCAAGACGCGGCCGGGTAAGCTCAATTTTCCGACCGGCCTCGGCGGCGCGCCGCATCTCGCAGGGCTGTCCTTCGCTCAGCGCGCCGGCGTCGACTGGGTCTACATCCCGACCAAGGGCGGCGCGAGCTCGGTCGCGGCAATGATGGCGGGCGAGGGCGACGTGATGTTCCTCGGCATGCTCCAGTCGCTGCCGCACGTGAACGCGGGCCGCCTCAAGCTGGTCGCGATATCGAGCGAGAAGCGGCTCGCCACGCATCCCAAGGTGCCGACGGTCTCCGAGACCTTCCCGGGATTCGTCACGGGTTCGTGGCAGGGCATACTCTCGCCGTCCAAAACGCCGCCGGAGCTGGTCGCGAAGATGAACGCAGAAGTCGCGCGGATACTCAAGCTCCCCGACGTGATCGCGTTCCTGAATTCCCAGGGCACGACGCCGATGGGCGTAAGCCCCCAGGAAGCGAAGAAGTGGCTCGCCGACGAGCGGGTGCGCTGGGCAAAGGTGGTGAAGGACAGCGGCTTCAGGCTCGAGCAATGACCGCTTGCCGGTGCGCCATCGGCGCACCCTACGGGTGATGGCGATGTAATGCATAGGTCGCGCTGGTAGCGCACCGCGGTGCGCCGCCGGCGCACCCTACGAGCGGCGAACCTTTTCCTTCAAGAGCTCGAAATTCTTCGGGCTCATCTCGATCTCGCCGCGATTGATCATGCGGTCGATCTCGACGATCGCGTCGTTGAACGGCGTCGGGATACCGAGCTCGCGGCCTTTGCGGCAGACTACGCCCGGTATCCATTCCATCTCGCTCTTTCGCCCCTTCATGTGATCGTGAATGGGTGCGGTGCGCCCGTTCGTCACGTGTTGCAGGAGCCGCTTTTGGGCCGCCACGATGTTCTCCTCGTCGGTGCCGGCGAACTCGTCCGCCCGCAGGCCGAAGATCGGCTCGATGCGGTAGCCGAGCGCCTTGCCCACCGCGAGGGACTCCTTGCCCAGGGCGACCGACATGTCGAACATGCCGGGCAGCGCCGCGGCGTCCTTGTTGCCGAGGCCGAGCAGGCCGAAGGGCCCCATCGTCATCGTGTTGGCGATGAGCTTCGTCCACTTCGCGCCGTAGATGTTGTTCGTGACTTCGCATCGCGCGACGTGCGCCAGGATCCGCTCCAGCTCCTTCACGCGCGGCGTGTAGAAGCCGTCGAGCTCGCCCAGGGTGAGCCACGTCGTCTGGTGCGTCGTGTTGCGCTTGACGAGCCCCGGCGTAAAGCACTCGGCGGAGAGCTCGATCGCGCAGCCGACGACGCGTTCGCGGCCGAGAATGGATGCGAGCGTGTCGTCGTTCATCCCGTTCTGGATGCCGACGAGCACGCCGTCCGGTTTGAGATACGGCTTGATGAACTCGGCCATCCAGCGGTCGTCGTTGGACTTCACGCACAGGAACACGATGTCGAGCTCGAGGTTCGCGGAGGCGAGATCGCAGAGGTGGAACGCGCGTATCGGCGTGCGCACCTCCATGTCCGGCATCCGTATGCAGAGTCCCTCGGCGCGCATCGCCTCGACCTGCGCCGGCCACTGGTCGATCACGCTCACGTCGTAGCCGGCGCGGGTCAGATCGGCACTGACGCTGCTGCCGATGGCGCCCGCGCCGAGCACTGCGATTTTTTTCATCGTGCGATCCTAGAATGGCGTAGGGTGGACGAAGCGAAGCGTAACCCACCGACTGGTGGGCTAACGCCCACCCTACGCAAATACGTCACTGGGGAGGACCGATCATGCGCTGGCTCGCCGCTCTCGTGCTCGCTCTGGTTCCGGCACTCGCCGACGCCCAGACCTGGAAGCCGCAGAAAACCGTGGAGATCGTGAGCTCCGCCGGCGCCGGCGGCTCCGCGGACCGCGGCGCGCGCACCGTGCAGCGGTATCTGCAGGCGCTGCCGGGCATGCCGAGCGTGATCGTGACGAACCGCACCGGCGGCGGAGGCAGTGTCGCGTTCACGTTCATCTCGCAGCACGCGGGCGACGCGCATTTCCTCGGCACCATGGCGACGAACATCGTCACCAATCACATCGTCGGTGTGAGCCCGCTCTCGTACCGGGATTTCACGCCGCTCAACATTCTCATGCGCGAGTACGTCGTCGTTTCGGTGCTGGCCGATTCTCCGCTCGCCAGCGCGAAAGATCTCCTCGCGCGGCTCAGGAAGGATCCCGGCGCGATCACCTTCGGCTTCGCCGCGGCGCCCGGCAATCAGAACCACGTGGTGATCGGCATGATCGCGCGCGCGGCGGGTGTCGATCCGAAAGCGCTGAAGACCGTCGTCTTCAACTCCGGCAGCGCGGCCGCGACCGCGATGCTCGGCGGCCACGTGAACGTCCTCGTCGGCACACCGGGCACCGTCGCGCCGCATCTCGCGGCAGGCAAGGCGCGTGCGATCGGCATCAGCGCGCCGCAGCGGCAGCGCGAGCCGTATGCATCGACGGCGACGCTGCGCGAAAACGGCATCGACGCCGTGTACTACAGTTGGCGCGGATTCCTCGCGCCGCGCGGCATCACGCCGGCGCAGGTTGCATTCTGGGAGCAGGCGTTCGCGAAAGTGGTCGACGCCGACGAGTGGAAGCAGGATCTCCAGAAAAACGTCTGGATCGAGGACTTCCGCAGCGCTGCCGAGACGCGCAAGCACCTCGACGCCGAGTACGAGCTCCTGAAGACCATCCTCGTCGAGCTCGGCGTCGTCCGTTAGATTTTCATCTCGAGGATGTACAGGCCCCCGGTGAAACGGTCGCCGATGTACACCAGCCCGCGGTCGTCCACGTACACGTCGTTCACCTGCACCGCGCCTTTGGGCGAGAGCTTCGGCGCGCCCGGCACGAAATAAGCGATCTCCTGCGGCTGGTACTGGTTGCGGATGTCGTAGACCCGCACGCCGCCGTTGAAGAACGTGCCGAGGATGATGTCGTCCGAGCGCCACGAGAGCCGGCTCGGGTAGTTCTCGTGGATGTTGTGCGCCCCGAAGCGTCCGCCGCGCTTGGCGAAGGTTTCCACCGGCGGCAGCGGCAGCGTCGAGAGCGGCACGATGTTCTTCTCGTCGGCCATGTTCATGATCCACGCGAGCTTCGGCCAGTCCTTGCCGTCGTCGTTGGTGCACTCGTCGGTGACCAGCAAGAGGTCGCGCGAAAAAAGCGGCATCGCGGTGTGCGTGAAGCCGTTCATCGGCGGCGAGTAGTTGTAGGTCGAGACGTGCTTGGGATGCGCCATGTCGCTGATGTCGAGGATCACGACGCCGCCGTCGAGGTACGCCACGTACGCGCGGTCCGGACGCTCCGGATACCAACTGATGTTGTGCGGCCGGTAGCCGCTGTCGAATTTCGGATGGCGCTTGAGCGGCTCTTCGCCTTTCTTCTGTCCCGGGTACCACCAGCGGCCCTTCTCGACCGGCTTCGAGGGGTTGCGGATGTCCACGATCATGTAGATCTGGTAGTCCTTGGGATTGTTCGGCTCGAAGTCGGCGGCGCCCGTGGACATGTGCACGTATTGGCCGTCGACGCACCACACGCAGTGCACGCCCAGCGAGTGCGGACCGGAGGTGTCGAAGTGCGAGATCTCGCGCGGCTTCTCCGGCGTGCTGATGTCCCACAGCGTCATGCCGGCGGGCTTCATGCCGAACTCGCCGCGGATCTGGTGCGAGACGAGCAGCAGGTCCTCGTACACCTCGATCGAGTTCGAGCGCATCTTGCTGTGCGGGAGCTCGGTCTGCACCACCATCTTCGGTTTCGCGGGATCGGTGACGTCGAGCGCGGTGAAGTTCTTCGGGGCGCCTTCGTGGCCCAGCCACATGATGCGGCGGCCGTTTTTCTCCTGCATGCCCATGCCTTCGCCGATGCCGCCGAAGCCGTCGAGCTCGTGCTGGGCGATCAGCTTCATGTTGAGCGCAAGGGTGTTCTGCGGCGAGGCGCCGCGATTCATCTCAGCCATGTGGTCTCCGGGGTACGTCGGTTGTTATGGTTCGCAGCCGGGCGCTGCGGGAGGCGTCACTTTAACCGCACTCGTTCACCGCGCCAACGGGTCCGGGCGTAGCTGGAACTTCACGACCTTGGGACGCGTGCCGCGGCCGCCTTCCATGTGGAACGGCGCGCGCGTCGAGGTCGTCGCCCACAAGCCCTTGCCTTTCCAGCCCGCGCTCGGATCATCGATGCGCCCGTCGGACCACTTTGCGTAGAAGCCGAGCGGATACGGCACGCGCAGCGTCACGAACTGGCCGTTCACCAGCGCGAAGAAGCCGTCGTTCAAATTGGCCGTCGCGATCGGCACGTTTGTCCCGAGGCCGAGGGTGTCGAACTGATCGACCCAGGTGTAGTAGCTCGATTCGACGCTGCCGGAGTCCTTGATGCCCTCGAATTGCGGGCCGGGGAAGGGATGCAGCGTCCACCCTTCCGGGCAGTGCTTGCCCGTCGCGTTCGGGCCGTTGAGCGGTCCCTTGCACTTGCGCCGATCGAAGCTCGCAAGGTGTCCGCTCGCGAGCGACGACCACACGACGCCATTGCGGTCGATGTCCATGCCGCGCACGCCGTAGCCGCCCAGCTCGACCGGATATTCGAAGACTTCCGCGAGCGCGGTCTCGGTGGGGTTGGGTCCGGGATTCAGCCGCACGAGCAGACCCGGGAAGCCGAGCGAGGAGCCCCAGATCGTGCCATCCACCGGGTTGTAGGCGACGCCGTAGAGGCCGGCGTTCAGGCGCTTGTCCTTCTTCGGATCGACGGGCTCATTGGGCTCAACCCATGCGTCACGGCGTCCGTTGCCGTTCGTATCGAGCACGATCGGTGTCCAGCCCTGCGCGCGCTCTTCATCGCCGGTTTCGTCGTAGACCTTGCGGTTGAGCCAGCCGATCACCGGGTTCGCCGCGCCGCCGCCGCTCGTCCACAGCGTGTGGTTCGCGTCTTCAGCGAACACGAGGTGATGCGTGCTGAAGCACGTGCTGACGAGCTTCCACTGTCCCGTCTTCGGGTCGTACATCGACAGATGGCGGTTCGCGCGCTCGAGCGGAAATACTTTGGCCGACGGATGATTGGAGCCTTTGCGGCAGAACGCGGGATTGTCCGGATGACGCACGCGCGCGGTGAACCACGCGCGCGCCTGCTCGTCGAGCATCGGGTTGTGCGTCGTGGTCTGGCTGTCCCAGATCGGCTTCTTGCCCCAGTACGGCGAAGGCGAAAGCGGATTGTTGCGCGAGCTCGGCGTTTTCGGGTCACGCACCGGGTGGCGGATCTCGCTCGCGGCGTGCTTCAGCGGATCGAGCACCGGGATCATGTCGGTGCTTTCCTCGGTTGCGCCATAGATCGGTCCGTTCGCGTTCACCGTGGGCTTGCGCTTGTCGGTCGAGACTTCGTCGTGCAGGTATGCCGTCGGGCTCGCCCAGTCCCACAGCGTCAGCACGAGGTTGCGCTCCACACCTTGCGGGCGCTGCGGCTGCGAGCGCGGCAGTGCGCCGGCGGCGATGCGGTCGGTCCACTCGGCGAAATGCTTCAGCGCGAGCTGCGCATCGATGCGCCCGATCGCCGCCGCCATGTTGTTCATCGCCTGACCCGCCAGAATCCGCGTCGCCCACTGTTCGTGCGACGACCTGATGTGCGCGTATTCGCGCGGGATGGTGCGGGTCGCCTTGTTGCCCATCTGATGGCAGGTGACGCAGCCGTTCGTCTTCACGACGTTCAGCCATTCGGCCTGGCTGCGCAGCTTGCCGATGCGGCCGGCGGCGAAATCATTCCGGTCCGGCATGCGCAGCATGGAATACCAGTACGCCGCCGGGTAGTACTCCGCCGCCGCGGCCGGCGTGAGCGCCACCACGGCCTTGAGGTCGCGCACCTTACCCGGCTGCGTGCGCACCTTCGGCGAGTCGATGAGCCCGTATCCGCGTACCCATACGTTGTAGGTGGCCTTCGGCAGATCGGGGATGACATAACGCCCGCGATCGTCGGTCACCACGATCTTCGCGAGCTTCGTCGGCAGCTCCGTCGTTTCCGCGATCACCCATACGCCGGCTTCCACGCCGTTTGCGCTGGTCACCACGCCACCGAGATCGGTCTCACCGATCGTGATCGCTGGATCCTTGGGGTGCTGCCACTGCGTGGAAGCGGTCTGGCATGCGGCGAGCAGCGTTGCCAGAACAACGGACACGATGCGCGTGAGCGTGGACGTCATGGCGAACTCCCCTGGCTTGTTCTAGTATCGAGATACTATGACAAGCGACACGAGCGTGCGCCAGACGCTCGAAGCCGAGCGCATCGTTTGCTGACGCAGGTCCTCGCGCTCGGCTTCACGCAGACCGTCGCGTGGGCATCGTCGACTTATCTCATCGCGATTCTCGCCGCGCCGGTCGCGCGCGATCTCGGGCTCGCGACCTCCACCGTGTTCGGCGCGTTTTCGGTGGCGCTGGTCGTGATGGGACTGGCGGGACCCGCGGCCGGCCGCGCCATCGACACGTACGGCGGGCGCGGCGTGCTCGCGCTGTCCAATCTCGTCCTCGCCGTGGGCCTTGCGATGCTCGCGTTCGCCTACGGCGCGGCCATGCTGTTCGCTGCGTGGTGCGTGCTCGGGCTCGGCATGGCGCTCGGCCTGTACGAAGCGGCATTCGCCGCGCTGGTGCGCATCCACGGGGCAGCGGCGCGCGCGCCGATCACGGGCATCACGCTGATCGCCGGATTCGCGAGCACGGTCGGCTGGCCCGTCACGGCGCTACTCAGCGATCGCTTCGGCTGGCGCGCCGCGTGTCTCGCGTGGGCCGTGACGCACATCGTGCTCGCGCTGCCGCTCAACCTCGCGTGTATTCCGCGCGCGGCGCAGCGCGTGCCGGAGCCGACCGGCGGTGAAGCGACGTCGGCCCCGGAAGGCCGTGACCGCACGTGGCACAACTACTGGCGCGCGTTTTTCCTGCTGGCGGCCTTCGGCGCGCTGACGTCGTACGTCACCTCCGCCATGGCCGCGCATCTGCCGGGGCTGCTGCTCGCGGTCGGCACGACATCGGTGGCCGCGCTCACCGCGTCGGCGCTGCTCGGGCCCGCGCAGGTCGCGGCACGGCTCACGGAATTTCTCGCCGCCCGGCGTTTCCGTTTCCATCCGCTGCTGACGGCGCGCATCGCCACGGCGCTGCATCCGATCGGCGGCATCGTGCTTGCGCTCTTCGGCGGGCCCGCGCAAATCGCGTCGGCGTTCGCCATGCTGCACGGGGCCGGCAACGGCATGATCACGATCGCCAAAGGCACGCTGCCGCTCGCGATCTTCGGCGCCGCGGGCTACGGGCACCGGCAGGGGCTCCTGAGCTTCGTCGGCCGCGGCATGCAGGCAATCGCGCCGTTCACGTTCGGGCTGGTGCTCGAGCAGCTCGGCGCCCGGGCCGCACTGTCCTTGTCGGTCGTCCTGTCTCTGGCGGCGCTCGCGGCGCTGCTCGCGCTGCGCGAGCGCGCTGCCGCTAACTAGTGTGAGGAATCGTCATTCCCGCGCAGGCGGCTATCCTCTTCCCCCCTCACGGCGAAGGTAGGATGGGGGTGGTTCTCTGGACCCGCCTTCACGGGGGTGACGACGCAGAGGAATCTTCGGCCCGGCGCTTGCTCCAGACATCGGCTCAGCCCGATTTCCGAGGAGGCGTCATGAGGACATATGCCCCGGTGCTGCTCGCATCGCTGCTCGCGCTCGGCGCTTCATCGCTCGTCGCCGCCGATCTCACGCCCGAAGAACGCACCGAGCTCCGGGCGCGCGCCGAACAACGCCACGCCGCGCGCGCGCAGAACGTCACGCGCGTCTCGGATAGCGTACCGATCGACCGTCCGCGCGGCGACGTGCGCCTGGACCGCGATCGCGGCGACATCAAGGCGGACCAGCAGACGACCGACGTCAAGCCGCAGAAGCAGCGCAGCATCAAAGCCAAGCCGAAAGAGCGCAAGAAGAAACGCGCGCGGCGTTCGTTGAAGGACCTGCCGGGCGCGCTCGTGCGCGGGCGCTGACGAACGCGCGTTACGCGTTGACGGCGGCGGCCGCGCTCGCACCGGCGATGCGGCCGAAGACGGTGCCGCGAAACGAGCCCGGTACCTGCGGGACCCTCCTTTCCTTCCGGTATTGCCCCGAGTCAACGGGATCACTAAACTGCGCGTTCTTTCAATGTCTTATCCCAACAGGAGGAAGTTCATGCTGCGCTTCATCAAGGCGCTGCTGGTCACCGTCGTCGCCTTCGGCGCCGGCGCGGGTCAGGCGGCGGAACAGATCAATCTCTCGATCGCGACCGGCGGCACCGGCGGCGTGTACTACCCGCTCGGCGGCGGTATGGCGAACGTGCTTTCCAAGTACGTACCGGGTCTGCAGGCGACCGCGGAAGTGACCGGCGGCTCGGTCGCGAACCTCCAACTGATCGGCACCGGCAAGCCGTATATCGCGCTCAGCATGACCGATGCGGCGCAGGACGCGCTCAAGGGCGAGGACAAGTTCAAGGGCCGCAAGGTCTCCGTGCGCACGCTGATGATTCTCTACCCCAACCGCATGCACGTCGTGACGGTCGAGGGCACGGGCGTCAACAAGTTCGAGGACCTGAAAGGCAAGCGCGTCTCGACCGGCTCTCCCGGCAGCGCGACCGAAGTCATGGCGTTCCGCGTGATCGAAGCGGGCGGCCTCGACAAGGATCGCGACATGCGCCGCGAGCGTCTCGGCGTGGCCGAATCGGTGAATGCGCTGAAGGATCGCAAGATCGATGCGTTCTTCTGGGTCGGCGGTCTTCCGACGGCCGCGGTGACCGATCTCGCCGCGACGCCGGGCGTGAAGATCAAGATGATCGACCACGCGCATCTCGTGCCGGCGATGAACAAGAAATACGGCAATCTGTACGTGCAGGACGCGATCCCGCGCGCGACTTATGCCGGCATGACCGCCGACAACAAGCAGGCGACCGTCATGAACATCCTCGTCGCGCATGAAAACCTGAGCGAGCAGACGGCGTACAACATCGTGAAGACGATCTTCGACCACCAGAAAGAGCTCATCGCCGTTCACAAGGAAGCCGAGAACTTCAAGCTCGAGAACCAGAAAACGGCGGCGAGCCCGCTGCCGTGGCATCCGGGCGCGCTCAAGTACTTCAAAGAGCGCGGCGTGAAGCTCCAGTAACGCGACCTTAGACCTCGCTCAAAACCCCGCCGCGCACCGGCGGGGTTTTTGTTTGTGTGCTAGTGTCCGCGGGCAGCGCAAGGAGAGCGCCGGATGGCCGAAAAAGACACCCTCGCCATAATCGACGACGGCAAGACCATCGACGAGCAGGTGCCGCTCACCGAAGAGCAGAAAAAGCGCCTCGAAGAATTCATCGAAGAAGAAGAAGGCGCGCTCAACCGCTATCGCGGCGTCCTCGCGACGATGATGACCGCGCTCGCGGTCATCATGTCCCTCGTTCACCTCTATGCCGCCGTCGAGATCGTGCCGGCGTACATCCTGCGGCCCGTGCACGTCGCATTCGCGCTGACGCTGATCTTTCTGCTGTTCCCGGCCGCGAAACGCTTCCGGCACCGGCTGATGTGGTGGGACGTGATCTTCGGGCTCGTCTCGATCGCGATCGCCGGCTACATCTTGTACTGGGGAGATCTCCTCGGCGATCGCGCAACGGTGCCGGAGACGCTCGACCAGGTCGTCGGTGTCGCGCTCATCGTGCTCATCCTGGAAGCGAACCGGCGGAGCTCCACCTGGATCCTGCCGTTCATCTGCATTCTCTTCCTGTGCTACGCGCTGTTCGGCCCCTATCTGCCGCCGCCCTGGACCCACAAGGGCTACGACATCGCGCGGCTCACCGGCGCGCTGTACATGACGCTCGAAGGCATCTACGGCGTCGCCGTGGACGTCTCCTCGACGCTCATCATCCTGTTCACGATCTTCGGCGCGTTCCTCCAGTACTCGGGTGCCGGGAAGTTCTTCATCGATTTTTCGTTCTCTGCAATGGGCGGCAAGCCGTCGAGTGCGGGTCGCGCGGTCGTGATGGGCTCGTTCCTCCTCGGCGGCCCGTCGGGCTCGGGCGTTGCGACGACGGTGACGCTCGGCTCGGTCGCGTATCCGCTGCTCGCGAAGTCCGGATATCACAAGGAAGCTGCCGGCGGGCTGCTCGCAGCCGGCGGCCTGGGCGCGATCATCTCGCCCCCGGTGCTCGGGGCCGCGGCATTCCTGATCGCGGAGTTCCTGAAGATCTCGTACCTCGATGTGATCCTCATGGCGACGATCCCGACGATCCTCTTCTACCTCGGGATCTTCGTGATGGTCGAGATCGACGCGCGCAAGTTTCACATGCACGCCGTCGCGCTGGAAAAGCACCATCGCATGCTCGAGCTCGCGCGGCGTTACTGGTTTCACTTCGTCTCGCTCGTCTCAATCGTCGTTTTCATGCTCATGGGTTATTCGCCCGTCATGTCGGTGTTCTTCGCCACGCTTGCGACGTTCTTCATGTCGTTCTTTCAGCGCGATTCCGCGCTTGTTCCGTACGACTGGTTCCGCGGCCGGCTGCCGTGGGCGCGCGGCTTCTGGAATTCCGGTCTGGTCAAGGCGCTGGAAGGCGGCTCGGTCAGCGTGCTCAACGTCGCGGCCACGTGTGCATCCGCGGGCATCATCGTCGGTGTCGTGACGCTCACCGGGCTGGGGCTCAAGTTCAGTGCGATCGTGCTCGACTACGCCGAATCGGGCGCACACGGGCTGGTCGCGTTCTGGGGCTTTTTCGGTGCGGCGAATACTCCCGAGCTGCTGCGCGAGATGCAGCTCCTGCTGACCGCGATCTATACCGCGCTGATCGTGTGGATCGTCGGGCTCGCGGTGCCGGTCACCGCGTCTTACATCATTTGCGCCGTCATCACCGCGCCCGCGATGATCAAGCTCGGCGTGCCGGATTTCGCCGCGCATATGTTCATCTTCTATTACGCGGTGCTCTCGGAAGTGTCCCCGCCGACCGCGCTCTCGCCGTTCGCGGCGGCCGCGATCACGGGCGGCGGGCCGTATCGCACGACGCTCCAGTCGTGGAAATACTGTGCGCCCGCGTTCCTCGTGCCGTTCATGTTCGTGCTCGACCCGTCCGGCACCGGTCTGCTGCTGACCGGCTCGTTCAAGACGCTCGAACAGGCGGACTGGGGGATGATCGCGGTCGTCACGATCACCGCGGCGTTCGGTGTCGTGGCGCTGGCCGGTGGGCTCCAGGGCTGGCTCCTGCGCAGGACGCTGCTCATCGAGCGCTGGATGCTGATCGTCGCGGGGCTGATGCTGGTGTATCCGGCGCCGCTGTTCGACTACATCGGCTTCGCGCTCGTCGCCGTGGTCGTGGTCATGCAGAAGCTCCGCGGACGTCTGATGCAGCCTGCCAGCGTCTGATGCTGGAGTCGTTTCACGCGAAGTACCCGACGCCTTTCGCGGTGCTGGGCATCCGCACGCTGGGCGGGCACGTGACCGGGATCGAGTATCTGCCGCGCGGCGTGGAGACGCTCGCGCCACTGAACCCGCTCGCCGCGCGCGCATGCCGGGAGATCGAACGCTATCTCGACAATCCCGAATACGTGCCGCGCATCCCGTTCGACTACGCAGGCACCGCGTTCCAGTGCAAGGTGTGGCGGCAGATCAGCGCGATTCCCGCGGGGCGCACGCTCACCTACGTCGATGTCGCGCGTGCGCTCAAGACCGCGCCGCGGCCGGTGGGCGGCGCGTGCGGCGCGAACCGCATTCCGATCGTGATTCCCTGCCATCGCGTAGTCAGCGTCAACGGCATCGGCGGATTCATGAACAGCCGCGGCGCGGATGCGCTGGAGATCAAGCGCTGGCTGCTGCGGCACGAGGGCGTGAAGGTTGGCTAGTGCTCGGCGCGGCGTAAGCCGTCAATCCCGCGAAGGCGGGAATCCAGAACGCAATCACACGCTCGATTCCGGCGTGCGGCGGAATGACGTACTGGACGAATTCTGCGACGCGCTGTGGCTCGAAGACGGGCTCTCACGCAACACGCTGGAAAGCTACAGGCGCGATCTCGAACAGTTCTCGGGTTGGCTGCACAAGCAGAGCGGCAGGACGCTGCTCGCGGCCGATCAGGCGGACATCCAGGCGTATCTCGGCCATCGCTACGCGCGCAAGGCGCGCGCATCCAGCGCGGCACGCCTGCTCTCGAGTCTCAAGCGGTTTTATCGCTATGTCGTGCGCAGCGGCAAACGCTCGGCGGATCCGACTCTCAAGATCGAGTCGCCGAAGCTGCCACGCGGCCTTCCGAAAACCCTGACCGAAGCCGACGTCGAGAACCTGATCGGCGCGCCCGATATCGAGACGCCGCTCGGGCTGCGCGACAAGGCGATGTTGGAGATGCTGTACGCGAGCGGGCTACGCGTGTCCGAGCTCGTTACGCTGAAAACGCCACAGGTGAGCCGCGACATGGGCGTCGTGCGCGTGATGGGCAAGGGCTCGAAGGAGCGCCTCGTGCCGCTCGGCGAGGAAGCGCTGCAGTGGCTGACGCGGTATCTCGCGGAGGCGCGGCCGGCGCTGCTGCGCGGTAAAACGGGCGACGACCTCTTCGTCACCGGGCGCGGTTCGGCGATGACGCGGCAGGCGTTCTGGCAATTGATCAAGCGCTATGCCGCGCGCGCAGCGCTCGCGAAATCGATCTCGCCGCACACGCTGCGCCACGCGTTCGCGACGCATCTGCTCAATCACGGCGCGGATCTGCGCGTCGTTCAGCTACTGCTGGGACACTCGGATATCTCGACGACGCAGATTTACACCCACGTCGCGCGCGAGCGGCTTAAACAGCTACACCAGAAACACCACCCGCGGGGATGATTCACCCCCACCCTATCCCTGCCCCGTCGGGGGGAGGAGAGCTCGCCTTCCCCCTCGACGGGCGAAGGTCGGGATGGGGGTGCTTATGCGCGTGCGCCGCGTTCGATCGTTACGCCGAGGCGCTTCACGCCTTTGAGCGCGCCGAGCTTGGTCACGCTCGTGCGTATCCACGGCGCGCGAAATTCGCTCATGACGAGCTGCGCGATGTGCTCCGCAAGCGCTTCGACGAGCACGAAGCGGTTCTCGCGCAGGCTCGCTTCGATGCGCGCGACGACTTTCGCATAGTCGATCGTGTCCCCGATGCGATCGGAGCGTTTCTCGCGCGGCGGCAATCCGATCTCGAGATCGAGCTGAACGGTCTGCGGCACGCGCCGCTCCCACTCGTACACGCCGATCAGTATCTCGAGCCTGAAGTCCTGGATGAAGATGACGTCCATCGTGTGGTAGTTTAACCCGCGATGATTACGACACTGCTGCTGACGCTTCTTGCCTATCTCATCGGCTCGATTTCGTTCGCCGTCATCGTGAGCCGCGCGTTCGGGTTGCCCGATCCGCGCAGCTATGGCTCGCGCAATCCCGGTGCGACCAACGTGCTGCGCACGGGCCGCAAACCGGCGGCTTTGCTCACGCTCCTGGGCGACGGCGTCAAAGGCTGGGTTGCCGTCGTCATTGCCGCGCGGTTCGCGCAACCCGCTCTCGCCGACGTGACGCAGGCCGCGGCGGCGGTTGCGGTCGTGGTCGGACACATGTATCCGGTCTTCTTCCGGTTCGAGGGCGGCAAAGGCGTGTCGACCGCGCTCGGCGTGCTCTTTGCGCTGAACGTCTACGTTGCGCTCGGTGCGATGGCGACGTGGATCGTCATGGCCGTGTTCTTCCGGATCTCGTCGCTCTCGGCGCTGGTGTCGGCGGCGTTCGCGCCGTTCTTCACACTGTTCATCTACAAGGATCCGGCGGCGCCGATCTTCATTTGCGTCGCGACCGTCTCGGCGCTGCTGGTATGGCGGCACAAGACGAACATTCGAAATCTCATCGCCGGCACCGAAGGCAGGCTCGGCAAGAGCGGGTAGGCTGGCGCACTGCCGGTGGGCCATCGGCCCGCCCTGCGGTCGCTGAGGACAACGGTTAAGACGCGAGCCCGGCAGCAGGCGGTGTCAGTTCTTCCAGGTCCCAGCGCGGCCGCACGGAGAACGAGAGGCCATCCTCCTGCTCGTTGCGTTCCAGCCGTTTCGCGCCGGCGAACGCGATCATCGCGCCGTTATCGGTGCAGAACTCCAGATCCGGGTAGTACACCGTGCAGCCGCGGGCGTCGGCGCGCGCGGTCAGGCGCTCGCGCAGCAGCCGGTTCGCGCCGACACCCCCGGCGACCACGAGCCGTGTGAGGTCCGTGTCCTCCAGCGCGGCGAGCGATTTCGCGACCAGCACGTCCACGATCGCAGCCTGGACCTCCGCGCAAAGATCGGCCCGCCCCTGATCATCGAGCGGGTGTTTATTCACCAGCGTCATCACGGCGGTCTTCAGGCCGCTGAAGCTGAAATTGACATCGCCGCTCGCGATCATCGGTCGCGGCAACTGGAAGCGGCCCGCCTGGCCGCGTTGCGCCAGCCGCGCGATCTCGGGGCCCCCGGGATAACCGAGCCCCAGCAGCTTCGCGCTCTTGTCGAACGCCTCACCGGCCGCGTCATCGACCGTCTCGCCGAGCAGCGTGTAATCGCCCACGCCGCCCACGCGCATGAGCTGGCTGTGCCCGCCGGAGACGAGCAGCGCGACGAAGGGAAACTCCGGGGCGGGATCGGCCAGCAGCGGTGAGAGCAGATGACCTTCGAGATGATGGAGCCCGATCGCCGGCACGCCCAGCGCGTAGGCGAGACCGTGTGCCGCGCTGGCGCCCACCAGCAGCGCACCGGCGAGCCCCGGGCCTTGCGTGTATGCCACCGCACCGATGTCGCGGATGCCGAGCTTCGCCCGCTCCAGCACCTGCCGTGTGAGCGGGAGCAGGCGCCGGATGTGATCGCGCGAGGCGAGCTCGGGGACGACGCCGCCGTATTCGGCGTGCATCGCGACCTGGGAATGGAGGGCGTGCCCGAGCAGCCCGCGGCGCGTGTCGTACAGCGCGACGCCGGTCTCGTCGCAGGAGGTTTCAATGCCGAGAACGACCATTGGAGGGAGAGGTCAAAAGGGCCAACAGGGGCTGGCGAGGCCAGCAAGCCATTGATATACTACGCGACCTTTTTTACCCGCAGCCGTTCAACCCAAGGGGGCTCATGCCGACTGTCCGCGTCAAGGAAAACGAACCATTCGAAGTAGCGCTGCGCCGCTTCAAGCGCACCGTAGAGAAAACCGGTCTTCTGACCGAGCTTCGCGCCCGCGAATACTACGAAAAGCCCACCTCCGAACGTAAACGCAAGCTCGCCGCCGCCGTCAAGCGCCACCACAAGCGGCTCCGCTCGCAGCTTCTGCCGCCAAAGCTGTACTAGGCAATACCCGAATTCCGATCGATCGCCCCGGCGCCTTCCGCCCCGGGGCGATTGTTCTTTGTAGGCCCGAACTCGAACGCGAGGTGCGTCGATGCTCAAAGACCGCATCAATACCGATCTCAAGGACGCGATGCGCGCGGGCGATGCGCGCAGACGCGACGCGCTGCGCCTCTTAACGGCTGCGCTCAAGCAGAAGGAGGTCGACGAACGCAAAGATCTTGGCGATCCTGAAGTCGTCTCGATCATCGACAAGATGATCAAGCAGCGGCGCGACTCGATCGCACAGTTCGAAAAAGGCGGCCGTCCGGATCTTGCCGAAGGCGAGCAGTTCGAAATCTCGGTGCTGGAGGCCTACATGCCGGCTGCGATGAGCGAGGCGGAAATCGACGCAGCCATCGCGGCGGCGATCGCCGAAGCCGGCGCCAAAGGACCCGCGGACATGGGCAAGGTGATGGGGCCGCTCAAGGCGAAGCTCGCCGGACGCGCCGACATGGGGCAGGTCTCCGCGCGCGTGAAAGCGAAGCTCGCGGGCTAGAATTCCCGCGCGGATGATTCCCCAGACATTCATCCAGGAGCTCCTGCACCGCGTCGACATCGTGGACGTCGTCGAGCGGCACGTGCGGCTGAAGCGCGCCGGCTCCAATTACGTCGCCTGCTGTCCCTTCCACGCGGAAAAGACACCGTCGTTCACGGTCAGCCAGACCAAGCAGTTCTATCACTGCTTCGGCTGCGGCGCGCACGGCACGGCGGTCGGCTTCCTGATGGAGTACAGCGGCCTCGGCTTCGTCGAGGCCGTGAAGGACCTCGCGCAGAGCGTCGGGATGACGGTGCCGGAAGTGCGAAGCGAGCGCTCACATGAGCGCGCCGCGGAGGGCGAAAACCTCTACACCATACTGCTCACCGCCGCCCGCTTCTATCGCACGTGTCTGAAAGACGCGCCGCGCGCGATCGACTATCTCAAGCGCCGCGGCCTCTCCGGCGATATCGCCAAGCGCTTCGGCATCGGCTACGCGCCGGACGGCTGGCAGAACCTGGCCGGGGCCTTCCCCGACTACGACGCCAAGGCGTTGGCGAGCGCGGGACTGGTCAAGCAGAACGAGGAGGGCCGCCGCTACGACGTCTTCCGCGACCGCGTCATGTTCCCGATCGTGGACGTGCGCGGCAACGTGATCGGCTTCGGCGGACGCGTGCTCGAAGCGTCCGACGGCGCCAAGTACCTCAATTCCCCGGAGACGCCGGTTTTCGAGAAAGGCCGTGAGCTCTACGGCCTCTATCAGGCGCGGCGGGCGATCCGGGACGCAGGGCGCGTGATCGTCGTCGAAGGTTATATGGACGTCGTCGCGCTCGCCCAGAACGCAATCGAGTACGCGGTGGCGACACTCGGAACCGCGACCACGGCGCAGCACGTCCAGAAGCTCCTGCGCCAGTCGGACGAGGTCATCTTCTGCTTCGACGGTGACAGCGCGGGCCGCCGCGCGGCCTGGAAGGCGCTGGAAACGAGCCTTCCGGAGCTGGTGGACGGCAAGCAGGTGCGCTTCCTGTTCCTGCCGCAGGGCGAAGATCCCGATAGCTACGTCCGGAGCCGCGGAAAAGACGTCTTCGAACGCCTGCTCAATACGGCCACGCCGCTGTCACGCTATCTCATGGACGAGCTCACCGGCCAGGTCGACCTCTCCTCCGCCGAGGGTCGTGCCGCGCTGATCCATGCGGCGAAGCCGCACCTCGCGCAGCTTCAGAACAACACGTTCCGGCTCCAGCTCGTGCGGGACGTCGCGGAGAAGGCGCGTCTCACGCCGGAAGAGGTCGAGGCGGCGTGCGGGCTCACACCCGCCGCGCGCAAGCGTGCGGCATCGCCGGCGCGGGCGCAGCGTCGCGGCGGCCCCGAGCTGTGGCGCAACCTGCTTCGGATCTTCCTCGAAGCGCCTGAGCTGGTGCACAGAGTGTCAGAAGAACAAAAGCGTGAGCTCCAAGGCGATCCGGAGTTTGCGCCGGTTGTTGCCCTCATCAGCGCCATTGAAAAAACCGACGTTCACAGCACGGCTGCATTACTCGAAGCGACACGTAATTCCGAGTACGCGGAGCTCTACACGCAAGTTAGAACGGACCTGCTCAGCGGCGGGAATGAGGCCGACAAACTCGAGGCTGATCTCAAAGGTGCGTTTCTGCAGCTCGAAAGCAGGGCGCTGGACGCAGCGTACCGAGACCTCCTGAGCCGGCCGAGTCTCTCCGAATCGGAGCGACAGGAAAGAGACCGCCTGTGGCAGCGGCTGACTGAACTTAAGGGAGCGGGCGGGGTCGGACAGCCCTCCCCGATGTAACGCGGCAGCCTCACGCCTGAAGCAAGGATCAGGCCAAGTTTTGAGACGTTTGGCCGTAGAAACAACGGCTTATCGACGCTGTCAGAACTCAGTTGGGGTATAATAGGCAGTTTTTTAGCGAAACCACGCGCTAGGACGAAAACGGACATGGCCAAAGCCAGGAAAGCCGCAGCAAGCAAATCGAAAACGAAAACCGCCGCCTCGAAGACAGCGGCCGCGAAAAGCGCGGTGCGCAACAAGGGCGCGAAACGGTCTGCCGCGCCGGCCAAACGGCCCGCAGCGAAGCCGGCAAAGGCCCAGAAGCTCAAGCTGAAGATCCATCGTCCGAAAGACTTGCCGGTGAAGACCGCTGGCAAGGCGGTCAAGGACAAGCCCGCGCTGAAGCGCGTGCCGGTCAAACCGCAGGCCAAGCCGCTGCAGAAAGCCGTGAACCGGAAAGAGCAGCGGCTCGCGACGTTGAAAGCCGTCGGCAAGAAAGCGCTCGAAAAAGTTCAGGCCGCCGCCAAGCAGGCCGACCGCGCGCTCGCGAAACCGGGCGCACCGGGTGCCCCGCTCAAGAAATCGACGCGCGGCCTCACCGCGAAAGAGCGGGCT
>Ga0196978_1000567_pt1 | contig 18345 bp, 13 predicted proteins | sample S3v_2013CmetaG_FD_155491 | JGI IMG/M metagenome (GOLD analysis project Ga0196978, IMG submission 155491) | Soil microbial communities from Anza Borrego desert, Southern California, United States - S3+v_20-13C | ecosystem: Environmental > Terrestrial > Soil > Desert | place: USA: California... | reverse complement strand
AGTACAAGTCCTATATGAACCCTGATCTCGTCTGGCAGAAAGAGCTTAAGATGACTGCCGACGAAGCCCGCACAGCCTGCCTGATGATCCTCGGCGCCATGCGCGCCGGCACTCCCGTGAACTGGCAAGCAGATGCGCGTTCCTATGCGATGGCCGCGCGGGAAAGACTCGAGCGGGGCGCGGACAAACCTTCGCACGATCGCCTGAGCGTAGAGATCTCCGTCGTGGACCAAGCCACTGCAGATCGTCTCTTTTCTGAAATGGCTAATCTGACATTCTTCAATGATAGCGGAACGGAAACGCCTATCCCTTATACCTACCCGATCGACGGCTGCTACGCGCGTGCGCACATGATGGAGCAACGGCTGACGGCGCTCGGGTTCAAGACAAGGAACGTCTATGGGCTTGCCATGGGTGGTGCGCTGAAAGTCCAATCAGAATACTCCGCCCAGGTCAGCGGCGGTGTCGCGAACGTGCCGGGAAGCCCTTCTTACACCCGGTGGCGCTACCACATCGCGCCGATCATAACAATGCTCGACGATAAGAAGCAGCCTGTAGACATGGTGATCGACCCCTCCATCGCTTCAGGCCCGATCACGATCGATCAATGGATGGCGACAATGGGCGCTGCTACGTATGAGATGAAAACGCTGGCGGAGGTAAAGACCATGACGACTAATATCGTTCCTGTAGCCTACATCACTGACAGGGACAGTTGGGCGCCTAAAGACTCGCGATCCGATCTTTCATCTACCGACAGAACGGCCATCGACAATTCGGCGCGCACCATCCTTACCGGCTACGCCGCCCTGGCGCCGGAAAACGAGCTGGCTCATCTTATCAGGACACAGATCCTGGCGTCCAGCATAGACGTGGATGCGATCATCCTCAAGATACAATCGATGTCTTCACCGGCCAGGTTAGGATTCATCAGCGATTTCAGCACGATTTACGCGCACCTGAAAACAACGCTTACCAAAGAGGACTTCGACAAGATCGACGCAGAGCTGAAAAAATGATACATTTGATCAAATGCTCATCGTCTTCCCATGAAAGCACTAGCTGCCCTGATGCCCCTGATATTCTGCCTTACCGTGAGCGGCAGCTGCCAGACAGGTACTAAAGCCGCACCAACACCTGCAAAAACAGAGAAAACGACTATGAACATTTCTTTTAAAGACGAGGTCGTGCGCTTCAGCGCGGTCGATAAAATGGTCACCGTAGAGTTCAAGGAACATGCCGCCATTTACACACTCGAAACAAGCCGGGAAAATTTCAGGGAAACCATGAATGCGTTGACCGAAGCCTGGCAAAAAGGCGTGCAAGTGACCGTGACTGAAAGAATGGGAATGATTCTTTCCGCCAAGATAGAGTAGCATTCGCCTGCAAACACTGGTTGTTCGGCGCACAGCCCCCATCTCAAAACTTCTCCTATCTTTGCCACCCTGTTGTTAACTCTAACGCAGCAATGGCATCCATCGACAAGATCAAAGAACAGCTTGGCAACCAAGCCGATAGCCTCCTCAATCACCAGCCTAAGATCAGCCAATCGCAGCTTCACCTGCCCGGTCCCGATTTCGTCGACCGCAGCTTCGCGATGAGCAATCGCAGTCCGCAGGTCATGCGCAGCCTGCAGGCCATCTACGGCACCGGCCGCCTGGCGAACACGGGCTACGTCAACATCCTGCCCGTCGACCAGGGCATCGAGCATTCCGCCGGCGCTTCTTTCGCACCCAACCCGGCCTGCTTCGACGCGGAAGGCATCGTCAGCCTGGCCATCGAAGGCGGCTGCAACGCGGTAGCTTCCACGTACGGCGTGCTCGCCGCGCTCTCGCGCAAGTACGCGCACAAAATTCCGTTCATCGTTAAGATCAACCACAACGAATTCCTCAGCTACCCGAATAAGTACGACCAGATCATGTTCGGCAGCGTGGAAGAAGCCTGGCGGCTGGGCGCGGTGGCCGTGGGCGCCACGATCTATTTCGGCTCGGCTGAATCGGGAAGACAGATCGTTGAAGTAGCCCGCGCGTTCGAGCGTGCGCACGAGCTGGGCATGGGCACTATTCTCTGGTGCTACCTGCGCAACAGCGGCTTCAAAAAAGACGGAACGGATTACCACGCCGCCGCCGACCTCACCGGGCAGGCGAACCATCTCGGCGTAACGATCCAGGCCGACATCATCAAGCAGAAATTGCCCACGAACAACGGCGGCTACTCGGCGACCGGCCACGGCAAAACGCATCCGAAAGTATACAGCGAGCTCTCCAGCGATCACCCGATCGATCTCTGCCGCTACCAGGTGGCCAACTGCTACATGGGACGCATCGGCCTGATCAACTCCGGCGGCGAATCGAAAGGCGCCACCGACCTGCAGGAAGCGGTCGCAACGGCCGTGATCAACAAGCGCGCGGGCGGGCAGGGACTGATCTCCGGCCGCAAGGCCTTCCAGAAACCGGTGAAGGAAGGCGTGGCGCTGCTCAACGCCATCCAGGACGTGTATCTCTGCAAGGACGTGACGATCGCGTAAGCGCGTGCATGATCTCGACTCCGTCGACCTGGCAATGCACACGGGAGAAGCGATCATCTGTAGATTCGTAAATTCGTAGAAATTCGTAATTCGATACAGGCGGAAATGAGTTGGTTCAAGCGCATCAAAGAAGGCATCACGACTTCCACCAAGGAGAAGAAAGAAACTCCGGAAGGCTTGTGGTACAAATGCACTTCCTGCAAGAAGATCTGCCCGACCAACGAGCATATCCTCAATCTCTATGTTTGCCAGCATTGCGGCTATCACGACCGCATCGGCTCGCAGGAATATTTCGAGATCTTGTTCGACAACGGCGAGTTCTACGAGCTGAATCCCGGGCTGAGCTCCGGCGATCCGCTCGAATTCACCGACACGAAAAAATACACCAACCGCCTCGTCGAATCGCAGAAGAAAAGCGGTTTGAAAGACGCGTTGCGCAGCGCGCACGGGCAGGTGGAAGGGCATGATCTCGTGGTGTGCTGCATGGACTTCAGCTTCATCGGCGGCTCGATGGGTTCGGTGGTCGGCGAGAAGATCGCGCGCGCCATCGATTATTGCCTCGAGAAACGCATCCCGCTGATGATCATTTCCAAATCGGGCGGCGCGCGCATGATGGAAGCCGCGTACTCGCTGATGCAGATGGCCAAAACTTCCGGCAAGCTGGCCCTGCTCGCCGAAGCCCGCATCCCCTACATTTCCCTCCTCACCGACCCGACCACCGGCGGCGTCACGGCCTCCTACGCCATGCTGGGCGACCTCAACATCGCCGAGCCCGGCGCGCTCATCGGTTTTGCCGGCCCGCGCGTAGTGAAAGAAACGATCGGCAAAGACCTGCCCAAAGGATTCCAGACCAGCGAATTCGTGCTCGAGCACGGCTTCCTGGACAAGATCGTCAACCGCCGCGAGCTGAAATCCACCCTCGGGCGCCTGCTGGCGATGTTCAGGAACTGAGGCGGGCGTTTCTTCAACCTTTTCATTCTCAGAAATTTGCACAAGCCGCGCAAACGTATTCCCGAGCTTGTTTTTTGCAGCTGCATTTGGCGGTTTCAAACAAATACATATCTTTGCAGTCCGTTTTAAGAAAAAGACGGTCAAACGATTAAAGGAAAGTCACACATGTACCTGACTGCTGAAACCAAGAAGACGATATTCAAGACCCACGGCAAATCCGACAAAGACACCGGTTCCGCCGAAGGGCAGATCGCGCTGTTCACGCACCGCATCTCTCACCTGACCGAGCACCTCAAGAAGAGCCCGAAGGATAAGAATACCCAGCGTTCGCTGGTGCTGCTCGTCGGCAAGCGCAAAGCCCTGCTCGACTACCTCAAGCACACAGACATCGAACGGTACCGGGCCATCATCAAGAAACTCGACATCCGCAAATAAGGATGGCCGCAAAAGCTGAGAAAGCATCCCTTTCAATTCCCGGGATGCTTTCTTATTTTATGGCAAGTATCTAATCTCAAACAGACGAGGCGCCTTTTCGCGGGCCGTACCTGGAGGCGTCTGTACTAGAAAGCAAAAAGGTAGGGCAAAAAAAAGAGGCCGGTTCCCGGCCTCACAAGTCAAAAACAACTATGTCACAGATCGGAATTCAAAAAACATTCGACATCGGCGACGGTCGCACCGTCACCATCGAGACCGGCAAGCTGGCCAAGCAGGCCGACGGCTCGGTCGTGGTGAAAATGGGCACCACCATGCTGCTCGCCACCGTCGTCTCTGCTCCCGAAGCCAAGCCCGGCGTGGACTTCATGCCGCTCACCGTTGATTACCAGGAAAAATTCGCATCCACCGGCCGCATTCCCGGCAGCTTCTTCCGCCGCGAGGCGCGCCTCTCGGATTACGAAGTGCTCATCAGCCGCCTCGTCGACCGCGTGCTGCGTCCCCTCTTCCCTGAAGATTATCACGCCGACACGCAGGTGCTCATCTACCTGATCTCCGGCGACAAGAATTTCCTCCCCGATTGCTTAGCCGGTCTCGCCGCTTCGGCAGCGCTCGCCGTTTCCGACGTGCCCTTCAACGGCCCGATCTCGGAAGTGCGCGTGGGCCGCATCGACGGACAATACGTGATCAACCCGACTATCGAGCAGATGACGAACTCGGATCTCGAGATGATCATCGGCGCTACCGAGAAAGATATTCTCATGGTGGAAGGCGAATTGAAAGAAGTGAGCGAAGACGTCATGCTCGGCGCCATCAAGTTCGCGCACGAAGCCATCCGCACGCAGATCAAGGTCATCAAAGAATTGGCTGCCGAAGTTGGAAAAGTGCGCCGCGAATACAGCCACGAAACGAGCGATGACAACTTGCGCGAAGAAGTGCGCAAAGCTACCTACGACAAAGTGTACGCCGTGGCCGCATCCGGCAACGCCAACAAGCACGCGCGCCGCGAAGCCTTCCGCGCCATCTTCGACGAGTTCTGGGCCACCGTTCCCGCCGAGAAGCAGGAAGACGATGAATACGCGAAGCTCGCCAAGAAATATTACCACGACGTGGAATACGACGCCGTCCGCCGCTGCATCCTCGACGAAGGCAAGCGCCTCGACGGCCGCAAGACCACGGACATCCGCCACATCTGGTCGGAAGTGGATTACCTGCCCTCCGCGCACGGCTCCGCCGTCTTCACCCGCGGCGAAACGCAGTCGCTGACCACCGTCACGCTCGGCACCAAGCTCGACGCGCAGATGGTCGACGGCGCCATCCTGCAGGGCGACAATAATTTCCTGCTGCACTACAACTTCCCGCCCTTCTCGACGGGCGAAACGAAGCCGAACCGCGGCCCCGGCCGCCGCGAGGTAGGCCACGGCAACCTGGCCATGCGCGCCCTGAAGAACATTCTTCCGAAGGATTCGCCCTACACCACGCGTATCGTTTCCGACATCCTCGAATCTAACGGCTCCTCCTCGATGGCCACGGTGTGCGCAGGCACGCTTGCATTGATGGACGCCGGCGTCCAGATCATACGCCCCGTTTCCGGCATCGCCATGGGCCTGATCACCGACGCGCAAGGCAAATACGCCATCCTGAGCGACATCCTCGGCGATGAAGATCACCTCGGCGACATGGACTTCAAAGTCTGCGGCACCACCGAAGGCATCACTGCCGTGCAGATGGACCTGAAAGTGGACGGCTTGCCTTATGAAGTGATGGAGAAAGCGCTGGCGCAGGCGCGCGAAGGCCGCCTGCACATCCTGCGTGAAATGATGAAGACGCTCGACGCTCCGCGTCCCGAGCTCAAGCCGCACACGCCGCGTATCGTGCAGGTGCGCATCCCCCGCGAATTCATCGGCGCCGTCATCGGCCCCGGCGGAAAAGTGGTGCAGGAGATGCAGCGCGAAACAGGCACCGTCATCGTCATCCGCGAGGAAGGCGAATTCGGCATCATCGACGTGGCCGGCGACAACAAAGAAGCCATCGAGAGCGCGCTGTCCCGCATCCGCGGCATCGCCTCTACGCCTGACGTCGGTGAAGTGTACGAAGGCAAAGTGAAAACGATCACGCAGTTCGGCGCGTTCGTGGAGTTCATGCCCGGCCGCGACGGCCTGCTGCATATCTCCGAAGTGGAATGGCGCCGCCTCGACAGTCTCGACGGCGTGCTGAAAGAAGGCGATATCATCCAGGTGAAGCTGATCGAGATCGACGAGAAGACGGGCAAGTTCCGCCTCTCGCGCAAGGCTCTTCTGCCGAAGCCCGAGGGTTACGTCGATCCCCCGCAGCGCAACGACCGCGGTCCGCGTCCGCCGAAAGGCGCGAAGCAGCCTCAGCGATAAAAAGAAAAAAGCCACACAATGTGTGGCTTTTTTCTTTTTATCGCTGAGCTCGTAAGGGCGGCGTTTCAACGTTGCCTGCAAGTATGTACCCGTGTGTACACATCCGCATCACCCGCACAGGTACATCCTGCTGATCTTCCGCGGCGCATCGCCCATCGGATCGCGGTGCAAAAAATACAGCACTCCGTCCCGCACCTGCGGATGCGTGATGAACGTTCGCCCCGGCACTTCGAAACGCTGCAGCACGTTCCCCGTCACGGGATCGACGTGCAGCAAAGCGCTCAGCCCGCGCCGCTCTTCCAGCGCATAAATCTTTCCGCCCGGCGCGTCCACGAGAAACTCGTGCTGCAAATGTTTGTTGCGCGCCAGCGTGAACGGAACCGCGCCCAGCGGCTGCCCGTTTTTCTCAAAGCGCTCGATCAGCGAATCCACGAAATTGAAGATGACGATCTCTTTCGCGACGAGGTGCAGCGGCGCTTTCACCGGCGACAGCCAGCGCTGGTCGGCTTCGGGCAAAGGCTCGGTGAGGCGGAATGAATCCAGGTGCGCGGCGAGAAAATCACGGGACACGGCGTAGCGCGGATCGGGGAAAGGACGCTGCCGGCGCTTGGCGAGAAAATAGCCCAGGTCGTAATTGGTCTGAAAGCCTTTCACCTTAAAGCTGTCGGCGATGCTGCGCAGCGGGACGAAATCACCTTTGCGGTACCAGTTCACCGTGGTGTAATCGATGCGCAGGCCGCGGTAAGCGTAACGGCCGAAATAGTAATGATCTTCGATGCGGCCTTTGCAGGGCTCCATGATGCGCAGGAAAGTTTCGCGCGCGGCAGGATAGATCAGGTGCAGCCTCGTGTAATCATAGTACACCTGGTAGCTGCTGTCTTTCGTCAGCACGTGGATCGCGCCCAGGCAATCGAGGTACAGCGATTCGGAGGAGGCGGGCGCTTCGAGGGAAGCGATCGTGTTTCCTTCGGTATCCATCAGCAGCAGGCTCATCGCCGCACCCGCGCGCCGGCCCGCGAGGCCGAGCAGGAACTCATCGTAAAAGCGAAAATCGACGAAGAACCAGGCGTCTTTTTCCCGCAATGTCTGCACCTTCTGCGCGCTGACGACCACCTCGCCCAACTGCTGCGCTTTTTGCTCCATGCCGATCGTGCGCGCTGCCGTATCGTTCCAGCTCACTTCCCGCGGCTTGTAGCCCAGGAGGGTGAAAACGAGCGTGGCCGGCAACTGCTGCACAGTGATGCCGAAGCGGCCCGACTCATCGGTCATGCCCCCGCGCGTGCTGCCTTTCACGATGAAGGGAGCAAAAGCCAGGGGCTGCCTGCTGAGCGAATCGCGAAGCCGGCCCTGGAGCAGGAACTGTCCTTTCAGCGGGGCGAAAAGCAGCAGGAAGCCGGGTAGCAGGAGCAGGCGCCGCAGGTTCGGGAAACGCATGCGAAAAGGTTGAAAAAATGGGGGGATGAAGAGCGAAAATAGAAGAAAAATGAGAACTTTAAAATGCGGTTATCCACCCATGTTGATAAGTAGCCGATTTCTTTCGGGCATTCGGCGAAAATATTTGCAGAAGCGATGTAACCCTGAATGAATGTCTTCGTAAAAGGATGAGAAAAGTCGGCACACACACCCTTACCCGCATCGATAAACTTATACACTTTCCCCGCTGATGAGGCAACTAAAAATTTCAAAGCAGGTCACGAACCGTGAGACTGCATCGCTAGACAAGTATCTGCAAGAGATCGGTCGCGTCGACCTGATCACCGCTGAAGAAGAAGTTGAGCTGGCGCGCCGCATCAAGCAAGGCGACGGGCTCGCGCTGGCTAAAATGGTCAAAGCTAACCTGCGCTTCGTGGTATCGGTATCCAAGCAATACCAGAACCAGGGCCTCAGCCTGCCCGACCTGATCAACGAGGGCAACCTCGGCCTGATCAAAGCCGCCCAGCGCTTCGACGAGACGCGCGGCTTCAAGTTCATCTCCTACGCCGTATGGTGGATCCGCCAGTCGATCCTCCAGGCGCTGGCCGAGCAGAGCCGCATCGTGCGCCTGCCGCTGAACAAGATCGGATCGATCAACAAGATCAATAAGACCTTCGCCCGCCTCGAGCAGGAATTCGAACGCGAGCCCAGCGCCGACGAGATCGCGCAGGCCCTCGAAATGTCGCCCGAGGAGATCAAGGAAGCCTTGAAAAATACCGGCCGCCACGTATCCATGGACGCTCCCCTCGCCACCAGCGACGAGAACACGAGCAACATGTACGACGTGATGCAGAGCGACGATACGCCCAGCCCGGAAGGCGGACTGATCAACGAATCGCTGCGCCGCGAGATCGAACGTGCGCTGTCCACGCTCACCGCCCGCGAAGCCGACGTCGTGCGCCTGTACTTCGGCCTGAACGGCGAGCACGCGCTGACCCTCGAAGAGATCGGCGAACGCTTCGACCTCACGCGCGAGCGCGTGCGCCAGATCAAAGAGAAAGCCATCCGCCGCCTGAAGCACACCTCGCGCAGCAAATTGCTCAAGACCTACCTGGGATAAAGAAACACGGATCCCGACCCGAGAACCCAAAAGAGAAGGAAGCTGAAAAGCTTCCTTTTTCTTTTTCCGCAGGCCCTGCCCTGAACACTGTGAGTTGTATAGCACATACCAGGGATCGCCGACCAAGGAACCTGAACTACGCGCCCTTTTCGTAATTTCGCTCAGCTTCCGGCAACGAAAATCCGAAATCGTAAATCCAACATCCGAAATGCTTTTAGCCCCCTCCATCCTTTCCGCCGACTTCGGCAACCTGCAGCGCGACGTGGAAATGATCAACGACAGCCAGGCCGACTGGTTTCACGTCGACATCATGGATGGCGTTTTCGTGCCGAATATCTCTTTCGGATTTCCCGTGATGAAAGCCGTGCAGCGCCATGCGAAAAAGCCGCTGGACGTGCACCTGATGATCGCCGAGGCCGATCCGTACATTCAAGCGTTCGCCGATCACGGCGCGGCGGTTTTGACGGTGCATTACGAAGCCTGCACGCACCTGCACCGCACGCTTCACGCGATCCGCGCGGCGGGCATGCAGGCGGGCGTAGCGCTGAACCCGCACACGAGCGTTTCGGCGATCGAAAACCTCGTGCACGAAGCGGACCTGTTTCTCGTGATGAGCGTGAACCCCGGCTTCGGCGGGCAGCGGTTCATCACCAACGCATACCTGAAAGTGCGGCAGCTGCGGCGCCTGCTCGACGAGACCGGGTCGAAAGCGCTGATCGAAGTGGACGGCGGCGTCGACCTGTCGAATTTCCGGCAGCTCGTGGAAGCGGGCGCGGACGTGCTCGTAGCCGGCAACGCGGTGTTCGGCACGCAAGACCCGGTGGCGACGATCGCCGAATTCAAATCGTAAAACGTGGCCATTGGGAAAACAGCTTCCGCTCCGTTTCCTGAAACAGTTCGCCTTCTGGCTGCTGTTCTTCGCTTTCACCCGCGCCATCTTTCTCCTCTACAACACCGAAGAGCTGAAGCCCGCAGGCCCCGGTGAAATTCTCGCTTCCTTTTTCCAGGCGCTGTACGTCGACGTGGCGATGACGTGCTATTTGATGGCCCTGCCTTTCCTGTTCTGCGCGCTGCAGCTGTTCTGGCCGCTGCCCTTGTGGGAAAAGCTCAACCGCGGGTTCACCTTGCTGCTTATTGTTTGCGTGAGCATCATCACCATCGCAGAGCTGCCGATCTACGACGAGTGGGCGCACAAGCTCACGTACAAAGCGATCTGGTTCCTGCGCAATCCTGCTGAAGTTTTTCATACGGCGAGCTGGTCGCAATTAATTTTCGGAACGATCGGGATTGTGGCGTTGTCGCTCGCGGGTTGGTGGCTGTTCAGGAAAATTATCGGCAAATCGCTTCGCAAGGAGGAGCTGCAGCGTTTTACGGCAAAAGAATTTTTCACCGGTATTTTTCGCGGGATCGTTTTTCTTCTCGGGGGAAGGTGGTGGATGAAGCGCTGGCTGGGAACGCGGGAAGAAAACAGCCGCCTGGTCACCACGAGCTTTTTTCTGCTGGCGACGCTGCCGCTGCTCTTCATCGGCCTTCGCGGCGGACTGCAGCCTATCCCGATCCAGGTGAGCGATGCGTATTATTCGCAGCATAACATTTTGAACAACGCTTCCGTCAACAGCACGTTCCATTTGATGAGCAGCATCGCGCAAAGCACGAAAACGGAGCGCTACGATTTTCTTCCCGAATCCGAAGCGCAGCAGCTTTTCGAAGCGATGCACCGTACAGAGAAGGACACGACGATCAGCATTTTAAAAATGCAGCGTCCGAACGTGGTGCTCATCGTGCTCGAAAGCTGGTCGGCCGACTTGGTGAAAAGCATGGGCGGCTTCGAAGGCGTCACGCCGCGCTTCGACGAGATGATGAAGCAGGGAATCGTGTTCGACAGCTGCTACGCGAGCGGAAGCCTCTCCGATCAAGGCATGGCGGCGGTGTTCTCCGGCTTTCCCGCGCAGCCGCACACGAGCATCATCACGCAGCCCGACAAGTACGTGCATCTCCCCTGCCTCAACGACGGCTTCCGCGCGGCGGGTTATCAAACCGCGTTCATGTTCGGCGGGCAACTCAGCTACGGCAACATCCGCGCGTACATGTACTACAACCAGTTCGACCGCATCACCGAAGGAAAAGATTTCGACGCGTCGGTGCCGCAGGGACGGTTGGGCGTGCACGATGAATATTTATACGCGCAGCAGCTGAAGGACATCCGGAAAATGAAAGAGCCTTTTTTCTCCGCGATGTTCACCCTCAGCACGCACGGCCCTTTCGACATCCCGATGAAAAAAGACAAATTGAAATGGGGCGACAAGGAGCAGGATTACATCAACTCCGCGTATTACGCCGACAGCTGCATTTACACGTTCATCGAGAACGCGAAGAAAGAACCCTGGTACAAGAACACTCTTTTCGTTTTCGTCGCCGACCACAGCCACAACACGCCGAAGAATTATTCGTACACCGATCCCGAATACCGCCGCATCGTGACGGCGCTGTACGGCGAGCCGATCAAGGAAGAATTCCGCGGCTACCGGCACAAGAAGATCTGCTCGCAGGTCGATCTGGCCTCAACCTTGTCGCACCAGCTGGGCATGGATGCTTCGCGCTTTCGCTACAGCAAGAATTTGTTCAACCCGTACACGCCCGGGCTGGCGTATTACAGCTACGAAGGCGGGTTCGGTTTCGTGCACCCGGACGGGCAGGTGGTGCACAGCATCAGCGACGGGAAATGGCTGAGGGAAAAAGCGAGATCGCCGCAGGCCCTGGAAATGCTGAAGAAGCAGGGGAAAGCGTACCTGCAGGTGATGTTCGATGAATATTTGAAATACTAAAACGCCGCAGCATGAGAACAGCAGCGATCATTTTCATTTGGCTCTTTTTGGCGCCGCCGGTCTTTGCGCAAAAAGAAAAAGCGAAGCAGGCGGAAACGGCTAAGCCTTTCGTGCTCGGCGTGATCGATGAGATCCAATCGGCGCAGCTGGGAGAAAAAAGAACATTGAACATTTATCTGCCCGAAGGCTACAACGCGAACGACACGGTAAAATACCCCGTGATCTATTTGCTCGACGGCTCGGCGGACGAAGATTTCATTCACGTGGCGGGCTTGGTGCAGTTCAATAATTTTTCCTGGATCGATCGTGTGCCGAAATCGATCGTAGTCGGCATCGCCACCGTCGACCGCCGAAGAGATTTTACTTTCCCGACGACGGTCGCGGAAGACAAGAAAAAATTCCCAAGCACCGGGCACTCCGACAAGTTCATCGCTTTCATCGAAAAAGAACTGCAGCCCTTCATCGAGAAAAAATACAAAGCGAATGCTTCGCGGACCCTTATCGGCCAATCGCTGGGCGGGCTGCTGGCGACGGAGATTTTATTGAAGAAGCCTGTGTTGTTCAGCAAGTACGTCATCGTGAGCCCAAGCATTTGGTGGGACAACGGCTCGCTGCTGAACCAATCGTCGGAAATTTTAAAAGAAGATTTTTCGCAGAAGATCGACGTTTACATCGGCGTTGGAAAAGAGGGATTGACGCCGGGCAGCACGCCGCGCGTAATGGAAACCGATGCGAATCTTTTAGCGGAAAAAATAAAAGGCGCGAAAAGCAAAACCGTCACCGTGCATTTTGATTACCTGCCGCAGGAAGATCACGCGACGATCATGCACCAGGCGGTTTTTAATGCGTTCAGGTTATTGCACCCGGTGAAGGAAAAATAAAATCATTTCAGCCAGCTTCCCACTTCGCTCAGCGGGGTCGCATACACCGCCGCACCGTCACCCGCCGTCAGCACGCCGATCACCCGCCCCGATTTGTTCAGCACAGGCGCGCCGCTGAAGCCGGGCAACTCGAAGGCAGGCACGTTGGTGAACTTTAACCGGCCGGAAAAATTTCCTGCAAAATTGACGGCGAAAACATTCTGGAGACAATCTTCTTCTTTGTACTCGCAGCCCACGATATAACAGCGTTCACCCTGGCCGGGCGATTCCAGCGAGGCATGCAAAGGCAGTACCGAGCTGCCGCCTTTTTCCAGCTTCAGCAGCAAAATGTCGGCAGGATCTCGTTTCGCATTCAGCAATTCTCCTGCGTAAAACGTATCCTTCGCCTGGCTGCGCGTGTACAGCTTCCACCTGATCATTGCCGAATTCACCTGGTCATTTTCCAAAGCCGGCGACACGCCTCCGTCCGGCCCCAGCAAATGCTTCGCGGTGCAGACGAAAGTATCTTTATCGTTGGTGACCAGGAATGCGCTTGCGCCGAATAAAATGCGCTCTCCCGTGAAATAGGCTTCGTTCATCAGGAGGAATTGCGGCCATTCGACAGGATTCTTACTGACCCATGGCTCGGGCGCCTGCTCTGTTTCCGGCGTTCCGCAGGATACGAACAAGGCCGCCAGAAAATTTAACAGGACAATTTGTTTCATCCTGTTCAGGCGTTAAACTTTCTCATACGCGTAATCCGCCAGGTACTCGAAGCGCGGCATCAGTCGTCCGTCTTTCGTAATGCTCGCGCGGTCGATCAGCCCGTCGGGATCGTTGCCGCTGATCAGGGCGGGCATCACTTTTTCCAATAATTCCTTCCCGAAATTTTCCGAAGCGTCGCGCGGCAATTCGCAGGGCAGGTTGTCCACGGCCATCACGGTGATGTTCTCGTTGCTGAACGGCGCGCCTTCCTGCTCGGTGATCGGGTTGTAACCGTAAAAAGGTTCCGCGATCGTGGACGAGCGTTGCGTGGAAGGAATAGAGCCGTTGATGTCGCAGGTCACGTCGGCGATCACGCTGATGCGGAAATCGGGGCGGCGCATGTCGGCCTTTTCGAAGAGGCGCGGGGCGCGCGGGTCCCAGAAGGAGCAGTGAATGAACAGGTCGCAGTGCGGGAAAAATTTGCCGAAGGTGCTGCGGAATTCCTGCGGGTGCTGGTAAAAACGCGCCGTCTCCCACTGCGCGCCGTCGATGGGCTCGTTGTAATTGTGCGAGTGCAATTGCGTGTACACCGCTTCGCGGAAAGAGAAATGCGTGAACTCGTACGGTGTCACGCGGCGCATCGCCATCAGGCCCAGCAGCTCGATCGCGCCGTTGGCCACGCGGCCGTTGCCGGTAACGATGAGCTTCATATTCGGCAGGCGGATCTTTTTCAGCTCCTGCTTCAGCTCTTCGTAATCGTGGCACTCGTGCGCCGGCTTCAGATCGAACAGGCGGAAGCGCAAGCCGTAAGCGCGCAGGCCGTTGTATGCGCCCACGATGCCCGCGTAATGGCCGAAGCCGATGATGCGGTTGAAATCCGGGTCGGTGAGGCATTCGTAATCGATCATCTGGATCTTTTTCTCCAGCAGGGCCTTCATCAGCTTCTGGTTGTGCGGCTGCTTCTTCACCGTGTGCGAGAAGAACAGATATTTTTTGGCGGCATGCAGCTCCTCCAGCGGCACTTCCTTGATGCCCATCAGCACGTCGCAGGCGCTGAGGTCTTCCTGCAGCTTCACGCCCGCGCTTTTGTATTCGCTGTCGCTGAAGCAGCGCCATTCGCTGGGCTGCACGAATACTTCAGCGCCGAAAGTTTTTTCAAGATCGATGCACTGGGCGGGCGTGAACGGCACCCGCTTGTCGCGGGGCATCTTGCCTTCCCTGACGATGCCGATTTTCATTGCTGCTCTTTCTTTTAGGTATGCGTAAAACGGGCAGCAAAGATACGTTTTTCAGAGGTGTGATCTAGCGTGCATCCGTCACGATCCACTTCACGACCGCAGGAGCCGCATCGCCGCTGTCGAGGCGCAGGAAATAAATTCCCGGCGGCAGCGCGGTTCCGAAATCGAGCGGCAGCTGCCCGTCTCTCACCCGCACGCTGCCCAGCACGCGGCCGGAGAGATCGTGCAGCGTGAGCGCCGCCGTTTTATTGCCAATGCCGGAAACGCTCAGCGATGCGGAACCGGAAGAAGGATTCGGCAGCACGGCAAGCGAAACGTTTTGCGCGGCGGGAGCGTTCACTGAAAGCGGGTCCGGGTACAAATTGATGTTATCGATGTAGATCCAATCCGTTGCGAAACTCCCGGAGATCTGCACGTACACGCCCGGCATTCCCGCAAACGCGGAGAGATCCGCCGTCACCGTTTTCCATTGCGAGGCGCTGGGCACGAAGTTCGGCGTCGGGGGTGCGGTGCGCACGAGCGAATCGGGGATCATCAGCACGCGCGTGAACGTCATGCCGCAATCGGTGGACGCTTCCACCCACAGCGAATCGGCGGAGGAACCCGTCACGCTTCCTTCCGCCGCTGCGTAATCGAACGAGAGCACCGGCATGTTCGTGTTCGTGAAATCGGCGAAGTAGCTGCGTACCGGGTGCAGGTACCACGAATACATGCGCAGGCTTTTTTGACCGACGCCGTAAGCCGACGCGTTGCCGATGGCCCAGGTGGGCTGCGGCCAGGTGAACGGAATGGTGATCAATTGAAAATCACTTGGCGGCAGCTGCCCGTTCTCGAAATCGGCGAACGCAGGATAAACGCCGGTACCCAATACGGTTACCACGTTCGGCACCGTGACCGTATGGCTGCCCTGCGAATTGCTCACCGTCAGCGTCGCAGCATACGTGCCCGGCGCAGCGTAAGTCACCAGGGGATTCATCTGCGTGGACGTCGACGGCGTTCCCCCGGGAAACGACCAGCTCCACGAGGCAGGCTGATAACCGCTGTTCTCATAAAACTGGACAGGCTGTCCCGGGCACACGAGCGAAGGCGCATTGGCGAACGCGGCGACAGGCGCCTGCGGCGGGCCCGGCGCGCAGGCGTTGGACGTGACGAGCTCGCGCCGGCGCGGACTGTTCGCAAGCGCCGCCTGCATGCGCGCTTTCTGATCGTACGTGAACTGGTGCTGGCAATTGTCGATGGAGTAATCCATATAGTTCGTGAACATGTCGCCGTTCGGACCGTTGCTGCAGGTCACGTGCGGGAACGAAGGACAGCCGGAGTTCGGACCGGCGTGCGTGGGCGTGTCGTTGCAATAGTCGGTGTCGCAGCCGGTGTTGTGCCCCCAGATGTGGAGCAGCCCGAGAAAATGACCCACCTCGTGCGCGAGCGTGCGCGAATTGCCGTTCATGTAAGCCGCTGCGATGTAAATGCCGTCTTCCGGCCGGTAGGAAGTTCCGCTGTTTCCCAACCCGGGAAGTCCCGACGAATCGGGATAGAATCCGTAACCGCCGTATCCGCCGGGCGCCAGGGGCGTGACCCAGACGTTCAGGTAGCGCGTCTGGTCCCAGACGAATTGCGGCGTGTAGTTCTGCCAGAATTGGTTGATCTGCATAAAATCGTTCGGCGTAATGCCGTACGACTGGCAATTGTAGCGCATCACGCCCGCTTCATACATCGCGTTGCCGGATTCGTCCGTCTGCGCCAGGCACAGCTCCACTTCGCAGTCGGCCGCCAGCGTTTGGAACGGCGCGGGGATCAGCGAGGTGTCGGCGTTCTGCTTGCGCAGGCACGCGTTCGCTTTGTTCAGCGCGTCCACCAATCGCTGGTGCGGGATGTTCGCGCCGGCGGCGTAGCCTTCGGTATTGCCCAGGCTGTGAAAAACGTGAAAGATCACGGGCAGCGTTTTTACGCCGCCGCGCTCGCTTCTGAATTGCTGCAGCTGCTGCGCGACGCGCGCGTCGGGCAGCGTGACGATGCTGCCGGCGGGCGGCGGCGTGCCGCACCGGTTTTGCGCAAAAGCGCTTTGCAACAGGCAGAGCATGCCCGCGAGGATCAGGAAGGTTCTCATGTGTGGGACGCCGGTTTGCCGTCGGCGTTGATCTAAAAATAAACCTTTTTGCCGGTTTTCGGACGAATTGATTTAAACGTTTGCTACCGAGTTCGGCGAAGGAAAGAAAATAGCTTTGCCACCCTTCGAAAAACGAACGCCCTTGGTTCGCCGTTTTATATTTCTGCTGCTGCCGGTCATCGCCGCGAAAATCACACTCGCGCAGGTGCAGGACAACGCCTACACGCTGCCGTCCGTTTCGGGCAGCTGGAACGCGGTGTGCGAGGACACGGCGAGCAATTCGGCGTACCTCGTAAAACATCACGCCATCGCCGCGCACAACCAATGGGAAGTTTTTAAGCTCGATCTCGGCAGCGGCACCAATTCGCAAAGCTTCGGCTCGACGACGGATCTCAGCACGTTTTCTTCCCCGAAAATCCTTTCGCGCGGCAACATGCTGTATTGGATCAACGGGAAAGACAAGCAGGTCACCGCGTTCAACACAAGCACGAACAGCGTGGCCTGGACGCAGCTCATCGATCGCGTGCACGACCTGCTTTTCTCCGTCACCGGCGACACGCTGTTCATCGGCGGGGATTTCACGCAGCTCGGCGCGCAGTTCAACCGTTCGATCGGCGCGCTGAACCGCTTCACCGGCGCGGTGCTGGGCTGGGACCCTTCGCAGGGCGGCGTGCACGATTTCGGCGTTGTGAAATGCCTGGCGCTGAACGGCGGGAAGCTTTACGCGGGCGGGCTGTTCACCGTGGCGGGAAAAAACAATCTCGTGCAGATCGACATCGCCGCGCAGACGATCGGGGGCTGGGCGCCGAACCCGAACGATACGGTGAGCGATCTGTGCGTGGCCGGGAATCGCCTGTACGCGGTCGGAAAATTCACTGCGTTATACGCGCAGTCGCGTTTGCGCATCGGGGCATTTTCGCTGCCGAGCCCGGCGCTGGTCAGCGCGGTGGCTTTTTCGGCTTCCGCTGATGACTATGTCAAGCAGGTGGAAGCGTACAACGGAACACTTTTTTTCAGCGGCGATTTTCTTTCGCTCAACAGCCAGGCGCGCGTGCGCATCGGCAGCTACGACGCGGGCAGCAACACGCTCAGCAGCTGGAACCCCGGCCTGCTTTCATCTTCCGTAAAGCTCACGCGCATCCGCAACCGGCTTTATTTAACCGATCCGGGCGGCAGCCTGTTCCGCGTGTATTGCCTCGCTCCCGCGACGCCGGGAAATTTTACTTCTTCCGCTTCCTCGGTCTGCGCCGGGAGCAGCAGCGTGAATTTTTCTATCCCGACCGCGCTCTACGCCGTGAGCTACAGCTGGACGTACAGCGGCAGCGGCGCCGTGATCAGCGGCAGCGGCACGAATGTGAACATTGATTTCGCAGCAAACGCAAGCTCGGGGACGCTGAGCGCAATCGCGGGATCGTATTGCGGCGCGCAAAGCGCACCGCGCAGCATCGCGATCACCGTTCATCCGTTGCCGGACGCGAATGCAGGAAGCGCGGACACGATCACTTGCTTTCAAGCTTCGCTGCCGCTGAACGGAACTTCGCTGACACCGGGCGTAAATTTTTCCTGGACAGGCCCGAACGGTTTTGCTGCGACTGGCGCGAACGTTTTTACCCCGATGCATTTGCCGGGAAATTATTTTCTCAGCGTAACGGACACGTCCACCGGCTGCCTCTCGGGCGACACCGTGCAGATCGCGATCGACACGGTGAACCCGAACGTGACGCTGCCCGCACAGCCCGCGCTCATCACCTGCACCGCGCCCGCCCTGCTCGACGGCGCA
>Ga0196978_1000564_pt1 | contig 18408 bp, 25 predicted proteins | sample S3v_2013CmetaG_FD_155491 | JGI IMG/M metagenome (GOLD analysis project Ga0196978, IMG submission 155491) | Soil microbial communities from Anza Borrego desert, Southern California, United States - S3+v_20-13C | ecosystem: Environmental > Terrestrial > Soil > Desert | place: USA: California... | reverse complement strand
GACGTTCGCTCCATTCACCGAGATCAACCCGAGCGCGGAAAACATCGCCGAATGGTTCGCGCGCGAGCTGCAACGAGCACTTGCCGCCGACAGCAACGACGAGAACGCGGCCGTCATCGCCATCACGGTTTGGGAAGGTCCCGTGAACTCCGTCACCTACCGCCCATGAAACTTCCGAACCACACCGCTCTGAAGGAATGGTCGAACGTCGTGGCCGCACTCGGCCGCGGAGAGCAGATCGTGCTCGTGCGCAAGGGCGGAATCGCCGATCCGTCATTCGGAGTCGAGGCTGAACGCTTCTATCTCTATCCGACGTACTTTCACCAGGGCGAATCCGAATCGCGTCCGCGCGTGACCATCACGCATTGGTGCGAGGTCGTTCGCACGTGGACGATCGAGACGCCCGCACAGCTCGAGAGGCTGGCGCCGCTCGTCGTTTTGCCGCAGGAGACGCTCGCCGCGCGCTTTCGTTTTCGGCCCGACCAGGCGCTGTATGTGATCGGCGTGCGCGCCTGGGAACTGGCGCGTCCAGCCGAGGTGGTGTTTCGCGAGGAGTACGGCGGGTGCATGAGTTGGGTGAGCGTCGACGAAGAGATCGACGTCGAAGGTTCGCGACCGGTGCTCAGCGATCGCGAGCTTGCCGCGCAGATCGAGCGCATCGATGCATTGTTGAACGCCGCGGCGGCGTGAGAGCGCAACCGTGGAGCTCATCGCGATCGCGTTCATGCTCGTGGCCGGCGGCGGTCTCGCGGCGTTCGTGGTCGCCGCGATGGCGATCGCGCGCCGCGAGAATGAGCCGTCCGAGGTGGCGCGACCGCAACGCGATTCGGTGGCGGCGTCGCTGCTGTTTCACATCGTGAGCGCAGGAGGCGTCAGCGCGGATGCCGCGATGCGTCAGGTGCGTCGCGGCGCCGGGCTTGCGGCACTGGTCACGCGTGGCATCGACGTCACGAACTGGGCCGAGACGTATGCGCGCTCCGCGTCGCCCGAGCAACGCGCGTTGTTGCTCGAGACGGCGGTGCAGCTCGTGGCGTCGGCGACCGGACCGATTCCGCTGCGCCAATACGCGGCGCTTCTCGACCTCAGCTTCGGACTCGGATTTCAGACCGATGCACTGGCGCGGTTGCGCGAGACGTATGGCTTCGAGTACGTCGACCATGCGAAAGACGCGCGACCGCGCAGCGCGGACCGAGGCGGCAGCGGAACGCCGTTGTTTGCGCGGCCGCAGCGTGCGCGGCCGGAATTGCTGGCTGTTCTGGGAGTGCCGGAGGATGCGACGCGGCAGGAAATCGGCGCGGCATATCGGAAACTCGTCGCGCAGCACCATCCCGACCGCTTTCACGGCGCCACGCCCGAGGAGCAGAGCGCGGCCGCGGGGCGCTTCATCGAGCTCACGCGTGCGTACGAGGAGCTCCTTCGAGTGACAGATTGATGCGCATCAGCATCGGGGATTGACCATTCCGGCAACGCCCTGTATGATCCGCGGCTCGGGAATACACGGCACGTTACTGTTTGTTCACAGCCGGTTTGCCAGCAGTTCCCTCAGTTGACCTTAGTATTTCATTGAAGAGTCGCTTTCGTGGACGGACGTGTCCGGCAGCGATGACGGACGGCCCCGCTCCCGCGAATCAGCAATAACGGGACGTTCCCGCGACTCGATCTCGCAAACCACCTGACTCGTAACGGCTTAGGAGAGCGTGTCGAGTGGGTCGTAACTATTTTATTTGTTCATGCATCTAAGCATGCATGCGGCACGAAGGTTGAAGTTTTTTCGCTGTCGCACGGGGAGAGACCATGAAGAGCGCGGAAATGACTCATGAGCAGGGGTGGGACTTCGAGCAGGCAGCGATGCCCTACGTCGACTCCCTGTACAACACCGCCTATCGCATGACGCGGAACTCCGAAGACGCGGAGGACCTCGTTCAGGAGACGTATCTCAAGGCGTACAAGTACTACGACAAGTTCGAGGAAGGCACGAACTTCAAGGCGTGGCTCTTCAAGATCATGAAGAACACGTTCATCAACAACTACCGGAAGAAGAAGCTCACCCCGCACAAGATCGACTTCTCGGAGATCGAAGAGTCGTACGAGCGGGTGATCCAGAAGAACGCGCCGGACCTGATCCGCGATCCGGAGAGCGAGATCTTCCAGGACATGATGGACGCGGACGTGAAGCGCGCCCTGGACTCGCTGCCGCACGACTACAAGATGGTGGTGCTGCTCGCGGACATCGAAGGCTTCTCGTACAAGGAGATCGCCGAGATCCTCGACTGCCCGGTCGGCACCGTGATGTCGCGTCTGTATCGCGGCCGCAAGATGCTCGAGCGCACGCTCCTCGACTACGCCCGCAAGTACGGCTACATCCGCGGCGAGGCCGAGCCGGCCAAGATGCGCTCGCGGAAAGACGAGACCAAGGGCAAGAAGAAGAAAGACGACGCGAAGTCGGATGAAGCCGAGGTCGTCGAGCCGGAGGAGAGCGAAGAGGAAGTGTTGTTCGCCGCCGGAGAGGAAGAAGAGTTCGAGTTCGAAGTCGAAGAAGAAGAGGAAGAGCAGTTCGAGATCGAGTAGACGATCTGCCCCCTCACCCCAACCCTCTCCCCCCACATGGGGGAGAGGGCAGGGTGAGGGGGCGAGCGAAACGTTGCGAGGGCGGCCGAAAGGCCGCCCTCGCTGTTTTCATCCGCTTTTTGGCCGAGCGGTTGCAGTAGGGCGGTTCCGGTTTGACTTCAGCGAGTGGCGATTCACGGAATTCACCAATCTGCAACGCAGTTGCGCTGACCGTGAGCCGCCACCTCATGCCCACGGAAGGAAACAGGGATGCTCTGTGATGACGTAAAACGCGTGGTTTACTTCTTTCTCGACGGTAGTCTCGGCCATCAGAAGCAGCACGCATTCGAAATTCATCTGAGCAATTGCCCCGACTGCGAAGTCCGCATCACCGTCCACCGCAAGCTCCGTTCATTCGTGCGCCGGCGTCTCTCGCCGGTGTCCGCGCCCGAGACGCTGCGCGTGCGCCTGACGCAATCGCTTCGCACCGCAGAGTAAGCCGACAGACGTCCGCGTGTTGAAGAAGCAGGCGAAGAAGAAATCCGCGCCGAAGGCTCCTCCTGCGGCGACCAAGGCTGTCGCTCCGGCGGCGGCGAGAGAAGACCAGTTGATCCTGGTCTCCTCCAATCCGAATAAGGGCATCGAAGTCGAGCGCATCCTCGGCACGCCGATCCTGCGCGTCTCATTGACGCTGCCGGAGATCCAGGCCGCCACCGTCGAAGAGATCACGCGCTACAAGCTCGAGGTCGCCAAATCCAAGGGCTATGCGCGGCTCGTGGTCGAGGACGTTTCCCTCGGTTTCGACGAGCTCGGCAACTTTCCCGGGCCCTATGTTCGCTGGTTGCTGGAAGCCGCTGGCGGCACCGGATTGGCCGCGATCGCCTATGCGCTCAACAATCGCGCGGCGCGCGCGCAATGCTGTGTCGGCTACTGGGACGGCAAACAGGTCCGCCTCTTTCTCGGCGAAACTCCCGGCGAGATCCTGGTGCAGCCGCGCGGCGAGCGTCACTTCGGATGGGACGCCTGGTTCCAGCCCGCGGGGCAGTCGAAGACCTTCGCGGAGATGACGCCCGAGGAAAAGGATGCGATCTCGCATCGCGGCCGCGCGTATCGAAAGCTCGCGGAACACCTCGCGAGCGAGTAGCGAAAGCGTCTATACGCCCGGACATACCGCGCCGGATTCCGGACACGACGTGTTTCGATTCCGTGACGACGGTTTCCTAACTCGGTGCGTAAGTGTCTCGTATTACAGGATGTTGGAAACGCTCGCGAGCGTAGAGACGAATGGCAGGACCCTTGAAATTCTTGCTGGCAACGAAAGGACGACGCCATGTGGGTTTTCGACGGTGAACAGTGGACGCAGGACGACGGCAGCTTCGAACCGAAGAGCAAGCCGGAACCCATTCGCCCGCGGTATGACGAGATGATGCCTGAGTTGCAGGTCCTCGAGATCGTCCCCGTCGTGCGCAGGAACACCGACGTGCCGCCGCTTCCGATGCCTTGACGCGAATTCGAACGAACCGACCTGAAAACCGGCCGCGTGCGGAACAGCACGCGGCCTTTGTTTTGCGACCTATGGCGTGCGGCAGCGGCAGCGAAGCTGCCGCGTGTTGTGTCGAAAATTCACGTGCGGCAGCGTTACGCTGCCGCGTGTCGAAAGCGGCAGCTGTGCTGCCGCACTCCATAGTCAGCGCGGCGTGGTGCGGCCGAGAAAGTCCCGCACGATCGGTTCGATCGAATCCGATGCGACGTTGAAGATCCGGTCCGCGTGATAGTTGCCCTCGATGTCGAGGATATGCAGCTCCTTCGGCTCGCATGCGGCCTCATACAAAGCCACCGAATGACGATGGCCGATCAACCAGTCGTTCTTCACATGAATCATGCAGACCGGCACGTGGACGTTCGGGATGTCGTCGACGGCGCGCAGTTTCGCGAGCTTGCGCACGCTCCATGCGAAGCGCGGACGGTTGAGTGCCTGCGACAACGCGATGTGCCGGTGAATGGTGAACGGATTGATGCGCGGCACAATCATGTCGAAATCGGCCACGGCCGAGATCAGCAACAGCGCATTCACAGGCAGTTGATGGCGCGCGATGGTCGAGACCGCGACCGCGCCGCCATACGAGAATCCGTTCAGCGTGACGGAGGAGATCGTCGCGTTGTTCCGGAGCAGATCGTTCACCACCGCCGCGATGTCGTGATGCTCGTGCAGATTGAACCCGTACATGCCGCCGCTGTCACCGTGACCGCGCGGATCGAGAATCACGGCGCGATATCCCGCCGCCGTCAGGAATCGCGCGAGGTGCACCATCGAGGGATGGCGGCGGTCGCGCCAGAATCCGGGGATCACGAGCACTGCCGAAGGCGACGGAGCGTCGTACACGTCGTAGTGGATGATCGTGCCGTCGAACGAGGGCACCGTCGAGTGTTGCGGTTCGGCCTGCAGCGCCACGGATTTCAGAGAACTGCTTGACATTGTTGGGTCTGTTCTTATCATAACGGCCGACGGAAGGCCCACGTGTGCGCCTTCCATGCCCCGGACGTAACTCCGAAGTAAATCCAGCCAACAGAACATTCAGGCCGAGATACGGTCTGAAATGAATTAAGGAGAGTTCACGCAATGAAGAAGTCACTCGTTCTCACGCTCATCGCCCTGGTCGTCGTTTCGATGTTCGCCGTCGGCTGCAAGAAGGAAGAGGCCGTGACCGACACCGCCGCTACCGACACCTCGATGACGACCGGCGACACCGGCATGACCGACACGATGGCCACCGACACGGGCGCGATGTCCACCGACACGATGTCGACGGACACGATGGGCACCGACACGTCGGCCACCGGCACGATGTCCACCACGGACACCGCCGCGACCGGCACCACCGCCACCACGACCTAGTTTCCGGTTCAACGCAGTGTTGACCGCCCCGCTCCGGCGGGGCGTTTTCGTTTGCTGGCACCCGTGTTGCTCCCACCTCCGCGGGCCGGTGACTCGCGAGCGGAGATGCCTGCGCCGACGGGACCCCAGAGCTGAACCGACGGTCGATCCGACTGTTGTAAGAGACGCAGAGGAGGTGAGCTCGGCACCCAGCAGAACGTGTCCGCAATTCACAACCTGCATTACGAACAGATTCAACAGCAAGAGAGGAAGATGAGAATGGCTAAGAAACTCCTGGTACTCCTGACGGTGCTCGCGCTCGTCACGTTCGTCGGATGTAAGAAGGAAGAGACGAACATCGACACCGACACGGCGATGACCGACACGTCGATGACGGCCGGCACCACCGAAACCGGCATGACCGACACCGGCATGACGACCGACACGATGTCCACCGACACGATGGGCACGATGACGGGCACCGACACGGGCATGACCGATACGTCGGGCACCGGCACGACCACCAGCGGTACGGCGACGAGCGGCACCATGTCGACGACCACGACTTAAAATCTGGAGCGACGGGCTCTCAGCCCGTCGTCCGCGAATCAGGCCTCGGGCGAAAGCCCGAGGCTTTTCTTTTTCGCCTCGAGGTCGCGCACCAGCAGTTCGTACACCCGCGTCGCCTCCGCGAGCGCAGCGCCTTCGTCACCGCTGTTGTCGATGATGTAATCCGCGTGCCGCAACCGTTCTTCACGCGGCATCTGATGCGCGATCCGGCGCTTCGCTTCCTCTGCCGTCATCCCGCGGCCGACCGCGCGTGCGACCTGCACGTCCGGATCGACGTCGACGACCACGATGCGATCGAAACGCTGCCGTCCGCCCGATTCGAGCAGCAGCGTCGCCTCGACGACGTAGATCGCATCCTCGCCGCGTTCCTCCGCATCGCGAAACAAACGCGCCTGCTCCGCGATCACGAGCGGATGAATGAGCGCGTTGAGCTTCTGCGCCTCCTCCGGCTTCGAGAACGCGATGTCCGCGAGTTTCTTGCGATCGATCTCACCATCGGCCTGCAAAATCGCGGAGCCATACGTCTGCACGATGGCCGCATGGCCGGCTTCACCCTGGCGATACAGTCTCGCCACGATGGCGTCGGCGTCGACGGTGATGCAGCCGAGTGCCGCGAGCATGCGCACGAGGGTCGACTTGCCGCTGGCGATGCCGCCCGTGAGGCCGACTCGCAGGATCACGCGCGCCGCCGCTCGGCCGCGATGACCGTGTTGCGCATCAGCATGGCGATGGTCATCGGTCCGACGCCGCCCGGCACGGGCGTGATCCACGAAGCGATTTCGCGAACGCGCGCGTAGTCGACGTCGCCGAGGAGAGCGCTGCCGTTTTTCTCGAGGAGGCGGGATTTGTCGGTGTCATGCACGAGCTGCGACGCGAACTGCGGTCCGACGCGATTCATGCCCACGTCGATCACGATCGCGCCCGGCTTGACGAAATCCGCCGTGACGAAGATCGGCCGGCCGATCGCGGCGACCAGAATGTCGGCTTCGCGCGCGACCGATGGCAGATCGCGCGTGCGCGAGTGACAGATCGTCAAGGTCGCGTTCCGCTCAAGCAGCAGCGCGCCCATCGGCTTGCCCACGATGTCGCTGCGGCCGATCACCACCGCATGTTTGCCTTCGATCGCTTCGCCGGTCGAATCGATGAGACGCATCACGCCCGCCGGCGTGCAGGGGACAAGCGCCGTGCGGCCGAGGTGCAGCATCCCGACGTTGATCGCATGAAAGCCATCGACGTCTTTTTCCGGCGCGATTTTGTCGATCACTTTCCGCGCGTCAATCTGCTTCGGCAGCGGCAGTTGCACGAGGATGCCGTCGACAGCGTCATCAGCGTTGAGCCGCTCGACTTCGGCGAGCAGTTCCGCCTCGCTCATCGTGTCGGGGAAGACGAGCTCTGTCCCTTCCAGGCCGAGCTCGCGTGCTTTCTTCGCCTTGTTACGGACGTAAATCTCGGAGGCGGGATCGTTGCCGACGCGGACCGCCACCAGTCCGGGCCGGTAGGGGAGGAGGGAAATGGATCGGCCGACTTCTTGTTCCGTTGCCAGCGCGACGGCTTTGCCGTCGATGATGCGTGCGGTCACGGGGCGGTTTTGTATCACGGCGCGCCGGATGCGCGGCGGGAATGAACTCGTTGACACGCTCTGTTCGGCAGTGTTACCGTTTTGACCCTTTCCCCCTCAGGGAGAGTGTCTTCTGTCTTTGAGTGTTCGGTCGGCGTTTGCGGTCCACACCTTGCGCCGCCGTTCCATCAGTAGTGATCCATTGGTTGTCCGAGGTCCGGACAACGCGAGTTTTTCAGGGAGAGTCATGCGTACCTATTTTCCCAAACAGGGAGACATTGAATCGCGCTGGTTCATCATCGACGCCGAGGGCCAGGTCCTCGGGCGGTTGGCGACGACCATCGCGAACGTCATCTCGGGCAAGTCGAAGCCGACGTACACGCCGTTCCTCGACACCGGCGATCACGTGATCGTCATCAACGCCGAGAAGATCAAGCTCACCGGAAAGAAGGAGACGGACAAGATCTACCGTCACCACTCGCTCTATCCGGGCGGCCTCAAGGAGCGCGCGGCGCGCTTCGTCCGCGCCGAGAAGCCGGAATCGATGCTCGAACGGGCAGTCTGGGGCATGCTCCCCAAGAACAAGCTCGGCCACAAGATGCTGAAGAAGTTGAAGGTCTATCGCGGTTCGTCTCATCCGCACCAGGCGCAGATGCCTGAGCAGATGAGCCTCGGCGAGTAACTCAGGAGGATTCCTTGGCTTTGGTCGAATACTACGGAACGGGAAGACGGAAGACGTCGACGGCACGCGTGCACATTCGTCCGGGATCGGGCGCAATCACGGTGAACCGGCGCTCTCTCGATAATTACTTCGGCAACGAAGTGCTCAAGATGATCATCAAGCAGCCGCTGTCGCTGACGGAGACGGTCGACAAATTCGACATCGTCGTCACGGTCGACGGCGGCGGTCCGAGCGGCCAGGCCGGCGCGATCCGTCATGGGATCTCGCGCGCCCTGCAGGTCTACAACCTCGAGCTGCGCAAGCGGCTCAAGAAGGCCGGCCTCCTCACGCGCGATCCGCGCATGAAGGAGCGCAAGAAGTACGGCCAGAAGGGCGCTCGCGCGCGCTTCCAGTTCTCGAAGCGCTAGTTCCCATGTTCCGGTTTCTTTAGGCGATTGACTGAAGGGCAGGAGCCATCCGCTCCTGTCCTTTTGTTTTGTAGCGGCAGTCCGATCTTTCCACTTTCATTTTTTCAAACTCTACAAAGGAGGAATTCACTTGGCGGTCTCTATTACGATGAAAGAGCTTTTGGAGGCTGGCGTCCACTTCGGTCATCAGACCAAGCGCTGGAACCCGAAGATGAAGAAGTACATCTTCGGCAAGCGCAATGGGATCTACATCATTGACCTGCAGAAGACGCTGAAGCTCTTTAAGGAAGCTTCCGGGTTCATTGCCAACCTCGCATCGCAGGGCAAACGGATTCTGTTCGTTGGCACCAAGCGTCAGGCGCAGGATGCCATTCTCGAGGAGGCCAACCGCTGCGGCATGTTCTACGTGAACAACCGCTGGCTGGGTGGCACTCTCACCAACTTCTCCACCGTCCGCAAGTCGATCGAGCGTCTCAAGGAGATCGAGTCGATCCTCGGCGACACGGAGAAGGAGATGTCCAAGAAAGAACGCGCTGCCATGGACAAGGAGCGCGAGAAGCTGCAGAAAAACCTGATCGGCATCCGCGAGATGGACGGCCTTCCCGATGCACTCTTCGTGATCGATCCGAAGAAGGAGTACATCGCGGTCAAGGAAGCCAAGAAGCTCGGGATCCCGGTCGTCGCCATCGTCGACACGAACTGCGATCCGGAAGACATCGACTACGTCATTCCGGGGAACGACGACGCCATCCGCGCGATCCGTCTGTTCACGCAGAAGATCGCCGACGCCTGCCTCGAGGGTTACAACCTCGCCGAGGAGAAGTTCATCGGCGTCGAGGACAAGGGCGACCAGTCCGCTGATGCGATGCCTGTCGAGCTCGAAGCCGAGCAGATGCAGGCCGCTCCGGCGGTCTGACCCGCACTACGAACTTTCTTTCGGGGACGGGCGCTTTCAAAAGCGTCCGTCCTCGTTTCCTTCCCCCCGACGGGCTGAGAGCCCGTCGCTCCAGAAAATCTTAGGAAGAGGTTTTTGACATGACCATCAATCCAGCTCTGATCAAGACGCTGCGCGAGCAGACCGGCGCGGGCTTCGCAGACGTGAAGAACGCGCTCACCGAGGCGAACGGCGATATGGAGCAGGCCACGGTGATCCTTCGCAAGAAGGGTCTCGCCGCGGCCGGTAAGAAGGCCGGACGCGTCACCGCCGAGGGCACCATCGCCGCGCACGTGGCGAACGACGTCGGCGTGCTCGTCGAGGTGAACTGCGAGACCGATTTCGTCGGCCGCAACGAAAACTTCCGCGCATTCGCAGCGCAGGTCGCATCGACCATCGCGGCGAGCAAGGCGAACTCGGTCGACGAGTTCCTGGCCGAGAAGTGGCCGGGCAGCGACGAGCCGGTGAGCCAGAAGGTCGCCGAGCAGATCGCGTCGATCAAAGAGAACATCTCCATCCGCCGCTTCGCGCGTTACGAGGCGCCGGCGAACGCGACGATCGGCACGTACATCCATGGCGGCGGCAAGATCGGCGTCATGGTGGAAGTCGTTTCGAACACGAAGAACGCCGCGAGCGAAGAGGTCGCGCGCGACATCGCCATGCACATCGCCGCGGCCGAGCCGCGCTTCCTGAGCCGCAACGACGTCACCGAGAAGGATCTCGAGACCGAGCGCGAGATCGCCCGCGACGCCGCCGCGAAGTCGGGCAAACCCGAGAACATCGTCGAGAAGATGGTTTCCGGCAAGATGGAGAAGTTCTACGGCGAGTTCTGCCTCCTCGAGCAGCCGTACATCCGCGACGACAAGGCCACGGTCACGCAGTACCTGCAGCGCCGCGGCAAGGAGTCGAGCTGCGAGTTCACGGTGACCCGCTTCACGCGCTACAAGCTGGGCGAAGGCATCGAGAAGCGCTCCGAGGATTTCGCCGCGGAAGTGGCGTCGTACATCAAGCAGTAATCGACGAAACTGGAGCGGCGGGCTCTCAGCCCGTCGAATGCGATTGGTCGACGGGCTAAGAGCCCGTCGCTCCAGTTTTCGGCATGGTATAAACCGCCTCGCATGACCGAACGCGCCTCGAAATTCAAGCGCATCCTTCTCAAACTTTCCGGCGAAGCGCTCATGGGCGGACGCCGCTCCGGCATCGACGCCGACGTGCTGGCCACCATCGCCGACGAGCTCGTGGAAGTGCATCAGATGGGCGTCGAGATCGCTATCGTCATCGGCGGCGGTAACATCTTTCGCGGCGTCACCGGCGCGACGCAGGGCATCGACCGCGTCGCCGGCGATCACATGGGCATGCTCGCCACCGTGATCAACGCGATCGCGTTGCAGGACGCGTTGGAGCGCCGCGACATTCCGACGCGCGTCACCAGCGCGATCACGATGTCCGAAGTGGCCGAACCATTTCTGCGCCGCCGTGCGATTCGCCATCTCGAAAAAGGCCGCGTCGTCATCTGCGCCGCCGGCACCGGCAATCCGTTCTTCACCACCGACTCCGCGGCCGCATTGCGCGCTGCGGAACTGAAGTGCGACATCATTTTCAAAGCGACGAAGGTCGACGGGATCTACACCGCCGATCCGGAAAAGAACCCGGCCGCCGAGCGCCTGCCGCACGTGACGTATCAACGCGTGCTCGCGGAGCGCCTGCAGGTCATGGACGCCGCGGCCATCGACCTCGCACGCGGCAGCTCGATTCCGATCTACATTTTCTCGCTCCGTGAGAAGGGCAACATCAAGCGCGCACTCCTCGGCGAGGATGTGGGTTCGATCGTCACGGACGATGTCGCGTAAACGGGAGTGATCAAATGCCAATACCTGACGTACTCAAAGACGTGCAGCATCGGATGCATAGCTCGATCGACGCGCTGCACGCACATTTCAAGACGCTGCGCACCGGCCGCGCGAACGCCGCGATGCTCGATGGCGTCACGGTCGATTACTACGGTACGCCAACGCCACTCGCGCAAGCGGCCAGCATCAAAGTGCCGGAAGCCGCGCTGCTCGTGATCGAGCCGTGGGACAAGTCGATGACCGGTCCGATCGAGAAGGCCATCCGCAACGCCGACCTCGGGCTCAATCCGTCATCCGACGGGAAAGTGATTCGCGTCCCGATCCCCGTGCTCACCGAAGAGCGCCGCAAAGATCTCGTGAAGAAGGCGCATGTAATGGCGGAGGAGTCGCGCACCGCGATTCGCCAGGTGCGCCGCGACGGCAACGACAAGATCAAGAAGCTGCTCAAGAATCACGAGATCTCCGAGGACGACGAGAAGCGCGCGGAAGCGGAGATTCAGAAGCTGACCGACAAACACATCGACGAAGTGGCGTCCGTTCTGAAGCACAAGGAAGCGGACATCATGGCCGTCTGATGTCCATCGCCATCATCATCCCCGCCGCGGGAACCGGCTCGCGTTTCGGCGGGCAGTTGCCGAAGCAGTTCCAGCAACTGGCCGGCAAGGCGCTCATCCAGCATGTGATCGAGCGCTTCATTCTCGAAGAGGACGTTTCCCGCGTCATCGTTCCCATCGCCGAGGCGTTGCTCCCGAGCGTGAAGAACGGCGAGCGCGTGATCTGGGTCGCCGGCGGTGAGACGCGGCAGCAGTCGGTGATGCGCGGCATGGCCGAAGTGCAGGACGCGGAGCTCATCGCGGTGCATGACGCGGCGCGGCCGTTGTTCAGCGTGGACACATTTCACGCGGTGATCGCGGCCGCGCGCGAGTTCGGTGCGGCGCTCCCGGTGGTGCCAGTGACCGACACGATTCACGTCATGAACAACGATGCGATGGTGGCGGACACGCTCGATCGCACGATGCTCGCCGCCGCGCAAACGCCGCAGTGTTTTCGCGCGGACATCCTGCGCGAGATCCTCACGCGTGCGCAGCGCGATGGCATCACCGGCACGGACGAAGCCGGGCTGGCGGCGCGCTTCAGCTATCCGGTGAAAGCGGTGCCGGGCGATCCGCGCAATCTCAAGATCACCGTTCCCGAAGATCTCGCCATTGCCGAGTCGTACCTCCAGCAGTGGAGCAGTCAGGCGTGATCCGCATCGGGCAGGGCGTGGACATTCATCCATTCGCGCCCGACCGCCCGCTGATCCTCGGCGGCGTGCGCATCTCCGATACCGGCGGCCTCGCCGGTCACTCCGACGCCGACGCCGTTCTGCACGCTGTGACTGACGCACTCCTCGGCGCCGCCGGCGCGGGCGACATCGGCCATTACTTTCCGTCGACGGACGAACGTTGGCGCAACGCGGACTCCTCGCAGTTCGTGCGCGAGGCGAAACGGATCCTCGATGAAATGTCGGGCGAAATCGCGAACGTCGACATCACGATCATCGCGCAGCAACCGAAGCTCTCGCCCCATCGCGAGGCGATGGTCGCGTCGATCGCACGTCTGCTCAGCCTCCCGCAAGGCCAGGTCAATGTGAAAGCCACCACCACCGATCACCTCGGCTTCATCGGCCGCGGCGAAGGCATGTGCGCGATGGCGATCGTGCTCGTCGAAATGGAACGCCGCCGTCTCGGCGGCTGAACAGGGAGCGTCTCGCTCCCGTGCCCAGGAACGGCGGCGAGACGCCGCCCGCTCAGCCGGCGAGGACGCCGGCGTTCCGATAGACTCCGCGCGTGGTTAGAGTTCGATTCGCGCCATCGCCCACCGGCCACCTGCACGTCGGCGGCGCACGCACCGCGATCTTCAACTGGCTTTACGCGCGCCATCACCGCGGCGCGTTTCTCATTCGCGTCGAGGACACCGATCAGGCGCGCTCGACGCGCGAGTCGGAGCAGATGGTGCTCGATGATCTGCGGTGGCTCGGACTCGACTGGGACGAAGGTCCGGATAACGACGGTCCGCATGCGCCGTATCGACAGAGCGAGCGCACCGAGTTGTATGGCCGCATCGCGCGGGAGCTCGTCGAGCGCGGTGTCGCCTATCGCTGCTACTGCACTGAAGAAGAGTTGGAAGCGAAACGGAAGCAGGCCGAGATCGACGGGCGTCCGCCGCACTACGACCTGACGTGCTGGATCAATCGGCGTAACGATGACGCTCCGCACGCGATCCGTTTTCATGTTCCCGAGGATGGTGACGTCACGATCGATGACGAGATCCGCGGTGAGGTCACGTGGCGGAAGGAGTCGCTCGGCGATTTCATCATCGTGCGTACCGATCGCCATCCGACGTACAACTTCTGCGTCGTGGTCGACGATCACGACATGGAGATCACGAACGTCATTCGCGCCGAGGAGCATCTGACGAATACGCATCGCCAAGTGCTGATCTATCGCGCGATGGGATGGGACGTCCCCCGTTTCGCGCACGTGTCGCTCATCCTCGGGCACGACCGCACGAAGCTCTCGAAGCGTCACGGCGCGACTTCGGTTTCGGCGTATGCCGGCGACGGCTTCCTGCCCGATGCGATGGTCAACTACCTCACGCTCCTCGGTTGGTCGTCCCCGGATGGCCTCGATGTATTCACGCGCGAGTACGCGATCGAAAAGTTCTCGCTCGATCGCGTGAACGCAGCGCCGGCGGTGTTCGATCCGCAGAAACTCGACTGGCTGAACGGGCAGTACATTCACGCGATGACCGCGGCGCAGCTCGCGCCGCTCGTGCGGAAGTTCTTCGACGTGCCGTGGCTCGAGGAAGGAATCGGCGTCGTCAAGACGAGCGTGCATCGCCTGGCGCAGTTCGCTGACGCGCTGCGGTTCGTCGTCGAGTACACGCGACCGGACGTCGATCGCGCGTTCGCGGAGAAGCTGGCCGAAGAGTTGCGCACGAACGGCACGCCGGTCGATGAGGAAAGCTACAAGGCGATGGCGGAGCGGCTGAAGGTCGCGACCGGCGCGAAAGGAAAAGCGCTCTTCATGCCGCTGCGGCTCGCGATCACCGGACTCGATCACGGGCCGGAGCTCGTGCGCTCCATTCCGCTGCTGCAGCACGCCAGTGAAAGCGATGCGCGAGTGCTGTCGCCGCTGGCGCGCGTAGAGCTATGTATCGCCTGATTCGCGATCTCCTTTTCCGCCTCGATGCGGAGGACGCTCACGAGCTCACGTCGCGACAGATGATCGCGCTTCAGCAGATCCCGATCGTGCTGGGCGCGATCGAGCGCATCTGCCGTCCTCCCGAATCGGCGGCGCGGACGCTGCTCGGAATGCACTTTCGCTCGCCGATCGGAATCGCCGGCGGCTTCGACAAGAACGCGGCGATGATGCCGTTCCTCGCGGCGCTCGGCTTCGGGTTCATCGAAGTAGGGACAGTGACGCTGCGGCCGCAGCCGGGCAACCCGAAGCCGCGCGTCTTTCGTTATCCGAAAAACAAAGCGCTGATCAATCGCCTCGGCTTCAACAACGACGGCGCTGACACAGTCGCGGAGCGCTTGCGCGATTGGGATCGCAGAGTGCCGACGTTCGTGAACGTCGGAAAGAATCGCGACGTGCCTCCGGAAGGGGCGACCGAGGCGTATGTCGAGTGCTACCGCCGCATCGCGCCGCATGCGGATGCGGCGGTGCTCAACCTCTCGTCGCCCAACACGCCGGGCTTGCGCGATCTGCAACGGCCGGAACATCTCCAGGAACTGCTGACCGCCGTGCAGTCGGTGCGTAGCGGACCGGTGGTCGTCAAGATCGCGCCCGACCTCGATGACGCGCAGATCCGCGAGATCGCCGATGTCTGCGTGCGGCTCGCCGATGGGATGATCTGTACGAACACCACACTCGATCGACTGCCCGGGATGAACGAGGCCGGAGGTCTTTCGGGAAAGCCGCTCCTGTCGAAATCGACGTCCGTGCTCGCGAGGGTGCGGCAGTGTGTCGGTCCCGATTACCCGCTCATCGGCGTCGGCGGCGTCTTCACGGTCGACGACGTTCGCGCGAAGATGAATGCAGGCGCGAATCTCGTGCAGGTCTACACGGGTTTCGTCTATGAAGGCCCGATGATTGCGAAGAGGTTGTCACGAGCATGATCGTTTACGGCGCCAATCCCGTCATGGAAGCTCTTCGCGCGCATCCCGAGCGCGTGCGTTTCGTCGGCGTGACCAAAGAGCAGCGCGAGCGGATGCAGAAACTGATCGCCGCGGCGCAGCAGGCCAACGTGACCATTCGCGTGCTCTCGAACAACGAGATCGCGAAGCTCGCCGGCAAAGGCGTGCACAACGGTGTGGTGGCCGAGGTGTCGGATGTCGTGTATGCGGATTTTCACGACACGGTCATGCGCGAGGAGACGAAGTTCATCCTCATCCTGGACGGCATCACCGATCCGCAGAACTTCGGCGCGATCCTGCGCGTCGCGGACGGCTTCGGCGTCGATCTGGTCGTCACGCCGGAACACGAGAGTGTCGGCCTCACGCCGGGCGCGGTGAAAGCGTCAGCGGGCGCGTCGCAATGGGTATCGGTTGCGCAGGTGACGAACCTCGCGCGCTCGATCGAGCTGCTCAAGGAAAAGGGCTACTGGGTTTACGCGGCGGTGGCAGACGGCGATCGCGCGGACAAGATCGACTTCCGCGGCAGGGTCGCTCTGGTGATGGGGAGCGAGGGGAAGGGCGTGCGGCGGAACGTGCTCGAGCACTGCGACCGTACGATCGCCATCCCGATGTTCGGTCACGTCGACTCGCTCAATGTTGCGTCCGCAACCGCGGTGTTGTGCTACGAGGTCGTGCGGCAGACGCGGCCGTGACGCCGGGAAGCCGCGCACTTTCAGCGGAATAGCTCCTGCTTGCGTGCCGTTTGGCACTTCTGCTATAACCCGCAGTTCCTCGGCCGCCGCTGTAAGAAGCTCATCCGCAGCTCTTCGTGACAGGCTGATTGTGTCTTTGAAATCAGTGAATTAGTGAAATTGGCGCTGGCATAGCTCAGTTGGTAGAGCAGCTGATTTGTAATCAGCAGGTCGCGGGTTCGAGTCCCGTCGCCAGCTCCAGAAGAAGCGAAGAAGCTCGACTCGGGGAGAGTTGGCTGAGCGGTCAAAAGCAGCAGACTGTAAATCTGCCGGGCCACGCCCTACGGAGGTTCGAATCCTCCACTCTCCACCAATTCAGCCTCGTGTGCGGGAGTAACTCAGGGGTAGAGTCACAGCCTTCCAAGCTGTTGGTCGCGGGTTCGAATCCCGTCTCCCGCTCCAGTCGTCGTCGTAGATCGAAGTGCCCTCGTAGCTCAGGGGTAGAGCACGTCCTTGGTAAGGACGGGGTCACCAGTTCAAATCTGGTCGAGGGCTCCAGTTGAAACCAAACCGGAATTGAAAATTGAAAATTGAAAATTGAAAAAATGAGGTGCTGCTCTCGCGCGGCTCCCAATTTTCAATTTTCAATTTTCAATTTTCAATTTCCTTCGGAGAAGGACCCATGGCGGCAACACGCGAAATCATCAACCTCCAGTGCACCGAGTGCAAGCGTCGGAACTACACGACCACCAAGAACAAGAAGACCATGACCGAGAAGTTGGAACTGAAGAAGTTCTGCCGGCATGATCGGAAGCGCACGGTTCATCGCGAGACCAAGTAACTCAGGGGAATTAAACGAGAAGGCCCTGCCTTCTCGGCAGTTTGCGGCAACTGCAGGCCAATAGCTCAATTGGCAGAGCAGCGGTCTCCAAAACCGCAGGTTGGGGGTTCGAGTCCCTCTTGGCCTGCCAAATTCACGAAGGTGACGCCCGTGACGACTGATCAGGACGGAAGTCCTCTGGTCAGTCGTCGCTGTGTCACGCCGGGGTAATCGATGGCAGAGGTAGTCAAACAGCAGGAAAGCGCGGTCTCGAAGCCGAAACAGTGGTGGCTCTCCACGAAGGAGTTCTTCCGCGACACGAACTCCGAGATGAAGAAGGTCACCTGGCCGACGCGCAACGAAGTGATCGGCACGACCGGCGTCGTGATCGTCGCCACCATCGTCTTTGCCCTGTTCCTGTGGGGCTGCGACGTCGCCTTCTACAAGGCGATCGACTTCCTGTTCACGAAGTTCGGAGCGAGCACTTAAGCGCATGGTTGAAGCGGCCGGCACGAAGCAGTGGTACATCGTCCACACCTACTCCGGCTTCGAGGAGCGGGTGCGGGAGAACCTCACCCAGCGCATCGAAGCCCTCGGCATGCGCGAGAAGTTCGGCGAGATCAAGATCCCGACCGAAACCCTCGTGGAGATGAAGGGCGGCAAGAAGCGCGAGGTGCAGCGCAAGTTCTTCCCCGGCTACATCCTCATCGAGATGGACATGGCCGACGACGCCTGGCACCTCGTGAAGAACACGCCGAAGGTCACCGGCTTCGTCGGCACCGGCAAGAAGCCGACGCCGCTCACCCCGGAAGAAGTCGATCAGATCCTGACGCAGGTCGTCACCACGAAGGAAAAGCCGAAGCCCAAGCACGTTTACGAGCACGGCGAGCACGTCCGCATCATCGACGGCCCGTTCACGAACTTCACCGGCGTGGTCGAAGAGGTCAACCTCGACCGCAACACGCTGAAGGTCATGGTCACGATCTTCGGCCGTTCGACGCCCGTGGAGCTCGACTTCCTGCAGGTGGCGCGGTTCGACCCGTCGGAAGAGCAGGGCGGCGCCGCTCCTGCGAAGAGATAAACAGTTAACGAATAACGCGTCCTATTGACGCGACTGATTACCACAAGGGATTTACGATGGCTAAAAAAGTAACGGGTTACATCAAACTGCAGATCCCCGCGGGCGCTGCCACGCCGGCCCCTCCGGTCGGTCCGGCGCTCGGCCAGCACGGCGTGAACATCATGGAGTTCTGCAAGACGTTCAACGCGCGTACGCAGGCGCAGCAGGGCCTGATCATCCCGGTGGTGATC
>Ga0196978_1000563_pt1 | contig 18467 bp, 12 predicted proteins | sample S3v_2013CmetaG_FD_155491 | JGI IMG/M metagenome (GOLD analysis project Ga0196978, IMG submission 155491) | Soil microbial communities from Anza Borrego desert, Southern California, United States - S3+v_20-13C | ecosystem: Environmental > Terrestrial > Soil > Desert | place: USA: California... | reverse complement strand
CGCAGGAAACGAGCATCAGCCCGATGTTCAGGTAATTGATCTTGTCGGTATTGCTGATGTCTGCGGGTTTCATTTAACTCCAAATTTTGATTCAAGATTCAAAATCCCGCACTGCCTCCGCACCTGTGCGCCGGAACAGCGCGAATGAAACAATTTTGACTCCTGAATTTTGAATTCGTTCAAATCTCAATTTCTCCCCTGAACACAAACTCCGCCCCGCCCTCGAGCCACACTTCTGAAAACGCTTCCCCCTCGCGCCGGAAATAAACATTCAGATCTCCTCCCCGCGCCGCCACCGCGCAATGCGTTTCAGAGGTCGCTGCGCCTTTCAGCGCGGCTGTCAGCGCTGCGGCCGTGACGCCGGTTCCGCATGCCAGGGTTTCATTTTCCACGCCGCGCTCGTAAGTTCGGATCGCGATGCCGCCGGGACGCAGCTCGACAAAATTAACGTTGACGCCGGCCTGCGCAAAGCGTTCGCTGTAACGCACCGTTCTGCCTTCGCTGTACACGTCGAAGGCCTCGAGGTTCACCACGTAACGCACGAAATGCGGGGAGCCGGTGTCAAGCAGGTAATAATCAGGGCCTTTTTCTATCGCGCGCACGTCGTTCATCTTCAGCTTTACGATGCGGTCTTTCAATTCAGCTTCGTGCGGACCGTCGACGGCGAGGAAATGCAGAACGCGTTTGTCGCTCAGCCCGAGATCGGCGGCAAAGCGGCTGATGCAGCGCCCGCCGTTCCCGCACATCGAGCTGGGACGGCCGTCGGAATTGAAATAGACCATCTCGAAATCGAAGCCGCTTTTTTCGCGCAGCAGCATCAGCCCGTCCGCCCCAATGCCGAAGCGCCGGTCGCACAAGCGCTCGATCAGCGCTCGATCATTCGTATCGAACAATCCCGCGCGATCGTCGATGAGCACGAAATCGTTTCCTGCGCCCTGGTATTTGTGGAAAGCAAGTTTGCGTTTCATTTGAGTCGCGCCAGCACGGCTGCATCCGTTACCCGCTCGGCCTGGCGGAAATCGCCGCCGGGCTGGATGCGGAATACGCCCTGCGGATTGCGCAGGTACATCTCGTCGCCCGATTTGTACAGCGACACTTCGTCCGCCGGCTCGGTGCCGAACAGCACGAGCTTGTTGCGGCTCATTTTGTAGCCGCGGTAGTTGAGCGGCGAGCGCCAGAATTCCACCTGCATCGTTTTCAGCTGCGGCTCGCGGATGCCGCTGAGCTTTTCCAGCGCGGTGTCTTTCGGCGCGGCGTCGAGGTCCGTCACCGCCAGCGTGCGCTGCCCGACGAGCTCGTCTTTTTTCACGATGATCTCATCATCCGGATCAAAAACGGAAGGCGGTGCGTCCAGCGAATCGGCAGCTAACGTATCGCCGTCCAGGTAAGCGCCTGGAACAGAGTCGGCGGAATAGCTGGCGACGGGTTTGTCTTTTTTCGTTTTGGGTTTTGTTGGCTTTTTTTCCTGCGGCTCATCTGCAATTTTGTCGCTGCCTTCGCCGTTTTTGTCAGTATCCTCGGTCAGTGATTTGTAGAAGCTTAGCTGCTTGACGTAGTCGTCGAGCTTCAGGACGAAGAAGCCGCCGCCGAGCACCAGGCCGGTCAGCAATCCCAGGAAAAACACCTGCAATTTGTCACGGAAAGATGCCATGCGCATTCTGCTCCGGAGCGGTTTCTCTGACATGGGGAAACGGGTGAACTTAAATATTGTTAAAGCTGGATGACAGGTACACTAAAGGTACACGTTTTGTGTTTTCTTGCATGCAAATTTACCCAAAGAAACTCTACTAATGTTCAACCAAAGGAGAAGTAATATGAAACGAGTCATCAGTGCATTTTTTATTGCGGTGATGGGTGGAGCGGCAGCGCTTGGACTGAACAAAGCATTCGGCCCGGAGCAACCGCTCGCCAACAATGATATTTTAAATCCCCTCCCGGTGAAGATCGCCGGGATGCCCAACGCGGCGGCCGGTACGATGATCGATTTCCGCGAAGCGGCTGAAGCGACGGTGCACGCGGTAGTGCACGTCAAAACAAAATACACTTCGCGCGGCGGCGGCTACTCGACGGGCGATCCCTTCCAGGATTGGTTCTTCGGCTACGGTGCGCCGCAGCAGCCCCGCGAGTCGCAGGCTTCCGGCTCCGGCGTGATCATTTCGGGCGACGGTTACATCGTGACCAACAACCACGTGGTGGCGAATGCCGACCAGGTGGAAGTGATGCTGAACGACAAGCGCAATTATTCCGCGAAAGTCGTCGGCACCGATCCTTCCACCGATCTCGCCCTGCTGAAGATCGAGGAGAAAGGCCTGCCCTTCATCGGCTACGGCAATTCCGACGACGTGCGCGTGGGCGAGTGGGTGCTGGCCGTGGGCAATCCCTTCAACCTCACATCGACCGTGACCGCGGGCATCGTGAGCGCGAAAGGCCGCAACATCAACGTCATCCAGAGCGATCCCGATAAAGGGCAGAACCCGATCGAATCGTTCATCCAGACCGACGCGGCGGTGAACCCCGGCAACAGCGGGGGCGCGCTGGTGAACACGACGGGACAGCTCGTCGGCATCAACACGGCCATCGCTTCGCAGACGGGCAGCTATTCCGGCTACTCGTTCGCGATCCCGGTCAACATCGTGCGCAAGGTCGTCGCTGACCTGCTCGAGTACGGCTCGGTGCAGCGCGGTTACCTCGGCGTCAGCATCCGCGATCTCGACGCCACGCTCGCCAAAGAAAAAGGCATCGACCGCATCAAAGGCGTGTACGTCTCGGGCTCGATGGAAGGCAGCGCCGCCGGCGAAGCCGGTATCCGCGAAGGCGACGTGATCACGCGCGTGGGCAACGTGGAAGTGAACAACACGCCCGAGCTGCAGGAGCAGATCGGCCGCTTCCGCCCCGGCGACAAAGTGATGCTGGGCGTGCGCCGCGACGGAACTGAAAAAGAGATCGCCGTTGTGCTGAAGAACTCGGCCGGCGGAACGAAGCTGGGCATGAAAGAAGAAGCGCCCGCCACGCTCGAGTCGCTGGGAGCCAGCTTCAGCCCGGTGAAGACCGACGAGATGAAGCGCCTGGGCATCGCGCACGGGCTGAAAGTGGAAAGCCTGGCCAGCGGCAAGCTCCGCAGCGCAGGCATCCGCGAAGGCTTCATCATCACCACGGTGGACAAGAAAAAGATCCAGACCGCCGAAGATCTCCGCGCGGCGCTGGACAATAAAAAAGGCGGCGTGCTGATCGAAGGCATTTATCCCAACGGCATGCGGGCCTATTACGCTTTCGGCATGTAATTAAGGAACGATAATTGCAGTTAAAGAATTGATGATAATAGGTTTAGGAGCATGTTGCGCACGGGTCCGGAGCATACACTCCGGGGCCGGCGCAGCAGGCCCATGTTCATAAGATTTTATCGATTGTTTTTATTCTTTCAACGTCATAATAGAACCGTTAACAGAACATTTCCCCCGCTTAAACGTTTTAAATAAGGGCGCGCCCGCATTTAGCTTGCTATTGAGTGTCAAAACATCTAATTTTGCGGCTAAATTTTGGCGACCCGATTCACGTGTGGGAAACGTTCTTTTAAGAACCATTTAAAATCCGGAGCAGGAAAAAATGAGACAGCTAAAGATCACCAAATCGATTACCAACAGGGAGAGTGCTTCCCTCGACAAATACTTGCAGGAGATCGGACGGGAAGAGCTTATCACCGCTGAAGAAGAGGTGGTCCTTGCCAAGCGCATCCGCGAAGGCGACCAGGTGGCCCTGGAAAAGCTGACGAAAGCCAACCTGCGTTTCGTCGTTTCGGTAGCCAAACAGTATCAGAATCAAGGACTCAGCCTGCCCGACCTGATCAACGAAGGCAACCTGGGCCTGATCAAAGCCGCCAAGCGTTTCGACGAGACGCGCGGTTTCAAATTCATCTCTTACGCCGTATGGTGGATCCGCCAGTCGATCCTCCAGGCCCTGGCCGAGCAGAGCCGCATCGTGCGCCTGCCGCTGAACCAGGTCGGCTCGCTGAACAAGATCAACAAAGCGTACTCCCGCCTCGAGCAGGAGTTCGAGCGCGAACCTACGGCCGAAGAATTGGCCACGGTGCTCGAACTGCCCGAGGATAAAGTGGCCGACACCATGCGCGTTTCCGGCCGCCACGTGTCGATGGACGCGCCCCTGCTGAACGGCGAGGACAACAGCCTGCTCGACGTGCTGGTGAACCACGATTCGCCCCGCGCCGACCGCAGCCTGATGAACGAATCGCTGCAGCGCGAGATCGAGCGCTCGCTGTCCACCCTCACCGAGCGTGAGCGCGACGTGATCCGCCTGTTCTTCGGCATCGGCATCCAGCACGGCCTTACGCTCGAAGAGATCGGCGCGAAATTCGATCTCACCCGCGAGCGCGTCCGCCAGATCAAAGAAAAAGCCATCCGCCGCCTGCGTCACAGCAGCCGCAGCAAACTGCTCAAAGCTTATCTCGGCTAACCGTCGGATGTTGTTTAAAACACGTTAACAACCGCAAAGCCCCCGGACCATCCTGCAAAGGAAATCCGACGAACTTTGCGGTTGTTCTTTTTTTATTTTCGTCAAACACACACAACTTTCATCACTACTTCATCCCATGACACCGGAGACCATGGAGCCCCAGAAAGGCAAAGCCAAATCGTACGAATCGGAGCTCAGCGACTGGATCAGCCACGAACGCGCCGCTCTTGAGCTGATCAGCCATACCGGAACATTGTGGTTCGACAAATCCGTCGAGCTCATCATCTTCCGCAACCAGCTCATCGACCGCAGCGCGAGCGAGATCATGAACCTGCACCAGTATGCCAAGGATATCGTGAAGCGCCCGATCAGCGTGAAAGACACGACGCTGCTCGCGCACGAGCTGACCAAGCTCGACCTCGTACCCTCGCGCATCGACATCGGCCGCCTCTGCGCGGAATGGACCGAAGAGCAGGGCAACTACAAGAACGCCGCCGCCTTCGTCGCCGACAAGCTGAAAGACATGATCGGCGCCGATAAAGGCGGACTTAAGCCGAAAGACGTGGTGCTGTTCGGCTTCGGACGCATCGGCCGCCTCGCCGCCCGCGAGCTCATCGCGCAGGCCGGCAAAGGCGAGCAGCTCCGCCTCCGCGCCATCGTCACCCGCGGAAATTCCAACGAAGAGATCGTCAAGCGTGCCGACCTGCTCCGCGCCGACTCCGTGCACGGCCCCTTCCCCGGCACGATCATCGAAGACCTCGAAAGCAAAGCGCTCATCGTGAACGGGCACACCGTGCACATGATCCACGCGAGCAACCCGGAAGACGTAGACTACACCGCCTACGGCATCCACGATGCGCTGCTGATCGACAACACCGGCGTGTTCCGCGACCGCGACGGCCTCAACCGCCACCTGAAGTCGAAAGGCATCGCGAAAGTGCTGCTCACCGCGCCCGGCAAAGGCGACATCCCGAACGTAGTGTACGGCGTGAACCATGAGACGATCAGCCTGAAAGATGAAAAAGTGTTCTCGGCCGCTTCCTGCACGACGAATGCCATCATGCCCATCCTCTACGTCGTAGAGAATGAGCTCGGCGTGGTGAAAGGCCACATCGAAACGGTGCACTCGTACACGAACGATCAGAACCTGCTCGACAACTATCACAAAAAATACCGCCGCGGCCGCTCCGCCGCGCTCAACATGGTGATCACGGAAACGGGAGCCGAAAGCGCGCTGAAAAAAGTGCTGCCCCAGCTCTCCGGCAAGTTCACCGCCAACTCCGTGCGCGTCCCCACTCCCAACGTTTCGCTCGCCATCCTCAACATCGAGGTGAAGAAGGAAACGACGAAAGAGGACATCAACAACATCATGAAGAACTACGCGCTGAAAGGCAGCCTCGTGGAGCAGATCCAGTACAGCTTCTCCAATGAGCTCGTGTCCAGCGACGTGGTCGGCAACCCCTGCGCCTCGGTGTTCGACAGCCAGGCGACGATCGTGTCGGCCGACAAGAAGAACGTGGTGCTGTACGTGTGGTACGACAACGAATACGGCTACACGCGCCAGGTGATCCGCTTCGCCAAGCAGCTCGCCGAAGTGCGCCGCGCAGTGTACTACTAGCATCCAAGCATACAGGACCCCTCCGTATTGCAAACTGTATGTTTAAAGCGTTCCGTGAAAACGGGACGCTTTCTTTTTTGATGCGCGTCGATTTGTTGCAGCCAACCGCCAACAACGAAGTCTCCTTTACAAACGCTTCGTCCGGCAATAAAAATTCTATCTTTCTTGCGTCAACTGATGAGCCAGAGTTTCTTTTCCCGTTTCACTTCCGGCAAATGGCCTGCTGCCGCGCTTTCCGCGCTGTTTCTCATGGGCGCGGCGCTGTACAACGGGTATCCTTTGCTGTACGCGGACACGGGCACCTACCTCGCCTCGGGCTTCGAGCTCGAAACGCCGTACGACCGCCCGATCACGTACGGCCTGTTCATTCGCATTTTCAGCCTCAACGGGTTTTCCACCTGGCCGGTGATCTTCGCGCAATCGTTTTTGCTCGCGCTGGTGATTTACGAATGCTTCAGGCAATTCGCGCCGCAAGCTTCCGCTTCACGCGCGACGATCTTAGGCACATTGACGCTGTGCTGCTTCACGGGCGTGTCCTGGGTTTCTTCCTGGCTGATTGCCGACGTGTTCACGCCCGTCACGATCCTGTGCACGCTGCTGCTGCTCTATGGAAAACATACGCGCGGGGCGGCGGCGGGCTGGCTCTTCCTGCTGCTGCTGGGCTTGTGCACGCACCTCTCGCACGTGCTGATGAGCGCGCCGCTGTTTTTGCTCGCGCTGCTCTGGGCCTTGCGCGCGAGGAAGAAAAAGATCGGAACGCCTTTTAAAATTTCGCATGCGCTGGCAGGCTTGCTGCTTTGCATGCTCGCCTTCTTCAGCATGGGTTCCGCCGCTTCGAAATCACGCCACGTTTATTTGATGGGGCGTTTGGTGGAAACCGGCGTGATCGATACCTACCTCGCCGACAATTGCGCAAAGAAACCGCTCGCCCTCTGCCGCTGGCGCGATTCCCTCCCGCCCGACGCCGGCACCTTCATGTTCGATTCCACCGGCGCCTTCGCGCAAATGGGCGGCCGCACCGGCACGAAGCAGGAATTCGACGCGATCATCGCCGACGTGTTCACTTCTCCGAAATATTTGGCGCGTTACCTCGGCGCGGGGATCAGCGGCACGCTGAAGCAGCTCGTTACCATCAACGCGGGCGAAGGCTTGTGCCACTACCCGCCGGGCTCCCGGCCGTACGAGAGGATGAAGCACTATTTTCCCGCGGAGCTGAACGAGTACCGTTTTTCGAAACAGGCATTCAATCTCTTCACGCAGTTGCCGCTGGCGAATTTTCTCTATTACCTCTCGGCGGGGATCAGCCTGCTCCTGCTGCTGTCCTGGCGTTTCGGCGGGAATGCTTCGGTGGAATTGCGGCGCTTGTTCGATTTTCTTGTGCTCGCGTACGTCGTGCAATGCGCCGTGTGCGTGAACTTCTCCACGCTGGCGAATCGCTTTGGCTGCCGGGTGGTGTGGTTGTTCCCGTTGTTTTTGCTGATGCTTTGGTTCAACGGGGAATACCGGCCTAAGTTGCGTGAGGATAAAAAAAGCGCATAAGAAAACGCGTTCACGTCGTCGTGTATTCCGGAGGCTAAAATCACTTGCTCGTGCAGGTCATGTCGTAAGCCCTGCGGGGAGCCGAGGAAATTTTCCTGAATAAATGCGGCAAATCAAATTAAACGGGGTTCAGCTTTCTTCCGGGTTCTCATTCTCGAAATCGCTGGTATCGATTTGCTCTTCGGGATCCAGCCGCGTCGTTTCCAGGGGCGCTGCGGGACAGATATTTTTGCCGAAACGATCGAACAATTTCTGCACGCCCTGGTACCCGTATTCATTGATGTAATGATAGATCGTATTCTTCATTTCTTCTTCAAGATCCTCCCCGATCGTTTCGATCCAATATTTTAAATACGGCTCCACTTCCTTTTTAGTGATCAGCTCGGCTTCGATAAATTGCTCGAACATCTCGATCCGGTTCAGGAAATGATCGAAGTGATCCCGGATCGCCACTTCGGTGCGGGTGAACCGGCTTTTGAATTTATGAGATTGCAGCGCCGCCCTCAACGTCGCGCGGGTCACCTTGGCGTATCGTTTTCCGGGATCGGGGTGCTCATAAAACAATTCGATGTAGCGCGATCCCCAGTCCAGCATATACATCGTATTGCGCACCATCTTGTCCCCGTTGAACTCCTTGATCTCTTTCGCGACGAATTCATGGCGCTTCCAAGTTTGATCGCGCGTGTACCTGATCAGGCCGATCACGAACAGGACGAGACCGCCCAGACCTCCTGCGGCTTTCAGAATAAAATCATAATCAATCGGATTGTTTGCCTGCAGCACCATGGGTTTATTGTTAATAATGCCGAATATAAAAAAGTTCCGGATTGGCTTTTCCCCGCCGGCAAGCGTCTCCGCTTTTACTTGCGTATCTTTGCATACAGGAATCACCAATGAAATCCTTCAACATCCCCGAGTTCTACCGCAGCCCCGTCATCTCCAGGCTGAAGACGCTGCGCAAGGCCAAGGACCCGAAGAAAAAAGACCTTCGTCCTTCCCTGCTCGACTTCGGCCCGCTGCAGGTGTACATCGCGCGGCATTTCGGGTTTTGCTACGGCGTGGAGAACGCGATCGAGATCTCGTTCCGGGCGGTGGAAGAGAACCCGGGGAAGCGCGTGTTCCTGCTCAGCCAGATGATCCACAATCCCGAAGTGAACAACGATCTTACTTCGCGCGGCGTTCAGTTCCTGATGGACACCTCGGGCAAGCAGCTCGTGCCCTGGGAAGAATTGAAGCCGGACGATACCGTGATCATTCCTGCCTTCGGAACGACCATCGCCATCGAAGAAAAATTAAGAACGCTGGGCATCGATCCGCTGAAATACAACACGACCTGTCCCTTCGTGGAGCGCGTCTGGAACAAAGCGGGCAAGCTCGGCGAAGGCGAATACACCATCATCATCCACGGCAAGCCGCAGCACGAAGAAACGCGCGCCACTTTTTCCCGCAGCGCCGCCCGCGCGCCCGCGCTCGTGGTGAACGACATGGAGGAAGCGCAGCTTGTGGGTGAATTTATGCTCGGGCAACTGCCGCCGGAAAAATTTCTCGAGCGTTTCTCCTCCCGCCTCAGCCCGGGCTTCGATCCCGCACGCGACCTGCAGCGCGTCGGCGTGATCAATCAAACCACCATGCTCGCTTCCGACACGCAGGCCATCGCCGATTTTTTCCGGCAGGTGATGAGCAAAAAATACGGCGAAGAAAATATCCCCGCGCACTTCGCCGACACGCGCGACACGCTCTGCTACGCTACCAACGAGAACCAGGACGCCACCTACGGCCTGCTCGAGACCGGCGCCGATCTCGCCCTCGTTGTCGGCGGCTACAACAGTTCCAACACTTCGCACCTCGTCGAGCTTTGCGAACGCAAATTTCCCACCTACTTCATCAAGGATGAAAGCGAATTGCTCTCGCAAGTTCGCATCCGCCATTTCGATCTGCACACGCACAGCCTGAAAGAAACGGCGCAATGGCTCCCCGCGAAACGCCCCCTGAAAGTGATCCTCACGAGCGGCGCTTCCTGCCCCGACAGCATCGTGGACAAGGTGCTGCAGCGTTTGCTGGGCTATTTTGAAAACGTCGCTACGCCCGAGCAAGCGCTCGAGCGCCTGGCGGCGGTCTTGTAAAGCGGTTGCTGATGCGCACGAGGTTTGAACTGCGCACTTGCGCGTAATTCCCCTTTTTGTACCTTTCGCGTTGAATTCCATAACCGACCACCAAACACAACTTACATGAACAATAATGTCTTTGCTCAATGCCCGAACTGCGGCGAGCAATTGTCCATTCCCGCGAACATGCACATCCGCGCGAAATGCCCGCGCTGCCAGTCCATGCTCGAGGTGAACAACGGGCACGTGGTGAATTTTACGCGCCCGCAGAGCAATCCCTTCGGCGGCTCCGGCACGATCGATCCGAACATCGCGGCGCGCCGCAAGAAACGCCGCAAGGTGATGCTCATCTCCCTGGGCGTGTTCGTGCTGCTCATCTGCGCATACGTTTTCGTCGGGCGCGATTACTTCGCTTACCGCGAGGCGGTCACTGACGACAGCGAATACGGCATCTACGACTGCGACGCGTACATCTGGGGCTTCCCCAACGGCTTCTGGATCGACGAGGTGAAAGCGCACCGCGACGACCTGTCGTACAAAAAAGCGCAGAAGTATGCCGAATCGGAAACCTGCTCGCCCTGCAAGTGCGAGTCGTACAACGAAAATTACCTGAACGAATACGGCAAGGACGGCATCCACAAAACGGAAGCCGTGAAGGCGCTTGAAGAGTGCGACTACAAGGACGCCAGCAGCACGCGCGACCTGCGCAAAGTAACGCTGTTCCTCGAGCGCCACCCGAACAGCTCGCACCTGGCCGAGATGCAGGCCCTGCGCAAGCAGCTCTGGGAAGGCGTGATCGAGCGCTTCGACGCCAACGTGGCCGCTTCCGGCAGCTCGCAGGGCGCTACGTTCTTCCGCAACGTGCTCGTGCATTTGAAAGACCACAACCAATCCACGATCTTCGTGCGCTTCGCGAAGACGCTGGACCTGCGCGACTGGAAAGATTTCCCCTCCGATTCGCGTGAGATCCTCGACGCGCTGGTCGACCGCTACAACGAGCTGCCCAGCTACGAGCGCGACATATCGGGCAACATTCCGCGTCCCACCGATTCGCCGCCGCCGTCCCTGAAAGACTATTTCACCGCGGGCAACATCGAGACGATGGAGCGCGAGGTGGCCGACGCCGTTTCGAACAGCTTCGTGCGCCTCTTCAAAGACACCATCATCTACGTGAAGCGCCTCGAGCCCGATTCGCAGCTGCACAGCAACACCATCGTGATCAACATGGATTACTCCATCAAGAACAAGATGAACGAGATCGGCGGCATGATGGTGCCTTCGCTGTACCAGAAAACTTCGCAGGAGCAGTACGGCATCACGAAAACCTTCGACGGCCACATCCTGGGAATCGGCATCGACTTCAAGTTCCGCATGAGCATGCCCAACGGCGGCGCCAGCTTCAGCTTCTCCGAATCCGCCGAGCCCGCCTCCGAGATCGACGACATCGACACGATCTCCGACGCGTACGAAAAGATGACCTACTCCGCCTTCGGCGACTTCCTCGGCAAGATCAACCGCAACCTCGGTATCCACACCGAAGAGGACGACGTGACGAGCAACAGCGGCGCAGGAAATCCGCAATAGCACTCGTTGAGCCCAATAAAAAAAGCCATTCTCACGAATGGCTTTTTTTATTGGGCGTGTACTCGTCCTCGAATCGAAATGCGAATCTTTACGAATGGCGAAACCTGTCACTTACCTGAACCCCGCAGGCGGAGTGTGCGATTCGTATAGTCGTAAAGATTCGTATTTCGCTTTAATCAGGCTTTACGCCTCTTCCAGCTTCCTCTCCTCGATCAGCTTCAGCACGAAATCCAATTGCTCTTCGCGGTTGAGATCGCTGTTGTCGAGCACGATGGCGTCGGGGGCTTGCGTGAGGGGGTTTTCTTTGCGGTGGGAATCTTCGTAGTCGCGATCGAGCAGGTTCTTCTTCACCATTTCGAACGTGACTTTATGGCCTTTGGCGCGCAACTCGTCGAGGCGTCGCTGCGTACGGATGTCGGTGTCGGCGGTCATGAAAATTTTCAGCTCGGCCTCGGGGAACACGTTCGTGCCGATGTCGCGGCCGTCCATCACCACGCCTTTGTCCTTCCCCATCTCGCGCTGGATGGCCACCATCTGCTGCCGCACTTCGCGGATCACGCTGATGTGGCTCACCTGGTTGGAAACTTCCAGCGTGCGGATGTCGCGCTCCACGTTCTCGCCGTTGAGATACGTGTCCGACGCTTTCGCCGCGGGATTGTAAACGAATGTAAGATGAATATCGTTCAGCGCGCGGATCACTTCGCTCACGTCGAAGCGTCCGTCCTTGATGATGCCGCGGCGCAGGCAGTGCAGCGTCACCGCCCGGTACATCGCGCCGGAATCCACGTATAAATAGCCGAGGCGCGCGGCCAGGGCTTTCGCGATGGTGCTTTTCCCGCAGGAAGAGTAGCCGTCGATGGCAATGGTAATGCGTTTCATGTCCGGGAGCAGGACAATGTTACGGAGAATTTCGCGGGAAAAAGAGTGCGCAGCTCAACTCGCGTTGCTGAAAACCGGCTACGTTCAAAAGGGAAAAAGCCGCCCCATTCCTGGAACGGCTTTTCAATTTCATTTTCGTTTTCTTAATACACCACCACGCGCTGCACGTTCGATACCGTATTTCCCGCCTGGATGCTGATCGTGTAGATGCCGCCTTCCAGCGCGGAAAGATCGAGGCGCTGCGTGTTGAAGCCGCCGTTCGCGCTTTTCTGCACGTTTATCACTTCCTGGCCGAGCAGGTTGTGCACGCGCACGTTCACCTGCATCGCGCCGGGCGCGTGGTAAGCGAGCTCCACCCAATCGTTGGCGGGATTCGGGTAAATGTTCTGCAGCGAAAATTCCGCGGAACCTAGCGCAACCTCTTCGCTCCAGAGCGGGTTGCAGTTGTAGGTCTGCACGGCGAGCAGCGCGTTGTGGACGTTCAGCCGCCCGCCCGTCGCACACATGGTGCTGAGCGAGGAAAGCACGTCCACGCTGCCGAGCAGGTAATCGCGCATCACCAGCGCGATGCTGTCCGGGTTCGCTTTGTAATCGTTGATCAGCTGCGGGCAGGCCGCGGCGTACATGAGCGCGACCGCGCCGGCCACGTGCGGGGTCGCCATCGAAGTGCCGGAGATGGAATTGTACGATTGGCTCGGGTACGTCGAAGTGATGCTCGAGCCGGGCGCGCCGAGATCGATCGTCGTCAGTCCGTAGCCGGCGGAAGTCGTCTTCACGTCGTTGCGCGTGGTGTTTGTCACGGCGATCATGTACGCGCTGCCGCAGCCGGTGGGAATGTCGCCCACGTTGTCGATGTTCCAGTTCTGGTTGGCCGTGGCCGCCGCGCTGAGAATGCCCACGGAGCCCAGCGAATCGTACATCGCGCACCAGATCGGGTACTGCGAAGGTTGTCCCTGGTCGACGCCGAAAGACGAATTTGTTGAAACGACAAACGCGCCCGCCGTTCCGTTGCTCTGGTTGTACAGCTTGCGCGCGTCGAACACGTACGTGTACGCTTCGACGACTTCCGATTCCGTTCCGGAAGAGCCCATGATCGGCATCACCTTCACGCCCCAGTTCACGCCTACGACGCCGATCGTGTTGTTGCCGCGCGCGCCGACCGTGCCGCTGACGTGCGTGCCGTGGCTGCTGCTGCTGATCGTGCCGTCGCTGTTGTACGCGTCCCAGCCGTCGCGGTCGTCGATGTAGCCGTTGGCGTCATCGTCGATGCCGTTGTTGTTCGGGTTCTCGGCGTAATTTTTATTGAAGTTGAGATCGTTGTGCGAAAGCGAAAAGCCGCCGTCGATCACAGCCACCACGATGGTGTCGCCGGTGGACGTGAGCCCGCCCGTGGTGATGTCCCAGGCCTCGGGCGCGTCGATGTCCGCGTCGGGCGTGCCGCCGCTCTGCCCGGTGTTGTCCATGTCCCACATCACGCCGAACTGCGCGTCGTTGGGAACGTTCACGCGCTCCTGCGAGTAATGGTTGAACTGCGCGAGAACGACTTCCGGCAGCTGCTTCACTTTTTCCAGCGCGAGATCGAGGTTCACGTTCGGCGCAAAAGTTAAGCGCCACACCTTGAAGCTGCGCGAAGAATTTTTGTCGGCGATCACCGGGAAGCCCATGTTCGAGAGGCTGTTCTCGACTTCCTGAATCTGGTCGTTGCTCCGGAGCATGACGAGCAGCTGGCCGGGGACGCGGTTGTCGGGTGCTTGCAAATGAGCGGGGATCGTTCCTTCGCGAATTGCAATTGGAAGAACATTCGTGTCTTCAAAAGGGGCAAGCGGAACCGGAACTGCTTGCATCGGCACCGGGGTGATTTGCGGAACTTCGTCGATGTTTACTGTACGCAACGTCTGCGGCTCGGGATCCTTGCAGGTAATAACCTCCCCCGGCAGCGTGAAAGAAATCGGAGTTCCCTGCTGAAGCTCATCGATTTTCATTTTAAAACAGCCTTGGCTCAGTACAGCCTGCATTTTTTCCAACTCCGCGATTTGCCGGTCAATTTCCTGCACGTAATCATGCATGCCGGAACAAGATTTTTTTGTTGAGAGCTCAGCTTTCGTTTTGCGCAATTCTTCCAGGTATGCGGAAATAGAATTGGCATCGTCCAGCTTTTTCACAGGCTCTTTCTGCTCCATCACCGCGGTCTTCTCCACTTCCTCCAGCGGCAGGCGGCAGTTGTACGTTTTGGTCTTCGTTATTTTTTTATTCGGTTCGGGAGCTCTGCACCCGGGACAGACCTGGGCAAAAAGCGAGGAGGTTGCCAGTGCGGCAAGAACGAGGGTAGCAGTTCGTTTCATGCAAGGGAATGGTTTCTACAATGTTAGCGATTTTACACGGGAAAAAGAAACGGGATGCTTCGCTTCCCCGGCGCCGGAATAAAGTCAACGCACGATACGCTTGTCGGCGCAGCTATTTAGTTTATTTTTACAGGTATACCCGACCCAAATGCAACGCCTGAGGCTTATTATTTTTCTCGCCGCTACTTTTTTCTGCGCGACTGCAAAGGCGCAGCTCACGTTCCAGAAAGCCTATGGCGGCACCTATTACGAGAACAACGACGTGATGTACGGCTCCGGCTGCATCACGAATCTTTCCGAAGGCGGCCTGGCTATCTGCCAGGGCACCGCCAGCTACGGTACGCCGCAGGATCCGTATGACGTGAGCATTTATTTTCTCAAGCTGAAGCCCAACGGCGATACGCTGGCCACGCGCACCTACAGCGCCGGCGCGAACAGTTTCGGCCGCAGCATCTTCCAACTGCCCGACAGCGGTTTCATCATCGGCGCGCACGTGCCCGGGTACGGCGGCGGCATGTCGCTGATCCGCACCGACGCCTGGGGCGATACGCTTTGGGCGCGGCGCTTCCACGGCAGTCCGCAGGGCTACGGCTATTTCGGATTCCCGTTTTCGGACGGCGGCTTCGTGGCTTGCGGGATGCAGGAGCCGGCGCTGATGTTCAAGTGGCACAGCGCTTCGCTCGGCAAAGTGGATGCGGCGGGCAGCCTGGTCTTCGGCCGCACCTACATGCATCCCATCGGGCAGAACCAGCAAACGTACATGGGGTTTACATCCGCCTGCGAGGCCGTTGAGGCTTCGGGAAACGGCATTCTCGCGACGGGCTACTACCGCACCAGCCTGAACGGCAACAGCGACATCCTGCTGGTGCGCACCGACGGAGCGGGCAACGTGATGTGGGCAAAACGGTACGGCGGTCCGCTAGCGGAGATGGGCCACACTGTGAAAGAGCTCCCCGATCAAAGCATCCTCATCACCGGGCAGACCACCAGCTACGGCCCCGGCGGCGACGACGCTTTCGTGCTGAAAACGGATCCGCAGGGAAATATTATTTATTCTTTCGCTTACGGCACGAGCGCCTTCGAATGGAGCAACTCGCTCGCCCTGCCCGCGAACGGCGACATCGTGCTTTGCGGCAATCACCAGCCTAATCCTTCCTCGCTCAACACCGACGCGTACCTGCTCTCTCTCGATCCGAACGGCGCGATCAATTGGAGCCAGCGCTACGGCGCGGGAAATGACGATCTCGGCAACTCCGTCACGGCGACGCCGGACGGCGGCTTTGCGCTTACCGGCAACACCAAAAGCTACGGCGCAGGCAATACGGACCTGTACTGCGTCAAGACGGACGCTCAAGGCCATGTGAATTGCTTCGTCAACCCGGCGAACTTCACTGCGACGCCTGCGCCGTTCACGACCGTTTCGCTGTCGCTGATCGACGGGGCGCCGCTTCAGCTGTCGCCGCTGCCGCTGTCCGTCTCGAGCGGCGGCGTCGTTACGCACATCTGCACGACGCTCGGCGAGGAAGAAATGATGACCGGGAATGATGTTGAGATCTACCCGAATCCCGCGGCCGGCGAAGCCACTGTCATGGCAGGATTGAAAGGCGAGGTGCAGGTCACGTTGTTCTCCGCGACCGGCCAGCAAGTGTATGCGGCGAAGCAGTTCCTCGCGGACAGATCGTCGACGTTCACGATCGGCCTAGAGCAAGTTTCGGCGGGTGTTTATTTCCTGCGCATCGAGGGCAAGGAGAAGGTCCTGCAGAAGAAGCTGCTGGTGTCGGGGAACTGAGCGGGTCTTTTCCCGCCAAGCGTTCCGGCCATGCTATCGCTTCAGCAGGCATCACATACCCGCGATACTCTTTCACCTTCCGGCGCAAGCTCAGCAGCCCTTCACAAGCAGCCACGTCAGCAGCAGCGCGATCAGCAGCAGGATCAGCCACACGTACCAGCGTTTGAAAAGTCCGTCGCCGGTATTTCCGCCGCCGGCATTCCCGCTCGTACTTTCCGGCAGGGAAATATTCAGATCGGGACTATTGCTCGGGTAGGCGGGTGATCCGTCATCAGGAACGAAGGCAGCGCTGAGCGCGTGATCGCCTTTATCCAGGCCGCTGATCTTCCAGTGCACTTGTCCATTGGCATCCGGCTGCATCGGCGTGCCGGTTTCCTTGCCGTCGGCGTAGAACCTGATCTTTCCTTTCGGCAACGGCTTCGTGCCCGCCAGGCGGCCGACGACAGCGATGACATGCCCGGGCTTGACGGAAACGATCTGCACGACGGTGCTGCGCTCCCTGATCTCCTGCGCGAGGCGATACCCCTTGGCGAAATCCGCATCGCCGGTGGTGGCCACATCGAACACGCAATCCTGGTTCAGGCCGGGCTCGGTGATGATCTGGCAGATCTGCTTGGCCTGGTCGATCGGCATGCCCAGCGGAACAGCCACGCCCGGAATTTCGAATTGCGGCTTCAGGTTGCAGGGCGGCTCGCCGGCGGGCCAGTCTTTGTCCGTGAACGTAGCGGTCGAAGTGCCGGGGGCGTACACGAACAAGCTCGTTTTGTTCGTCACGCGCCAGGCATTGGCGAAGGTTTTATACAATGTCATGTACAGGTCGTTCAGGCCGGCAGGTTTCGGCCCGACCGAAGCGCCATTCGGGAGCATCGGCAGCCAGGAGCCTTTCGGAATAGGGCCCATCAGGCCTTCCGCATTGTGCGCGTGCGAAATGCTGATGTTCATGTACCACAGTTTGTGGCTGTTCCAGAAATGCGGCGTGACGATCACTACGACATGGTGCGCATAGTCGATGCGGAGCGCTGTTCCTCCTTCTACGGGAAAACCGCTGACGAGGTGCCCGTCGAGGTTGTAGCGCTTGCCGAGGCTGGCGGGTTTTCCGTCGAGATAGAACTGCAGCTGCCCCGGTTCCCTGCCGGGCTGGTACGCGATGCGGTGCTTGCCCACTTTCGCGGCCATGGCGGTGTTCAGGCTCACGCAGGATTTCAGGCCCGTATAAGGATCGGTGATCGGGTTCGCCGTCAGCACGGGTGTTTGCCGCGTCTGCACTTCCATGCCTTCATAATCTCTCAGCAGAACGAATTCGCCGGCCGCCTGGAAATCGTACTTCGTCCCGTCGATCGTCTTAATGTGCGGATCGCCGTTGTCCGTTCCCTGGTCGACGCCGCCCACCTGCAGGCGGAAAACTGCCTGGTCTTTGCGGCCGGCTGCGTCGGTGGCTGTGACGTACACGTAATGGATGCCGTTCATGATGCCGTCCGCCGCCGTGTTCACCGACCAGCTCCAGTTCCCTCCGGGCAGAATGTTCACTGTGCCCATGCTGGCCGAAAGCGCCACACCCGCAAAAAGATCGGCATCGGGATGGCTGTATTTGCCCGTGCGCGTGGCCACTCCCCCGCTCATCGCGTAAGCGAAAGAACCGTGCACGTTGATGTTCGGTTTTTCGCGGCCGCTGCCGTCCGGATCGGTAACCACCAGCTCGCTGATCATGCCGTGATGCGCGTGGAAGAAAATGTGGCAATGGAAAAACCAGCGGCCCAGCGCGCCGCCGCCATTAATCGTATCGGCGAGAAAACGATCGGACAGGTGCACTTTGAACTTGAGCGCGTGCCCCGCAGGAATATCGAGGTTGTCCCTGAATTCCGTGAACGGCCACATGACCTCCGCTCCTCCCATCGTCGGCGTCAGAGAAACCGGCTGGAAGGAAAATCCGTGCAGGTGGAAAGGATGGTGCGCCAGGGTGCCGTTGGTTACCGTCAGCTCCACAATATCGCCCGCCTTCGCCCAGCGTGATTTCTCCCGGTGCGGCACGGACGTATACGGCGTTCCTTCGAATAATTCCGAAAAACCGTCGAAGCCCAGCATGCCTCCCCCGGCCGTGATCGTCATGTTATCACCCGGCATACCGACTTTTGCCACCGGCATGA
>Ga0196978_1000562_pt1 | contig 18477 bp, 17 predicted proteins | sample S3v_2013CmetaG_FD_155491 | JGI IMG/M metagenome (GOLD analysis project Ga0196978, IMG submission 155491) | Soil microbial communities from Anza Borrego desert, Southern California, United States - S3+v_20-13C | ecosystem: Environmental > Terrestrial > Soil > Desert | place: USA: California... | reverse complement strand
GCATGGGCGGGAACGCCGCGCTGGAAAAGCACCTCGACAATTTATTCAGCGCATCGACGAGAACCAGCGGGCGCGAGCAGGCGGACATCAGCGGGCTCATCGGCCAGTACGCGCACGGCAACGAGCCCAGCCATCACATGGCGTACCTCTACTGTTTCGCGGGCAAGCCGGAAAAAACGCAGCAGCGCGTGGCGCAGATCATGCACACGCTGTACAGCGATCAGCCGGACGGCCTCAGCGGCAATGAAGATTGCGGGCAGATGTCGGCCTGGTACGTGATGAGCGCGCTGGGATTTTATTCCGTCACGCCGGGCAGCGATCAGTACGTTCTCGGTACGCCGCTTTTCAAAGAAGCGACGATCCGCCTGGAGAACGGAAAAAAATTCACGGTCAGCGCGGATCATCCTTCTGAGAAATCCTGGAAAGTGACGGGCGTGTTTTACAATAAAGAGGAATGGAGCAAAGGCTGGATCACGCAGCAAATGATCATGGACGGCGGAACGCTGAGCTTCAGCGTCGCAGACCCGGAAACTCAAATTCTCCAGCTTGATCGTCCGTACGAAGCGCCGGCGGCGGGCATCCCGGAAGAAGACCGCATCGTTCCCGTGCCGCGCGTGCTGAATACTTCGCGCACCTTCGAAGGCGAACTGCAGGTCAATTTTGCAAACGACGGTCAGACGAAAATTTTCTGCTCGGTGAACGATCAGCCGTTCACGCCCTGGAGAACGAACCTTAAAATTTCGGAGACCTCGACGATCAGCGCTTACGCCGAAAAAAACAGCAAGCGCAGCGACACGACCGCCTTCACGTTTTACAAAACCGAAAAAGGGCGCAAGCTGCAACTGCTCACGAAGTATGCCCCGCAATACGCCGCCGGCGGCGACAAGGCTTTGATCGACGGATTGCGCGGCCCGCAAAATTTCCGCACCGGCTCCTGGCAAGGCTATCAAGGCGTGGACATCGAAGCGGTGATCGACCTCGGCTCGAAGCGCGACGTGAAGAAGATCACGATGGGCTTCCTGCAGGATCAAGGTTCGTGGATCTTCATGCCGGAAGAAGTGCGCTTTTACGTTTCCGCCGACGGAAAAAACTTCACAGAAGCTTGCGTGCAGAAGAACACGCTTGACCCGCGCAAGGATGGGGCCGTACTGCACGATTTCATTTGCAGCCTCTCGCAAAAAGACGTACGTTTCGTCAAAGTAAAAGCGAAAAATCGCCGCACCTGTCCCGACTGGCACCCGGGCAAAGGAAGCGAAGCGTGGATCTTCGCGGACGAAATTCTTGTGGAGTAGTTATTCGTTGCTCGTTATTCGGGCTCCAATACGGTGAATACATATAATGAGCAACAAATGACCATTACGAATACCAATAGCGGATAACGAACAACGAATACGATCAACGAATAACATTTCCGGATCTTCCTGCTAAAACACACCAGTAAATGGATCGCAAGCAATTCATCACCCGCAGCGCGCTTCTCACCGCTTTCACCGGTTTAGGGCTGGACGCTTTTGCCGGGGAAGGCCGCAAAAAAAAGAAGGGCAAGAAAAATCCGAACAGCACGAAGAGCACGCCGATGGCGATCGCGACCTGGCGGCACGGGCTGCCCGCGAACGAAGCGGCGATGAAAGTGATCGAAGCGGGCGGCCGCGCGCTGGATGCGGTGGAGCAAGGCGTGATGGTCGTGGAGTCGGATCGCAGCAACACGAGCGTGGGCCTGGGCGGTTACCCCGACCGCGAAGGCATCGTGACGCTCGACGCTTCGATCATGGACGAAAAAGGCAATGCGGGCTCCGTTTCCTTTTTGCGCGGCATCGAGCACCCGATCTCCGTGGCGCGGCGCGTGATGGAAAAAACGCCGCACGTGATGCTCACCGGCGCCGGCGCGCTGCTCTTCGCGAAGCAGGAAGGTTTTGAAAAAGTGAAGGAGCAGCTGACCGGCCACGTGCAAAAAGCCTGGCAGGACTGGCTGAAGGAAAAAAAGTACAAGCCGGTGATCAACATCGAGAACCACGACACCATCGGCCAGCTCGCCATCGACAAAAGCGGGAACCTCAGCGGCTCCTGCACCACCAGCGGCCTCGCCTGGAAAATGCACGGCCGCGTAGGCGATTCGCCGATCATCGGCGCGGGACTGTACGTCGACAACGAGATCGGCGCGGCAACGTGCACGGGGTTGGGCGAAGCCGTGCTGCGCACCTGCGCTTCTTTTCTCGCCGTCGAGCGCATGCGCATGGGCGCCACGCCGCAGGAAGCCGCGGAAGAAGCGATCAACCGCATCGTGAAGAAGCACGCGAACTACAAAGATTTCCAGGTCGGCATCCTCGTCATCAACCCGCAGGGCGAGCACGGCGCATACGCCATTCACAGCGGCTTCAACTACGCGCTGCACCAGGGCGGCAGCAACCGCAACTTCGATTCGGAGCATTACATTCCCGGCGAGAAATAAAATCAATATCGAACATTGAACACGAAATGATGAACACTGAAGTGTTTCACCCGAAAAAGCAGCCTTCAACATCCGATAATTATCGGATCGACATTCCTTGTTCGGTGTTCATTATTCAGTTCGGATAACCTGTCTATGCAGGAGCAGAAACCCAATTACGCCTTCGCTTTCGTCGTCGTCACCGCGCTCTTCTTCATGTGGGGCTTCATCACCGTGCTGAACGACATCCTGATCCCGCACCTGAAAGAAGTGTTCAGCCTCACGTTCACGCAAACGCTGCTCATCCAGTTCTGCTTTTTCGGCGCGTACTTCATCGTTTCGCTCATCTATTTCATCCTGTCGATCACCGGCGGCGACCCGATCCGGCGCATCGGCTACAAGAACGGGATCATCATCGCGCTGCTGATCGCGGGCCTGGGCTGCGGGCTATTTTACGTGGCGGGCGAGATCAGGCAGTACTGGTGCTTTCTCGGCGCGCTTTTCATTCTCGCATCCGGCATCACGATCCTGCAGATCGCTGCCAATCCTTACGTCGCTATTCTCGGCTCGCCGCAGACGGCTCCTTCGCGGCTGAATCTTTCGCAGGCGTTCAATTCATTGGGAACGACCTTGGCCCCGCTCGTGGGCGGCTACCTCATTCTCGGCGAGGCGGCCTCGGGCGTGAAGGCGGTGCAGATCCCTTATCTCGGCCTTGCTGGCGCTTTCTGGCTTCTCGCGCTGATCATCCGTTTCACGCCGCTGCCCGCTTTCCAGGCGCCGGGCGCGATCGAGCGGGATGCGGGGGCGCTGCGCTTTCCGCATTTGCGTTTCGGCATGCTCGCCATTTTTATGTACGTGGGCGGCGAAGTGGCGCTGGGCAGCTTCATCATCAACTACCTCGGCCTGCCCGAAGTGGCGGGACTTCCGAAAACTTCCGCCGATGCGTATCTCTCTTATTATTGGGGCGGCGCGATGATCGGGCGCTTCATGGGCGCGGTGGCGCTGAGCGGGATGCAGAACGCAGGCAAGCGTTACGGCCTCATGCTCGGTCTCGCGCTCGGCGCATTCGGCGTGCTGTTCGGCGCGACGTATTTCCTGAAAGACCTGACGCTGGAGCAGGTGTGGCCGTATCTCATTTTCATCGCGCTGAATTTTTTCGGGCTCATCATCGGCCGCGGGCGCGCGGCGCTCACGCTGGTCATCTTCTCCGCAGCGGTGATCGTGATGATCCTCGTCTCCGTCTTCAGCGCCGGGCCCTGGGCGATGTGGATGCTGCTCGCCGTGGGCCTGTTCAACTCGATCATGTGGTCGAACATTTTCACGCTGTCGATCGATGGTCTCGGCAAATACACTTCCCAGGGCAGCTCGCTGCTGGTGATGATGATCGTGGGCGGCGCGCTGGTGCCGCTGGCGGTGGCGCGCCTGGCCGACACGCCGAGCGTAGGCCTGAAGCAAAGCATCCTGCTGGTGGTGATCTGCTACGCTTATCTTCTTTTCTTCGGCCTGAAAGGATACCGCGCCGGGAAAAGGCCCGCAGAAATCGATTTAGAAAACGTACATTCGCCGATCTCTCACTGACTCCATGGACATTTGCGCAGGGATCGATATCGGCGGCACCAACACCGTCATCGGGCTGGTCGACGAGCGGGGCGAAGTGCTCTGCCAGCGCATCCTCGACACGAAAAAATTTCCCGACCCTGAAGTTTTCGTCGCACAGGCGAAAGCGATGATCGACGATTGCCTCAACGACTGCTCCCGCGAAAACCCCGCGCTGAAAGGCATCGGCATCGGCGCGCCGAACGGGAATTATTACACCGGCTGCATCGAGTTCGCCCCGAACATGCCCTGGAAAGGCGTGGTGCAGCTGGCCGAGCTATTTCGCAGCCGGATGAACGTGAAGACCACGCTAACCAACGACGCGAACGCGGCAGCGCTGGGTGAAATGCTTTTCGGCGGCGCGCGCGGGATGCAAAATTTCGTCGTCATTACGCTCGGCACCGGTCTCGGCAGCGGTTTCGTCGTCAACGGCGAAGTGCTGTACGGGCACGACGGTTTCGCCGGCGAGCTGGGCCACGTGATCGCGGTGCGCGACGGGCGCTTGTGCGGTTGCGGGCGGCGCGGATGCCTGGAAACGTACGCCTCCGCCTCCGGCATCGTGCGCACCATGCGCGAGTGGCTCGACAATTCCGCACAGCCCAGTCCCCTGCGCAGCCTGCCCGACGACGAGCTCAGCAGCAAGACGATCGCCGAGCACGCTTCCAAAGGCGACCCGATCGCGATGGAAGTAGTGGATTATACCGCGAAAACCTTGGGCCGCGCGCTGGCCGACATGGTGTGCATCACCAGCCCCGAAGCTATTTTCCTCTACGGCGGATTAGCGCAGGCCGGCTCGCTGCTCATCGTGCCGACGAAGAATTACATGGAAGAGAACCTGCTGAACATTTTCCGCAACAAGATCGAGATCCTGCCCTCGCAGCTCACTTCTACAGCAGCCGTGCTGGGCGCTGCGGCGCTGGCGTGGAAGCATGTTTGATCCTACCACCTTAACCGCAGAGCCATCGCGCTTTCACCCACACCGCAGAGATTAAGCTTTCTTCCCGGATCTTTTTTTCATCCGCGCCACTTCCTCATCCACGATGATCGCCTCATGAATAATTTCCCGCAGCAGCTCCGGCCGGATATCGCTGAGCGAGCGAAGCGTGATCACGTACACTTCTTTCCTCCCGCCCTTTTCCAAAATGCCCTGCGCGTTCGAAAGCATATGCCCGCGGCACAAACCGAACAGCACGCCTTCTTCAATTCCCGCCGCACCCGCCGAAGCCGGCCAGATGAAGCAGATGCGCGAATGCCGGTAATAATACGGCACGCCGTACGACAATTTTTCCTCCAGCTCAGCCGTCGATAGTACGATGCTGCGCAATGCTTCTACCAGCTTGCGCTCGGAAGCGGGCAGGTCGAGCAGGAGATCGTTGACGCTTCGCATGCGTTGTTATTCGTTGTTCGTTATTCTGCTATTGCTTATCCATTGTTCGTATCCACTGCGCGAGATGGCGTTTTGCGCGCCCGGATAATGAACAACAAATAACTTTTTAAAACAATTCCGGCTGCTGCTCATCCACCAGCACGCAGGGCGAAAGCCGCGCATTCAGCCGCTCGTTGAAACGCTTCACGGCGTAATTGCTGAGCACGGGCACATGCACGTGCTTAGGCGTGTGGATGAAAAAATACACTTCTTGCAGCCCCTGCTCCACCCATTGCGCGATACGTTCCACCCAGGCATCGATGCGGGGAAGATCGGTTGGGTGCAAATCGTTGGCGGTGTAGCGGATGAAGGCGGCAGGGCTGGTGAGGCGCATGTGCAGGGCGTCGCGGCGGCCGGCGGTATCGGTGATGACGGTTCCGAAATGCCGTTCCTCCATGAAACGAAAAACGTCTTCCAGCGGGCTGCCCGCGCGGAACCAGCCTTCATGGCGGAACTCGACGAAGAGCCGGACATGCGCGGGAAAAGCGGCCAGGTAATCCAGCAGCGTTTTTTTGCTTTCGGGTCCGAAGCCGGGATTTAACTGCAGGAACACCGGGCCGAGGTGCTCCCCGAGTCCCGACATCACATCGCAAAAGACCTGCGTCACGTCTTCGCAACCGATGAGCTGCTTTTCATGGCTGATGAGCTGCGGGATTTTCGGGCAGAAGCGGAAGCCCGGCGCGGCGGCGGCTTTCCAGGCGGCAACGGTTTTCGGCTCGGGGATGCGGTAATAGGTCGTGTTCAGCTCGATGCTGTTGAACTGCCGGGCGTAATGCCTGAGCGCATCGGGGCTGCGCATGTTTTTCGGGTAGATCAAGCCCAGCCATTCTTTCTCGCCCCAGATCGGCGCGCCCACGAAAAAGCGCGGCGCGCCGCCCCCGAAGGTGTGCAGCACGGCCGCAGTGCCCGCCCGCTCCGGCGGCAGGCTGAAGTCCACCCGGCTGATGTCCGCTAAACGTCCGAAATCCATGCGCCGTGACCGATGTTTGCTCTAAAGTAAGTTATCATTCCGCCTGAAAAAAGCGCCGGATCGTCCGTTCAAAATCACTATTCGCGGAAAATTCTATCTTTGAGATGCAAACCAATTAGTTAACCACCAATCAATTATTACCAATGAAAACAGGAATTGTTAAGTTCTTCAATGAGACCAAGGGCTATGGTTTCATTAAGGATGACGCTGACGGAAAAGAGATCTTCGTTCACGTAACGGGCCTTGTCGACAAGGTTGGGCAGAACGACAGAGTCACTTTCGACGTTATCGAAGGAAGAAAAGGTGTCAATGCGGTCAACGTAAAGCGGGCCGGTTAAACATTTACTTTCTCCCATTCTCCCCTGCCCCCCGGCAGGGGATTTTTTTTTGCGCCTGCGGGAACGAAGTTGCGAAACCGCTCGATGTCGACTGTTCACATTTCAACTCACAAGCATTAGCCGGGCAAAAGCATTACAGCCGGGCCTTGCGCGCTGACCGTTTGACAGAGAACGTTTTTCCGGTCCGCCCTTTCCGGATCAGCATCCGCATTTACCCCGAACTGCCTTAAACTTAGGCTTCTCCGGCGGAGGTAGTCGAAAAATACTATCTTTGGCTCCAATTCAAACCAATTATTCATCTCAATCAATCATCAAAATGTCTACAGGAGTTATCAAGTTCTTTAATGCCACCAAAGGCTATGGTTTCATTAAGGAAGACGGCTCGGGCAACGAGATCTTCGTGCACGTCAGCGGTCTCGTCGACAGCCCCGTCAACGAAAACGACAAAGTGTCGTTCGACGTTACTCAGGGTCGCAAAGGAGTGAACGCCGTCAACGTCAAAAAAATATAATTTGACAGTTCTTTCTTTGAAAAAATCCCCCCGGCACCCCCGGGGGGATTTTTTTTATGCCCGTTTTGTTCGTATTTGAAATAGTCTAACTTTGAACGCAATCCAACCTATCACTCATCTCAATCAATCATCACGATGTCTACAGGAGTAATCAAGTTCTTTAATGCCACCAAGGGCTATGGTTTCATTAAAGAAGACGGCTCGGGCAACGAAGTATTCGTGCACGTCACCGGCCTGGTCGATAACCCCGTGAACCAGGGAGACAAAGTATCATTCGAGATTTCGCAGGGCAGAAAAGGAGCGAACGCCGTCAACGTGAAACGCATCGGCTGAACGGCTACGCAAAATCTTAAAAGATCCTTCGCACAAAGCGGGGGATTTTTTGTTTTAGGAGGGCGCTGCTTCGCGTAGTCTGCATACCTATTTTTGCTTCGGCTTATGAACTTCATCCGCAAGCATTTTAAGATCCTGAGCTGGTCGGCGCTGGTTTTTGTCGGCATCGTCACGGCCGTTTCTCTCTCGGGGGCGCGCAAGCTGAAGTTCGATTACGATTTCGAAAGCTTCTTTCCCACCGGCGATCCCGACCTGGAGATTTACCAGCAATTCCGCAAGACCTTCGAGTACGATAATGAGTTCGTGCTGATCGCCTTCGAGAACAAAGAGGGGATTTTCAGGCAGGACTTTCTCGAAAAAGTGCAGTGGTTCAGCGATTCGCTGCGCAACGTGCGGCACATCACTTCAGTGGCTTCGCCCACGAACCTCGACTACCTCGTCATCGGCCCGCTGGGGCCGGTGAAGCAGCCGTACCTGCACGTGGACGAGCCGGGATTTTACGCGGCGGATTCGGCGCGCATTTACAGCAGCAAAGAGCTCGTCGGCACTTTTTTCGCCACCGATCGCAACTCGGTCTGCCTCTACGTCAAAACCACCGAAGGGATCGCCAAGCTGCCCTCCGACACGCTGCTCGCGCACATGAACGGGATGATCGCTTCGCAAAACTTCGACGCGGTGCACATGGCGGGAAAGATCAACGGGCAAAAAGTCTATCTCGACCGCTTGCAGAACGAGTTCCTGATCTTCTTCCTCAGCTCTTTCGTGCTCGTCGTTATTTTTCTCTACATCTCCTTCCGCTCTTTCTGGGGCGTGTGGGTGCCGATCCTCATCGTGCTGCTGTCGATCATCTGGACGTTGGGGCTGATGCAGATGACGGGCAAGGCGCTCGACATCATGACCGTGCTCCTGCCCACGATGATGTTCGTGGTGGGCATGAGCGATACGGTGCACATCATGTCGAAATACCTCGAGGAACTGCGCGCGGGCAAAGACCGTTTCAGCGCACTCATCGACACGATCCGCGAAGTGGGCTTTCCCACTTTCCTCACGCTCATCACCACCGCGCTGGGTTTTCTCACGCTGATGTATTCGAACATCAAGCCCATCCGCGACTTCGGCATTTACACTTCGCTGGGCGTGTTCGTGGCCTTCGTGCTTTCGTATGCGCTGATGCCGCTTATCCTGAACAACATCCGCGAGCCGAACCTGCGCCTGGAAAGCAAAACTTCGTATTTCTGGAGCAGGCGCCTGCACAGCCTGCTGCGCTGGATCTTCAACAACGCGCGCTGGGTGATGATCGGCACGGCGGCGGTCGTGGGCATTTCGATTTTCGGCATCACGCGCATCGAGCGCAACAATTACCTCATCGAAGGCCTCACGCGCGGGGACGAGCTGCGCAGGGATTTCGATTTTTTCGAAACGTATTATTCCGGCGTGCGTCCTTTCGAGATGATGGTGGAAGTGCGCGACAGCAGCGCCTCCCTGCTCGACCCGCAATCCCTGCGCGCGATCGACAAGCTGGAAAAATATCTGGAGAAAGAATACGGCGTGGGCTTCGTGCTCTCGCCGGCCACGCTGGTCAAAAGTTTTCACAAAGCGGACAACGGCGGCGATCCTGCCTTTTACAAATTGCCCGAAAGCGATTCGGCGATCACCGCGAGCGTGGAGATGCTGAAAGAATTCAGGAAGCGGAAAGAAATAAAAACGCTGATCACGAAGGACGAGCGCAAGGGCCGCATCACGGGGAAGATGCACGACCTGGGCAGCAAGAAGATCCGCGCGATGAACGAAAAGCTGCTGGCCTTCCTCGCCGCGCCCGACATGCAGGTGCTGAAGTACTCGATCACCGGCGGCCCCACGATGCTCGACAAGGACAACGATTACCTCGTGGAGAACATGCTGCAGGGTTTGGTCTTGTCGATCATCGTCGTGGCCCTGATCATCGCGCTCATCCACCGCTCGGTGATGATGGTGCTCATCGCGATCATCCCGAACATGGTGCCTATTCTCATCATCGGCGGCGTGATGGGCTTCGCAGGCATCGACCTGAAATCGTCCACTTCGATCATTTTCTCCATCGCCTTCGGCATCGCCACCGACGACACCATCCATTTTCTCGCGCGCCTGAAGCTGGAGCTGAACAAAGGCAAATCCGTGATCTACGCCGTCAAGCGCACGTTCATCTCTACGGGAAAAGCGGTGATCGTCACCTCGCTCATTCTCTCCGCCGGGTTTCTCACGCTGGTGGCATCCGGTTTTGAAAGCACGTTCTTCTTCGGCCTGCTGGTCAGCATCACGCTCTTCATCGCGGTGCTGACGGACCTGCTGCTGTTCCCTATTCTCGTGGTGTGGCTGCTGCGCAGGAGAAAAAAATAGCGCAGGAAGCCAACCTTCAGGCGTGCATGCGGTGAATTCGTCGTGACGAAAAAATTCGTCAAAAAATAAAATGAAAGGCTGCCTGGACGGGGGGCCTTTCTTCTTTTACACCAGTTCGCGCCCGTCATTCGTATATTCGTATCGATTCGCATCAGACAACTATCCGATTCGTTTCGAGTAACATGCAGAAACTTTTCGCGACCTGGTTCTGGCGGCCTTACCTGCAATGGTACCTGAAGCGTCCCCGCGCGTTTCGTTACGAAGACCTTCACCTTACCGTGCAGCCGGGCGTGTTTCACCCAGCGTATTTCTTCAGCACGAAATTCCTGCTCGAATTTCTCGCGCGCGAAAAAGAAAAGCTGCGAGGCAAAGCTTTCCTCGAGCTCGGCGCAGGCAGCGGGCTCATCAGCTTGTTCGCCGCAAAGCACGGCGCGAAGGTCAGCGCCAGCGACATCAGCGGCGCGGCCGTGGAGAATGTGAAAGCAAATGCAGAGGCGAACAAGCTCGACGTCGAGGCGATCCATTCCGACCTGTTCGAAAAAATTTCTCCGCGCACCTTCGATTATATCGTCATCAACCCGCCGTATTTCAAAAAAGATCCGGCGAACGAGGCGGAGCACGCCTGGTATTGCGGCGCGCAGCTGGAGTATTTTCAAAAGCTGTTCCGCCAGCTGGGCGCTTACATGAACGGTTCCGGCGTTTGCCTGATGGTGCTGGCGGACAACTGCGACATCGCAGGCATCAAGCTGATCGCCTCGCAGAACGGGTTTGTTTTGCGCCTGCGCGAGGAGAAGAAGATCAGGTGGGAATGGAATTTTATTTACGCGATCGAAAAGAGATCCTCCCGATGAAAAATCTTCCCGGCGCATATTACTGGATCGTGGGCGCGCTGCTCGCGAATCTCACGGGGCTTGCGCTGGCGCTGGCGCTCATTCTCCCGTTGCAAGGCAGGGGCCTTTCCGATCTCGGCGTGCCGCTCGTGGAGAAGCCGCAGCTGCCGGTGCTGTTCGGCCTGCTGGTTTACCTGTCGGTGGTGATCGCGGGATATTTCGCGCTGAGAAAATTCCATCCGCAGGCGATACGCAAGCGCGCGTACCCGGTGGCCTGCCTGCTGTTTTTTATCCCGGCGATGGGCATTATTCAGCTGTGATGAAATTTTCCCCGCCCGCGTCCCGCCTGCCGATGCTGCCGGGCGCACTCTAAATTCCTGCTCCGCACGCAGTTCCGCCGCAAAGCCCCGATTGTGCAAGAGGCAGGGACGTTTACGGTTTCGTTCTTCTGAACGAATTCCTAACTTTAGAGAAGTGAATCCCTCCGTCGATACGGTTCCTGCGCCCAAGACCCTGGAAGCCTTGCCTTCCGCGGTGTTGCGCACGCTGATGTACTTCGGCCTGTTTGCGCATCCGCTCACGCGCAAAGAGCTCGCCGCGTTCTGCCAGCAGGAAATCTGTCCGCCCGAAAAGCTGAACGGCGTACTGGAGCTGCTCCTCGAAGAAAATTTTATCGGACTGAAAGACGGGTTTTATTTTCTCCAGGGCAACGAAGCGCTGGTGGACAAGCGCCGCGAACGCAACGCCCGCGCGGAAAGCATGCTGCCGAAGGCGGTGCGTTACAGCGCGCGCATTGCGAAATTCCCTTTCGTGCGCGCGGTCTGCATCAGCGGCTCGCTCTCGAAAGGCACGATGGACAAGGACGGCGACGTGGATTATTTCATCATCACCGCCCCGCGCCGCCTCTGGGTCTGCCGCACGCTGCTGGTGCTGTACAAGAAGATCTTCCTGCTCAATTCGAGGAAATATTTCTGCGTGAATTATTTCATCGGCACGAACGATCTGCACATTCCCGACCGCAACCTGTTTACCGCCACGGAAGTCTCGTTCATCCGCCCGATGCACAACGCCGCGCTCTTCGAAGCTTTCCTCGAAGCGAACGCCTGGACACAACAATTCTACCCGAACCGCAACGCGCTGAACAGGCAGGAAATCCGCCCCGAAGGAAAAAGCGTTTTGAAAAATCTCCTCGAGAAAATGCTCGGCGGCTCTTTCGGCGAATGGCTGGACGAGCGCTTTTTCAAAATGACCCTGCGCCGCTGGAAGAAAAAATTCAGCCACGTGGACGAATCGCAGTTCGACCTCAACTTCCGCTCGCGCAAAAATGTTTCGAAGCACCATCCGCAAGGTTTCCAGTGGACGGTGCGGCGCAGGCTGCAGGCGGCGGTGGAGGAATTCGAAACGGCGCAGGGCATCCGGCTGCAGGCGCAGGACTGGGAACTTCTTTCCGACCGAATTTCATGAACGTCCTTTTTTCGCACGCGTATTTCATGTACTTCGATCCCAAGCAATGGGCATTGGAGCAGCCGTACCCGCCGTTGGGAACCCTGTGGGCGGCGGCCGTTCTGCGCGAGGCGGGACACGAAGTGGCCCTGTTCGATACGATGTTCGAAAAAAACGCGGAGGCGCTGATCCCGCAGCTGGAAAAGCACCGTCCGCGGCTTTTCGTCATTTACGACGACGGCTTCAACTACCTGACGAAAATGTGCCTCACCAACATGCGCGAGGCCGCGTTCGCGATGCAGAAATCGGCGAAGGCGAAAGGCTGCACCGTCATCGTGTCGAGCTCGGACTCGACGGATCATTTTGAAAAATACCTCGGGGAAGGCGCGGATTTCGTGATCAAAGGCGAAGGCGAGATGACCTTGCTCGAGCTCACGAAAAAATTGCAGCGGGGCGAAACGGATTTTGAGAACGTCGCCGGCATCGCATTCCGCAAAGAGGAACAAGTGATCGTCACCGCGAAGCGCGAGGTCATCCGCACGCTCGACGCCCTGCCCCTGCCCGCCTGGGATCTGATCGACATCTCGCCGTACCGCGAGCGCTGGCTGCGCAGCAGCGGGTACTTTTCGCTCAACATGGGCACCACCCGCGGCTGCCCCTTCAAATGCAACTGGTGCGCGAAGCCGATCTACGGCAACCGCTACAACTCGCGCTCCCCGCGGCAGGTTGTGGATGAATTGAAAATGCTGAAAGAAAAATTCAGCTTCGATCACATCTGGTTCAGCGACGATATTTTCGGGTTGAAGCCGGGCTGGGTGAAGGAATTCGCGGACATCGTGCAGGAGGAAAAAATAAAATTCCGCTACAAGATCCAATCGCGCGCCGACCTGCTCGTGCAGGAAAACTACGTGGCCGACCTCGCCCGCTCCGGCTGCGAAACCGTGTGGATGGGCGCGGAAAGCGGCTCGCAGCGCATCCTCGACGCCATGGACAAAGGCACCACCGTGGAGCAGATCCGCGAGGCGACGAAGCTGCTGAAAAAGCACGGCGTTCGTCCTGCATTCTTTTTGCAGTTCGGCTATCTCGGCGAAACGGTGGAAGACATCCGCCTCACGATCGCGCTGCTGAACGAGCTGCTGCCGGAAGACATCGGCGTTTCCGTTTCATATCCTTTGCCCGGCACGAAATTTTACGAGCAGGTGAAGAACGATCTGCAGGGCAAAGCGAACTGGACCGATTCCGACGATCTGCATTTGATGTTCCGCAACACTTACCCGCCGGAATTTTACAAGCAGCTGCACCGCTACGTGCACAAGAATTACCGCAAGCACCAGGGCTACGAAAGCTGGCGTTTGCTGTTCACGCAGCCCGCGCGCCTGGAGCCCGGCCATTTCCGCCGCGCCGCGCTCACGCTCTACTACATTTCTTCCACGATCATCGAGCGCAGCAGGCTCAAACGCATCGAACATGCCTGGAGCTGAATCGGCCTTCGATGCGCATGCGCGCCGCTATGATGAGCTGTTCACCTTCACGGACACCGGCTTCCGGCAGCGCCTGCGCGTGTGGGATCATTTGAAGCAGCTCGACCCGGCGCAGCACAGGAATGTGCTCGAGATCAACTGCGGCACCGGCGAAGACGCGCTCTGGCTGGCGAAGCGCGGGCACAAGGTGATCGCCACCGACCTTTCGCAGGGCATGATCGATGCGGCGAAACGGAAAGCGGAAACGGAACGCGTGAAGATCGATTTCCGCAAAGCGGCTTTCGACGAGCTGGCGGAGCAGTTTTCCCCGCGCAGCTTCGATCTCATCTTCTCCAATTTCGGCGGGCTGAATTGCGTGGATGAGCAGGCGCTGCGCTCGCTTTCAAAAACGGTCGCTTCGCTGCTGCGCCCCGGCGGACGTTTCATCGCGGTGATCATGGGCGACAATTGCGGCTGGGAAAAATTTTATTTCCGCATGAAAGGCGACAAGCAGAAAGCGGCGCGGCGCTCGGGTGCGGCGGGCACGACGGCGGAGATCGACGGCGAGCGGTTTCACATCTGGTATTATTCGCCGCAGGCGATCGAAGAAATTTTCTCCGCGCAGCTCGCGCACAAAGCCACGCGCGCCATCGGCTGGGCCCTGCCGCCTTCGTACCTCGATCCGCGTTTCCGCAGCCGGAAAATGCTGCTCGGCCTGCTGGCAGGAATTGACAAAACATTTTCAGGCTTCCGCTTCGCCGCCGCGCGCGCGGATCATTTCCTCGCCGACTTCGAGAAGAAAACGGATAACTTTCGCAGCGACAGATGAACATTCTCCTGACCCACGGCTATTTCCTGCAGGAAGATGAGAAAGAGCAGCTCATCATGAAACCGTATGCGCCGCTGGGGATTTTGTACGTCTCCGCTTTTCTCGAGCAGAACGGGTTCGACAACGAGGTTTTCGACAGCACCTTTTCTTCTTTCCCCGCGCTGCAAAAACGCCTGCTGGAAAAAAGGCCCGATCTCGTCGGCATCTACGTCAACCTGATGACGAAGCTGAACGTATTGCGCACGATGCGTTTCATCCGCGAGACGCCGGAATTGAAGCACACGCGCATCCTGCTCGGCGGACCGGAAGTACGCAACCATGCGGAGAAATTTTTAAGCCACGGCGCCGACGTGCTCGTGCTCGGCGAAGGAGAGGAAAGCACGCTGGAGCTGGTGCAGGCTTTTTCCAACACCCGCACGCCCGACCTTTCGCGCATCCCCGGCATCGCCTGGCGAAACGCCGGAGGAGAAACGATCGTCAACGAAGCGCGCCCGCTGCTGAAAGAGATCGATCACCTGCCTTTCCCGAATCGCAAAAAAATCGATCTGCAAAACTATTTCGACGCCTGGAAAACGCGCCACGGCCACAGCACGATCTCGGTGAGCACGATGCGCGGCTGTCCTTATACCTGCAAATGGTGCAGCCGCGCGGTGTACGGCCTCAGCTACCGCCGCCGCAGCCCGAAGCTGGTCGCCGATGAGCTGGAATGGATCAAAAAAAATTACAGCGCCGACCTGGTCTGGTTCGTGGACGACGTGTTCACCGTGAGCCACAAATGGCTGCGCGAGTTCGTTGCTGAATTGGAAACGCGTCAGCTGAAAATCAACTACGAGATCATCACCCGCGCCGACCGCCTGAACGAAGAAGCGTTGGATCTCTTAGCGAAAAGCGGCTGCTTCCGCGTGTGGATCGGTGCGGAGAGCGGCTCGCAGCGCGTGATCGACGCGATGGACCGGCGCGTGGACGTGAACCAGGTGCGCGAGATGATCCGGCTGGCGCAGCGCAAAGGCATACAGGCAGGAACGTTCATCATGCTCGGTTATCCCGGCGAAACGCAGGAAGACATCAAAGAAACGATCCATCACCTGCTCGTCTCCGATCCCGATCTGTACACGATCACCGTCGCCTACCCGATCAAAGGCACCGCGCTGTATGAAGAAGTCGAGGAGCGTTTCATCGCGCAATTGCCCTGGGAAAACTCAACCGACCGCGACATCGATTTTAAGCGCAGCTACAGCAGGCGGTATTATGATTTCGCCCTGCGCTGGGTGTACAATGAAGTGGCGTACGGAAAGAGCAGGAAAAAAGGCGAGCTGCTGAAATTGCCGCTGCACAAATTGAAATCGCTGGCGGCGCGCGGCGGGATGTGGTGGAACAGAACGTTCAGCGCGCCGTAGATCCCATTTCAAAATATTGCACTGCCGCCGGCGCAAGACCCGGCTGCCGCCTTTTTAGCATGCCTCATAAAAAAGCCCCCGCTCCTTTCGGAGCGAGAGCTCGCGTGCTCTGCCTTGCACATTGTTTATCGTTTCGGCGCGACGGTGAAGCCGCTGCCGCATTTTTTTACTGCTTGCTATCTGCCGGCGCGGGCATGGGCTTCGCCTTGAGAGGCTTCAGGCCTTTCTTGCCGCCGGGGCCGCTTTTGCCGCGCTTGGCGGGAACGGTGTTCTTCGGCTGATCGCCTTTCGCTTTTTCAGCTGTGGGCGCGGCGGCGGGCGACGATGCTTTGTCTTTCGCGGGCGCGGCTGCGGGCTGCGATGCGGCCTTATCGTTCGAAGGCGCGGTCGCTGGAGTGGCGGCGGCTTTATCTTTCGAAGGAGCCGGCGCGGGCGTGGCCGCTACTTTGTCTTTCGCAGGAGCGGGCGAGGCTTTCGTTTTACTTTCTTGCGCGTTAGCGGCCAGCGTGATGCAGAAGCAGGCGGCCAGGGAGAAAATGAGCTTTTTCATGGTTGTTACCGTCTTTAAGTTGGTTCGGCACGAAGGGTAATACAAACCCGGTGCCAAATTCAAAAAACCGCGTAAAATGGGCTTTTCGGGCTATTTTTGCTCCAACAAGTTAAGCAAAAAAGCGTGAAGCGCTTCCTGACTCGCAACATCCTGCTGCTTTCACTGATCAGCCTCTTTAACGACCTGTCGTCGGAAATGCTGTACCCGGTGCTGCCGCTTTACCTGGAATCGGTGGGCTTCGGCGTGCTCTGGATCGGCATCGTGGAGGGCATCGCGGAGGCGACGGCGGGCGTGCTGAAAGGTTATTTCGGGCGCGTGTCGGATAAGAAAGGAATTCGCATCCCGTTCATTCGCTGGGGTTATTTGCTCAGCGCGGTCAGCAAACCTTTGCTCGTTGTTTTTCGCTTCGTGCCCTGGGTGCTGGCCATGCGCATGACCGATCGTTTCGGCAAAGGCCTGCGCACGGGCGCGCGCGACGCGATGCTTACGGAAGAATCCGAACCGGCGGACCGCGGGAAAGTTTTCGGATTTCACCGCGGCATGGATACGCTGGGCGCGGTGTTCGGCCCTTTGTTCGCGCTGCTCTTTCTTACGTATTACGGTTTCGACGATGCGCACGATCTCTTCTGGTGGGCGGCCATTCCCGGCATCATCGGCGTGGGGCTGACGTTTTTCATTTTGGAAAAAAGAAAAGAGCGTTCCGCAGAAATAAAAAACGAGCGCGTTCCTTTTTTCAATTTCTCCGGCTACTGGAAAAAAGCCACGCCGGAATACAAGCGGCTTTTCACCGGGCTGGGGATCTTTTTCCTGTTCAACAGCTCCGACGTTTTCCTGCTGCTCATCGTCAAACGCCTCGGCTTTGCGGAAACATACGCGATCGGGTTTTATATTTTGTACAACATCGCCTACGTGCTCGCCGCGTATCCCGCGGGCTGGCTCGGCGACAGGTTCGGCATGAAGCGCATGCTGCTGGGCGGGCTGGGCTTGTTCGCGCTGGTGTACGCGGGCATGGCCGGACTTTTCCTCTGGGAAGCTCCGCAGGATACGCAGCAGGTCGCGCTCGTTGCTTTGTTCGCGCTGTACGGCATGTACGCGGCCTGCATGGAAGGCGTGGCGAAAGCCTGGCTGAGCAAGACCTGCGAGAAAAGCGAATCGGGACAAGCGATGGGTTTGTTCTCCGGCATGCAGAGCATCGCTGCCTTAGTAGCGAGCACGCTGGCGGGAATTATTTTCTGGGCATCGCCGTCGATGGGCCCCGCGATCGCATTTTTCCTCACGGCCGGCGCAGCGCTGACGGCGATCCTTTATTTAAGCGGCGCGAAAGAAACGAAGAGCTGAAGCCAGTTAGCAGAAAAATAATAACGAATAACGAACATCGAACAAAGAATGCCGAACACCGAAGTTTTTTTTTAAAAACATGACTTCAACATTCGACATTCTTTGTTCGATGTTCGTTATTCAATTAAGCAAATGATCCAGGGCAAGCTCGTCACGCTCATCCCCGCCACGCTCGCCGACCGCCGCCGCATTTTCGATTGGCTGACGGCATCCGACATCACGTCCAGCATGCTCGGCCCGCCCGATTTTCCCGGCAACCCGCCGCCGACCTGGGAAGAATACGACGAGGATTACGTGGAGTATTTTTTCACCGATCGCTTTCCGCAGCAAGGCCGCTGCTTTCTCATCGAAGTGAACGGCGAAGCCGTCGGGCAGATCAATTACAACGATATCGACCTGGAGAAAAGCTGCGTGGAATTCGACATCTGGATGCGCGAGAAAAAAGTTTGCGGCAAAGGCTACGGCCCCGACGCGATCGATGCGCTGTGCAGCTACGTGAAAGAGAAGTTCGGCTGCCGCTACGTGATCCTCGCGCCTTCCGCACGCAACGCAGCTGCCATTCGCGCTTATGAAAAAGCCGGCTTCCGCATCGATGCGCGCTGGAACGGCCAGGTCGTTCCCGATTACCACGACACGGTAGTGATGGTGCGCG
>Ga0196978_1000561_pt1 | contig 18514 bp, 11 predicted proteins | sample S3v_2013CmetaG_FD_155491 | JGI IMG/M metagenome (GOLD analysis project Ga0196978, IMG submission 155491) | Soil microbial communities from Anza Borrego desert, Southern California, United States - S3+v_20-13C | ecosystem: Environmental > Terrestrial > Soil > Desert | place: USA: California... | reverse complement strand
ACGCTTGTCTTCGGCGGAAATGTTGAGCTCGCTGCCCGCCATTTTCAGTCGCACCTGGTGCGTGGTCTTGTTGGCGAAGATGGACACGCGGCGGATGCTGCCGAGCAGCGCGGCGGTATCGATGGTGAGCTTGTTCGGGTTGTTCTTCGGGATGACCGCTTCGTAGTTCGGGTATTTGCCGTCGATGAGGCGGCAGACAAGCGTGGTGGCGCCGAAGCTGAAGCGCGCGTTGGTGGCGTTGTAGTCGATCTTCACGTTGCCGTCGACCGAGCCGAGCACGTTCTTCAGCAGGTTGATCGGCTTTTTGGGAAGGATGAACGAGGCGGCGCCGGCGGCCTTCACGTCGTTGCGGCGGTAGCGCACGAGCTTATGCGCGTCGGTGGCGACGAAGGTGGTGCTTTCGGGGGAGAACTGCACGAACACGCCCGACATCACGGGGCGCAGCTCGTCGTTGCCTGCGGCGAACATCGTTTTCGCCACCGCGCGGCCCAGCACCACGGCTTCGATCTCGATGGAAGAGCCGCCTTCGAGCGCGGGCGCTTTCGGGAACTCGTCGCCGTTCTGGCCGGTGATCTTGTACTTGCCGTAATCGGAAGAGATCTCCACGGCGAAACGTTTCTTGTCGATGGAGAAGGTGAGCGGCTGCTCGGGGAAAGTCTTCAGCGTATCGATGAGCAGGCGGGCCGGAACAGCCACGTTGCCCTCATCTTTCGACTCGATGTGCAGGCTGGTGATCATCGTCGTTTCCAGGTCGGAAGCCGAGACGGTCAATGTATTTTTATTGATCTCGAACAGGAAATTGTCCAGGATCGGCAGCGTGTTGCTGGAATTCAATACGCCGTTGAGCATCTGCAATTGCTTGAGCAGCGTCGAGCTCGAAACGATAAACTTCATAGTCAGTAGGTTATAGCGTAAAAGCCGATGGAATTTGGTCGAACAAATATAACCCGTTTTGCGGGCGGGGGTTGGCTAGTTTTGAACTAGTTTTTAACAGGTATTGTCAGGAAATTTTGCAGCAACGACGGTCTTTCCGACACACCTGCGGGATACCGCGGTCAGCCCTTGCCGCGGGGAGCCTGTGCGGCGGCCTGCGGCTTCTGCGGCTGCGCGCCCGGCTTACCCGGCAAAAAATATTCCGGCGTCTGCAGCAATTTTCCGAACACGAAATATTGCACGAGCACGAAATCCTTATCGTTGTTGATCAGCGCGTACATGCGATCCGGGTCGATGTAAATTTTCTGCGTGGAATCGCGCGGCTCGCCGTCGCCCTGCTTGAGGAACATTTTGATGCGATTCACTTTTCCTTTCGTATCGGTGAGCGTGATGATATGCGCGGGCGGCGTGGCGATGATCGAATCTTTTTTCGCCGCCTGGATGCGGTTCTCGATCACTTCGAAACCCACGGCGCCGTAATACGTCACGTACTGCTTCGCCTTCAGCGTGTCGAGCGGCAGCGGTGCGCCGCTGAGCGATTTCAGGGAGAACGTGTACGCATCCTGCAGGTCGAGCTGGAAGCCGAGCTCGGGGCGATCCCTGTGCTCGACGCGGATGGAGCGGATCTCCGGCGGCGAATGGCGGAACACCGTGCGGTCGCGCCACTCGGCTTCATTGGTGAAATAACGCGTGGAAAGATAACCCGTGAAGCCGGGAATTTCCATCACGAAGGGCGATTCGGCATTCTCGCCCGTTTCGGGATCGGAGAGGAGCATGTAGGTGCCCAGCTGATCCTGCGTCTCGCCGCCGACGTAATACACGCGCACCAACTCATCGCCCTGGTAAATTTCAACTTTCGTCGCGCCGGTAGCCATCCATTTGATGATGTTCTCTTTCGCTTTCACGCCTACGGGGCTTTTCACCGCGATCGTTTTGATCGTGCCCAGCAATAATTTGACTGCGTCGGGGCGGGCGGTATGCGTGCCGTTCACGCTCCACTGCTTGCCCTGCCGCGTGAGCGTAATGCTTTTTCCCGCTTTGTCGGCGAGCACGATCTTCGAGACGGCGGCAGTGTCCTCGACGGCGAAATTCATCGCGTTCTCGTCGAGCGTTCCTTTGCTTTTTCCTTTGTTGGTAACGATCCAGAAGGTGAGGCCGCTGAGCAGGAGCACGAGCAGCACCGGGAGAATAGTTTTATTCCTTTTCATAAATCAAATCCGTCTTGCGCCCCCGGCCGAGCCGCCGGAAACCGTTTATTCCACCGGGGATGTTGGAATCTCTGCCTGCGCCCTGGCCGGCAAAAGGGATGTAGCGTACAGGTAAAAATGCGTGGGGTAAAGATAAGTTTTCTGTGCTAAAAGTGCGAGCCGGGGGAGTTCGGCTTTTTGTTTTTTACGAAGGTTGGATTTTAAAGTTCCGTTCGATCCGTCGCGGCCGCGACGATAACAGAGATCGAATAACGCGAAACGCGAAAACGGGGAAACGGGAAAACGGAAAAACGGAAAAACGGAAAAACGAAAACCGCTACGTCTTTTTCGGAGCAGGATCTTTCTGCGCGTACTTTCTTTTCCGCAGCCAGAACGCCAGCAGGCCGAACACGCTGATGATGCCTACCGGCAGCAGGTTGTTGTACAGTTGCCACTTCAGGCGCGATTCGCTGATGCGGCGCTTGTCGAGCAGCCGCACGGTGAGCTGGCGCGAGCGCACTTCGAGCAGGCTCGCGTCTTCGCAGAGATAATTCACCGCGTTGAGCAGGAAAGCCTTGTTGGCGAAGGTGTAGCGGCTGCAGCGGTCGTAGCCCATCGGCTCCAGGTCGCGGCCGCGGTACGTGTTGGCGGCGATCTCGCCGTCGGCGATCACGATCATTTTCGTTTCCGGGCTGCGCGCTTTGAAGCCGATCTCTTTGCTGCCGGCGATGTCGGGCGGAATGCGGTTGTTGTACGCCGATTCGAACGTGCCTTCGAGCAGCACGGCCAAAGGTAAATTCGATTTGTCGAACATGCGCTCGTTGGGCTTCATCAGCGCGGCCCGCATGTCGAGGCGGAAAGGCGACTTGACGTAGCGCGAATATTTCGAGCTGCGCAGCAGCACGGTTTTTTTCACGCCCTGCGTCTCCAGCGTATCGATCGTTCCGGCGTAATTGAACTTCACCGCATCCAGCCCGTTCACGATCGGGTGATCCTGCTTCGACTGCGCGAAGAAAAAGTACGGCCAGGGGAAACACTGCCACTGCGTGGGCGTGCCGGGCGGGGCCACGTTCAGCAATAGTTCCAAGTGCTGCAGGTCGAGCGCGATGTTGTTGTTCACGCGCAGTCCGTATTTGAAAAAGAGATCGTCCACGTTCACCGAATCGTTCAGCACCAGCGTGCTGCCGTTGATGCGCAGGCTGTCGAAGTTGATCTCTACGGGATCCATCATCCACAGCGCTTTCCCGCCGTACATGAGGAACTGGTCGATGATGAACTTGTCCTCTTCGCTGATCAGCTTCTGCGGCTGGGCCAGCACGATCACGTCGTACTTGTTGCGGATCTGCTCGGCTTTCTGCATCGTGTCGCGCAGCGCGCGCAGCTGCCCGCCGATGGTCACGTAGCTCACGCTGTAGTACTCGCGCAGCGTGTTCGCGAAATCCGTGGTGAACATCGAATCCAGTTCCCCGTGTCCCTGCACGAAAGCCACGCGCGGCTTGCGCGTCATCTGCAACTTGCGGATCGCGTTCGTCAGCTCGTACTCGATCTTCTCCACCGCGCGGTTCACTTCCTGCGGATCGATCTGCTCGCTGTTCGTATAAAAAAGCTGGATCGGGATTTCACGCTCCTTGTACACGGCGATCGCGCCGGGCACGAAGACCTGCCGCGTAATGCCGCCGCCCTCGTCGGCCGTGAGCCGGGGCTGGATGAGCTTGAGGCCTTTCTCGTTGAGCTGCTGGTACACCTGCTCGCGCTCCTTCTTCGTCTTGCCCTCGCCGGGAACGATGAACTCGTACTGCACATTATCGCCGGCAAACGCGCGGAACTCCTCGAGCATGATGCGCGTCTCGTCGCGAAGGTGTTTGAGGTCGCCCGCGCCCTGCGGGAAATCGGCGTCGAGGTAAACTTTCACGTACACGAGATCGTCGAGGTTCTGGAGCATCTCGCGCGTGCTTTTCGCCAGGGTGAAACGTTTTTCGCTGGTGAGGTCGAAGCGGGTGAAGACGAAGGACGAAAGCACGTTCAGCAGCACCACGACGATCACGCCGAGCAGCAGCCGGAACAGGTCTCTCGATTTATTGCTTCGTTTTTTCATTTTAGCGATTCGTGAAAAAGTTGAGCACGTTAAAAGTTAAAGTACCGGCAACCGTTTCTTCTCGTTTTAGCTTTTTTAACGTGTTCAACGTTTTCGCTTTTTTCAGGCACCCTATTTTACCACTTCCTGCTCTCCAGCACCGTTCGTGTTCCCAGCACAAAAAGGGCGATCAGGCTGACGAAATAAATTAAGTCGCGCGTATCGATCGCCCCGCGGCTCATCGATTGATAATGGTGCTCGATGCCCAGCGCGGCGATGAACGTATCGGCTTTCCCGAACAGCGAGAGCGAGCTGATGCTGCCGAAGCCGATGTAGCAGAAGAAGCAGAGCGCGAGCGCGAGGATGAACGAAATGATCTGGTTGTCGGTAAGCGAGGAAGCGAAGACGCCGATGGCCACGAACGAGGAGCCGAGGAAAAGCAGCCCGATGTACGAGCCCCAGGTGCCGCCCGAGTCGATGTTGCCGGGGGGATTGCCCAGCTTGTAGACAGTGTAATAATAGACGAGCGTGGGCAGCAGCGATAGCAGCACGAGCACCAGCGCGGCGAAATATTTCGCCAGGATGATCTGCAGATCAGTGAGCGGGCGGGTGAGAAGCAGCTCGATGGTGCCGGTCCGTTTCTCTTCCGCGAAGGAGCGCATGGTGATGGCAGGGATCAAAAAGAGGAATACCCAGGGGCCGATCTCGAACAAAGCCCCGATGCTGGCGTAACCGCTGTCGAGCACGTTCATGCCTCCCTTCAGGATCCACATGAACAGGCCCAGGGCCAGCAGGAACACCACGATGACGATGTACCCGATGAGGGAGCTGAGGAAGCTGCGGATCTCTTTGACGAACAGTGCGTACATACGCGGGAATTGCGCGTAAAAATAGGATTTTGCTGCGGGCCGGACGCCGCCCATAAATTTCTTTTACAAGCAGCGAGCCGTGGAAAAGGTATCACTACAACGTGAAAAAAGAAGAAAACGTGTAAGGCTGCGCAGGCAAATCCTAGCTTTACGCCACAGATCATCCTAATGAGAATCGCGCTGTTCGCCGACATTCACGGCAAGATCCTCCTGCCGTTCCGCCTCGCCGATTTGTACCAGCAGCAAACCGGGCGCAGGATCGATCTCATCCTGCAGTGCGGCGACATCGGCCTGTTCCCCCACCTGGAAAAGCTCGACAGGGCCACGATCAAGCACGCCAAGCGCGACCGCGACGAGCTGGGCTTTCACGATCAGTTCGTGCATCCGCAGCAGGAGACCGGGAAATTTCTCGAGCGCCTGAACCTGCGCATGATCTGCGTGCGCGGCAATCATGAGGATCACGACTGGCTGGACGAAAAAGAAAAAGCCTGCGGGGACGATCCTGCTTTCCCGGTGGATTGCTATGAAAAAGTCTGGGTGTGCAAATCCGGCCGGGCGCAGGAATTCCGCTCCGGCGAAGAAGTGCTGAAGTTCATCGGCATCGGCCGCATCGGCGACCGGAAGGGACGGGACGAAAAAGCGTTCATCCAGGAATACGAGCGCCTGGCCCTGAAAAAGCTGCTGCGCACGAAAGACAGCTTCGACGTGCTGATCACGCACGACAAGGAACCCGATGATCCCGGCTACGGGATGCCGGAGATCGCCCAGGTGCTGGATCGCATGATCGTGCAGTATCATTTCTACGGCCACACCGGCCGCCCGTTCACGCAGCGCCTGCACGACAACGGCATCACGCAATGCGTCAAAATAAAAGAGCTCGAGTTCAGCGACAGCGGCATTCTTCCGCCGGGCTGCATGGTGCTGCTCGAGAAAGACCGGGCCGGCAACATGACGATTGAAGCTGCTCCGCAGCAGCTGACCAACCAGCTGACGCGGCACAACTGGAAATTCCTGTAACGTGTCCGCTTTTTCAAGCATCCGTTAAGATTTAAACCCGGATTAGGTCACTCCGTTTTTTTGTCTTTATTTTACCCCGGAAGACCTCCCGCTTCCCCAAACATTCACACAAACCAACATCAATGAGAAGAGCACTACTTCTGATCGCTTGTTCCTGCTTTGCTTTCGGCGCAGCGCACGCGCAGCTGACCGGCACACGGAACATCCCCGGTGACTATGCCACCCTCGACCTGGCCATCACCGACCTGAACACACAAGGCGTCGGCGTCGGCGGCGTTACGCTGAACGTGGTCGCAGGCAACCCGCAAACCGCTCCCGCAGGCGGCTACGTCATCACCGCGCAAGGCACCGTCGCGAACATGATCGCCATCTCGGGCAACGCCAACCTCATTACCGCTTCGGGCGCGCACACGGCCGGCGCGCTCAACGACGCCATCTTCAAGATCGTCGGCGGCGACTTTATCACCATCAGCGGCTTCGTGATGGCGGAGAACGTCGCCAACATCGATATGACGCCCGGCACGAACACGATGACGGAATGGGGCGTGGCCCTGCTGTACGCCTCTACCACGAACGGCGCGCAGTTCAACAACGTGGTCGGCAATACGATCTCGCTCAACCGCGCCTATACGAACACCTGGGGCGTGTACAGCAATGTGCGCCACTCGGCCACCGCGCCCACCACCACGGCCGACATCACCTCGCCCGCCGGCTCCAACAGCGGCAACAAGGTTTGGGGCAACACCATCAACAACGTGAACATGGGCATCGCTTTCATCGGCTCGTCCAACGCCGCCAACCACGACGCGGGCAACGACGTGGGCGGCACCATGGCGCTCACCGGCAACGTGATCACCAACTGGGGCGGCGCAGCAGCTGGAAGCAGCTACATTTCCAACAGCGGCACCAGCTATTGCATTTTCATGAACCACCAGACGGGCCTGAACGTATCGTACAACACGATCACCAGCGCCGCCGTGACGACCACCACTACTTTTCGCGGCATCGTGCAGGATTACACCGCGGGCGCTCCCACGGGCACGTTCACGAACACGATCAGCAACAACACGATCACGATGAGCAACACCTCCGCCTCGGGCACCTTCCGCTGCATCGACGCATCGGGCGGCTCGGCCACGGCGACGCTCAACATTACCAACAACACCATTCAAAACTGCGCGATCGGCGGCTCGCCCTCCAGCTCGCTGCTCGGCGGCATCTTCAATGCCGGCGCCATGGGTACGCTGAACATCAGCAATAATATTTTGCAGGGCAACACGTCTTCGGCCACGACCGGCGGCTTCACGGCGATCTCCAATACCGGCGCAGTGGTCAGCACGATCACCATCTCCAACAACCAGATCGGTACGGCCAGCGGCAACGCGATCACGTATAACTCGGCGACCTCGGGCGCTACCGGAGGCATCCTGAACACGAACGCCGCCGCAGGCTGCACGCTGAACATCGTCGGCAACGACATCCGCGGCATCGTGCACAACGTAGCCGGCAGCTCGACGCACACGTATTACAACAACAGCTCAGGCAACCCGCACACGAACATCAACAACAACACGTTCACCAACCTGAACGTGAATACGACCGGCGGCGTCACGTTCATCGGCAATAACGTGACGCACATCGCGAACACGGTGCATAACGTGAACAACAACTCGATCGTCACGGCCTTTAACAAAGGGGGCGCGGGCGGAACGGTCTATTTCTACAACTCGTTCTCCACTTCGCTTACCGCCGTGACCGAGACGAACACCGGCAATAACTTCTCGAACCTGACTTTCACCGGCGCTACCACGATCAGCGGCTGGCGCTGCGGCGACGGCTCGACGTCGGCGCCTTACGGTCCGAACAAGATCGTCACGAACAACACGTTCAGCAACATCACCTGCGGTACCAGCGCGGCTGCGATACTCGAAGTGGATTACAGCAACAGCAACTCTACTACGAACAACGTCTCCGGCAACGTCATCAGCAACATCAGCGGCGGCGGAGCGCTCACGGGCATCCTGACCAACCAGGGCAACCAGAATTTCTTCAACAACACGATCTCCGGCCTTTCCTCCACCGGCGCTGCTGCAGTGCTGGGCATTTCAGTCACCGGCGGCGCAACGAACAACATCAACAACAACAAGATCTACGATCTCCAGGCTTCGAACCTGGCGGGCACCGCCAGCGGCATCCGCGTTTCGGGAGGAGTTGCCGCCACGGTGACGAATATTTTCAATAACCTGGTCGGCGATATCCGCACGCCGACGGCCGACGCCGCCAACCCGCTCACCGGCATCAGCGTGACGGCGACCGCGGCGGGCGAGACGATCAACATGTATCACAACACGATCCACCTCAACGCCACCAGCTTCGGCATCAACTTCGGCTCCTCGGGCATCAGCGTCACCACCGGCCCGACGGTCGACCTGCGCAACAATCTCGTGGTGAATTTGTCGGCAGCGAACGGCACGGGGCTCGCAGTCGCGTACCGCAGGAGCAGCGCGACCCTCGGCACGTACGCCAACACGTCGAACAACAACTCGTTCTACGCCGGCACGCCTTCCGCCACGCACCTGATCTTCACCGACGGCACGAACAGCCACCAGACGCTCGCCGCGTACCAGGCCTTCGTTGCGCCGCGCGACGCGAACTCTTATACGGAGAACCCGACTTTCGCCAGCCTGGCGGGCTCCTCGCCTTCGTTCCTGCACATCCCCGCCGCCACGCCCACTTTCCTCGAAAGCCGCGGCTCGGTGATCGGCAGCATCACGACGGATTATGATGGCGACGCGCGTCCCGGTCCCGTAGGCTCGGTGAACGGCGGCGCTACGGCTCCCGACATCGGCGCGGATGAGTTCGACGGCATCCCCGGCTGCGCGGGCACGCCCACGGCAGGTCTTGCCAGCGGCACCCCCGGCACGCAGTGCGGATCAGGCTCCTTCACGCTCACGCTGACCGGCTCCAGCCCGGAATTCGGCATCGCTTACCAATGGCAGGAATCGACCACGGCCGGCGGACCGTACACGAATATTCCCGGCGCCACCGGCACGACCTACAACACGCCCGTGCTCCCGGCCGGTACTGCGATGTATTACGTCGCGCTCGTCACCTGCACGGGCAGCGGACTTTCTGCAACGAGCAACGAAGTTTCCGCGGTCGTTTACGCGAACCCGACAGTGAACGCCAGCGCCACGTCCTCGGCCGTGTGCGCAGGTGATTCGGTGATGCTCACCGGCAGCGGCGCTTCCACTTACGTGTGGACAGGCGGCGTGACGAACGGCGTGAATTTCGCACCGGCTTCGACGGATACGTATACAGTGACCGGCACCGACGCGAACGGCTGCACGGATACCGCTACCGTCATGGTAACGGTGAACCCGCTGCCCACGGTCGGCGCGACGGCTACCGACTCCACGATCTGCGCCGGCGATTCGATCATGTTCATGGGCACAGGCGCCTCGACCTATGCCTGGTCGGGCGGCGTAACGGACGGGATGAATTTTGCGCCCGCTGCAACGAACACCTACACGGTGACCGGCACCGATGCAAACGGCTGCATGGACACGGCTACGCTGATGATCACTGTGAATACGGTGCCGGTCGTGACGCTGAGCGGCAACAACGCATTCTGCGCAGGCGACAGCACGCTGCTTACCGGCTCATCCGGCGGAACCAGCCAATGGTACCTCAACGGCGCACCCATCAGCGGCGCGAACAGCAACACGTATTATGCGACGATGGCGGGCATATACAACATGACCAAAACCAATCTGAACGGCTGCATGGATTCGTCTTCGGTCGGCATCACCGTCACGGTGAACGCGCTGCCGACAGTCACTGTTTCGCTGCCGTACGATACCGTTTGCCTCACCGGCGGCTCGCTCGTGCTCTCGGGTCAATCGCCGATGGGCGGAACCTGGAGCGGCAACGGCGTCACCGATACGATCTTCGATCCGACGGCTGCAGGACTGGGCGTGCATGCGATCATGTACATGTACACGGACAGCAACGGCTGCTCGGGCATGTCAACCGACAGCTTGCTGGTGGACGCCTGCACGAACATCGTCACTGCGCAGCTCAGCGGCGGCGTGAACGTTTACCCGAACCCGAGCAGCGGCGTGCTGAACATCGAGCTGTCGTTCGTTCCCGCTTCGCCGGTGAAGGTGGAATTGCTCAACGAGCTCGGCCAGCTGGTCGATGCGTTCATGATGAGCGACGTGCGCAGGCAAGTTGATCTTACTTCGCTCGAAGGCGGCATGTACGTGCTGCGCGTGATCGAAGGCAATAAGGTCAGCCTGCATAAGATCGTGAAGCAGTAGATCGTCCTTGTTTCAAACAGAAGAGCGGCGGTCGAAGACCGCCGCTCTTTTTTATTGCGCATCTCAATAAAATACGGATTTTTGCCCCGCCTAAATATTTGATTCCATGCTCATTCTAAAGTTCGGCGGCACTTCGGTCGGCTCTGCGCAGCGCATGCAGGCCCTGGTGCAGCTCGTGGTGGACGATCGCCCGAAGATCGTCGTGCTCTCCGCGATGTCGGGGACGACCAATAGCCTGGTCGAGATCGCCAATGCGCTTTATGCGAAAGAGAACGAGAAGGCGAAAGCGCTGATCGACGCGCTGGAAAAAAAATACCGCGGCGTGATCGAAGAATTGTATTCGGGCGAAACGGGGAAGGCAAAAGGACACGGCCTGCTTGATTCGCATTTCGAGTACCTGCGCAGCTTCACGCTCGACCTGTTCACGGCGAACGAAGAAAAAGCCGTGCTTGCGCAGGGGGAATTGCTGAGCACCGCCATGTTCCATTTTTACCTCGAGGAGAAAGGCATCGCCTCCGCGCTGCTCCCCGCGCTCGATTTCATGCGCATCGACGAGAACGAAGAGCCCGACCTGTTTTACATCGAAGAGCACCTGCGCCTCGAGCTGGAAAAGCACCAGGGACAAAAATTATTCATCACGCAGGGCTACATCTGCCGCAACGCGTTCGGCGAGGTCGATAATTTAAAGCGGGGCGGCAGCGATTACACGGCCACGCTGCTCGGCGCCGCCCTGCGCTCGAGCGAGATCCAGATCTGGACGGACATCGACGGCATGCACAACAACGATCCGCGCGTGGTGGACAAGACGCACCCGGTGACGGAGCTTTCTTTCGACGAGGCGGCGGAGCTGGCGTATTTCGGCGCGAAGATTTTGCACCCGACCTGCGTGCTTCCCGCGCAAAAGCGGAACGTGCCGGTGCGCCTGCTGAACACGATGCAGCCGCAGGCGAAAGGAACGCTCATCCACGGCCAATCCTCTTCCGACCGCATCACCGCCGTGGCCGCGAAAGACGGCATCGTGGCGATCAAGATCCGCTCGGGGCGCATGCTGCTCGCGTACGGTTTTCTCCGTTCCGTGTTCGAGGTGTTCGAGCGCTGGAAAACGCCGATCGACATGATCACCACTTCGGAGGTCGCTGTTTCGGTGACGATCGACAATGCGAAGAACCTGGATGCGATCGTGGATGAGCTGAAGCATTTCGGCAGCGTGGAAGTGGACACGAACCAGACGATCGTCTGCATCGTCGGCCAGTTCGGCGCGGAGAAACAGGGTTACGCTTCGCGCGTGTTCGATTCGCTGAAGGAGATCCCGATCCGCATGATCTCCTACGGCGGGAGCGAGAATAATATCTCGATCCTGGTGGAGACGGGGCGGAAGAATGATGCGTTGAAGGCGTTGAATAAAGGCCTTTTTAATTTATAGGGTTAATCGTAACAGGCCGTACTGTCCGTCGCGCCGCGGCGGATAACTAAGAGACGAAAAAAAGAATCTTATAGAAGAATGTTCACCGAAAAAAAAATATCGCAGTTCGAAAAATTGCAGACGCCGTTCTACTATTACGATACGGATCTGCTGAAGTGTACGCTGGAAGCTTTGCGCGCGGCTTCTTCGAAGCACGGCTTCCACGTGCATTATGCGCTGAAGGCGAACGCGAACGAGCGCATCCTGCGCAGCATCCGCGAGCACGGGCTGGGCGCGGATTGCGTGAGCGGGAACGAGGTAAAGCAGGCGGTGCGCTGCGGCTTCGTTTCGGAGAAGATCGTTTTTGCGGGCGTGGGGAAGAGCGATGCGGAGATCCGCTACGCGCTGGAGCAGGATATTTTCTGCTTCAACTGCGAATCGCTGCAGGAGATGGAAGTGATCAACGGGCTGGCGCAGGAGCTGGGGCGCAAGGCGCGGATCGCGTTCCGCATCAACCCGAACGTGAATGCGAACACGCACAAGTACATCACCACGGGCCTGGAAGAAAATAAATTCGGCATCAGCTTGTGGGAGCTGGAGCAAGTGACGGCGGCCTTGTCGCGATTGCCGATGCTGGAGCTCATCGGGCTGCATTTTCACATCGGCTCGCAGATCACCGATCTCGGCGCGTTCAAATCGCTATGCCTGCGCGTGAACGAATTGCAGGAATGGTTCGTGAGCCGCAAGATCGTGCTGCAGCACATCAACGTAGGCGGCGGCCTGGGCGTGGATTATCATCATCCCGACGAGCACGCGGTGCCGGATTTTGAAACGTTCTTCCGGATCTTCGCCGATTTTCTCGAGGTGCGGCAGGGGCAGCAGGTGCATTTCGAGCTGGGGCGCGCGGTGGTGGCCGCCTGCGGAAGCCTCATCTCCCGCGTCCTATATATAAAGAAAGGCATCAAAACGGATTTCGCGATCCTCGACGCGGGCATGACGGAGCTGATCCGCCCCGCGCTCTACCAGTCGTATCATAAGATCGAGAACATCTCCCCCCGCGCCAAAGCCGCTCCGCCCGCCAAATACGACGTGGTCGGCCCCATCTGCGAATCCTCCGACTGTTTCGGAAAAGCCGTCGACCTGCCCGAGACGCTGCGCGGCGACCTGGTAGCCATCCGCACCGCCGGCGCTTACGGAGAGGTGATGGCCAGCGCGTACAACCTCCGCGACCGCGTGCAGGCGGTGTATTCCGAAGACCTGGGCTGATTTTTTCAGCGAAATGCAAAGACGGAAAGCCGTTTTTTGCATCCCGGCGGCTCCGGCGATGATTTTTTCAGCGCGGCTTACATCTGCGTACCCCCTGTTTTCCCCCTAAACCGACGCAGAACGCGACATTCAGGGCGAGACCCCCTTCCGATTTCACCAAAATCTTACATGCGTATTGCCCGCGCGGCATTCGGATTTGGCCGCTGCGCTTGCTGTTGGACTTTTGTTTTCGAAACGTCAAGAAAAGTACACACCAACGCTCTCTCAACATGAAAAAGGAAATGAATACACCCGACTACACCGGAAAATCCGCCGACCGCTACTTCGTACGCGTAGTATCGCTGATCCTGATCGGCCTGCTGCTGAATGTCGTCCTCTTCGGACAATCGTCACGTCTCGGCCTGCGCGCCACTTCGGAGGCCAGCGGCAACGGCTTCGGCACGCTGTACTCGCCCGGTCTTTATATCGGCCTGGGCAAAACGGCGATCATCGCCGGTCCCAGCATCCAGAAGCGCGGCGGTCGCGTGACGGGCGCGCAGATCAGTTTCGAGCGCAGCCTGTGCGTGAGCATGGGCCGGCGTATCCAGCTCTTCGGCTTTACGAATTTCGCCTGGCACGATAAAGCGGTGCTCGGCCGCAGCGTGCTCAAGCTCGAGCAGCAGGTCAATCCCGAAGCGGCAACGGACCTGGCGCGAATGCAGTTCAGCGCGCTGGAAGCGCACGGCGGGTTCGGCTTATATGCGGGATTGGGCAAGACCATTCACCTGTTCGGCTCCATCGGCGCTGGCGCATTCCAGACTACGCCCAGCGTCGAGCAGCCTTTCCGCCTCTACCGCCCCAGCGCCAGCGCTTCGCTGCAGCTGAAGGCAGGGCTTTTCATCAACCTGATCAAAAAGAACTGAACTAGCGATGTCATCCGAAAACACAGCAAACGAAGAACCGATGAAATACCAGCGCACCGTCATGCTCGTCGATGACGACGACATCGACAACTACGTCAACAGGAAGACGATCACCTCTTTCGGTTTCGCCGATCACATCCTGTCCTGCAACGACCCGGTCAAAGCGCTCGAATACCTGAAAGACGAGACGCTGCCGAAGGCCGCCCGCCCGGAGCTTATTTTCCTCGATCTGAACATGCCGCGCATGAACGGTTTCGAATTCCTTGAAGAGTTCGCCAAATTGCCGGAGTCCCAGCGAAAAGGCATCGGCATCGTGGTGCTGTCCAGCACGCTCAACATGTTCGACCTGGTCAGGGCCCGCAGCCACAAGGACGTGGTCTGCACCTTCAGCAAGCCGCTCATCAAATCCAATCTCGACCATCTTAATAACCAACTGCTCGCAAGCACGCAATACCGCCCAACGGCTGATTGACCTGTGAAAGAGACTTTTGTTACAAAAAAGTGGTGCGGTCCAGTGCGTTTATTGCCGGGAGGTGAATATATTAGGTGGCTCGTTTGCAGACCCTCCCGCTGAACAAACAGCAAAAGCTATCAAACGCTTCGGCGCAGATTATGAAGAAGAAAAAATTCGCAGCGAAGTATTCGACCGTAATGCTGGTTGACGATAACGAGATCGACAACTTCATCAATGAAAAAATGATCGAAGGATGCGGTTTTGCGGAAACAGTTTACGTTCACACCGGCAGCCGCAGCGCCCTGGAATTCCTGTTCAACCTCGTGCGCGGCGGCGTTCCCGAAGACCTGTTCCCGCAGGTGATCTTTCTCGATATCAGCATGCCGATGATGGACGGCTTCCAGTTCCTGGATGAATACGAAAAGCTGCCCGAGAAAACGAAGGAAAGCATCAAAGTGGTGATACTGACCACTTCCATCAATCCCATGGACATCGAGAATGCGCAGAACAACAAGCGCGTCATCGGTTTCATGAACAAGCCCCTGACGAAGGAGCACCTGGATACGATCTAGAGAGTAGTGTGTACGTAGCCCTTTCGACTGCGCCCGGGCTGACACGTGCAAAGCCGGTAAAACGGTGGATCGAAGACAAGAGGTTTCCGCTTCTCACATCTCAAATCAGAAGTACGCTATTTCCGCGCGCCCGTCTTCACGCCTTCCGCTAATTTCGCGATGAACTTATTGTCCATGTTCACGTAGCTGAGCATGCGGCGCGGTCCTTCGTTGAGCAGGAGGAAGCGGTCGCGGAGGCGTTTCAGCTTTTCTTCCACGTCCTTGCTGCCGGAGCTCATCTGCAGGCGCAGCATCTTGACGAAAGTGCCGGCGTTCTCGTACAGCTCGAAATCATCGTCTTCATCCTCGCTGTCTTTCTGCTCGCCGTTCTCGCCTTTGTTCATCTCGCTGAGCTTGCGCGAAGCGCTGCGGATCAGCAGCTCGGCCTGTTCGTAGCGGTTGCACATGGAGCAGGCCAGGGCCAGCAGGAGCTTGAGCTCGATCTCCGCGTGCGCGAAATTTTTCAGGCTGACCTCGTTCAGCAGGTTGTTCAGCAGGCGGGCGCTTTCGGCGTACTGCCCGCTGTTGAAGAGGTTCATCGCGGCGTAAATGGTGAAGTTGATGTAGTTGGGCAGGTCGGCAGGATCGGGCTCGAAATGCAGCACGGCGTTCTCTTCGCCGTTCATTCCGTGCCCGGGCAGGTTCTGGCGCTCCAGGCGCGAGATGAGGAATTTGGTGGAGAAGCAGCAGTGCGTGGACAGCAGGAACGTGTTCAGGTTGGCGTTCAGCTTTTCGCAGTACGTGCCGGCGTTCTTGTGCAGCTTCAGGCTGTGGTAATATTCGAAGGCCAGGAAGTTGGCCACGTCGCGCAGGTAGCGGTACGCTTCGTCTTTCGGGTAGCTGTCGAAAGTGGAGAAGAGGTTGTCCAGCATTTCCTCCACGGTCTTGTCCTCCTGCATGGCCTCGGGTGTGCGCACGAGAAGCGCGAAGGAAATGTCGAGGATATCCTGGAAAACAGACAGGTGGTGCGACTGGTAGAGGCGGCAGATGTTGCGCATTTCCTCTTTCATCTTCCCGAGCAGCTTGGCCTGGTCGGGCTCGCGCGAGAGGTAATATTCCCCGAGCGTTTTGGTGAAGAAGGCGAGCAGGCTTTCCGCTTTGTCGAGGGCGAGCGTGTAGGCGACGTGGCGGTTGTAGAGCTGCGTGTACTCGTAATATTTCGGCGAGTGCAGGTGCAGCTTTTTCAGCGCGTTGTACACCGTGGTCAGCTCGTTGGGCATGTCGTACTCCATCAGCTCCTTTTCCAGGCGCGTGAGGATGGCCACGGCCAGGTCGCGGTGCGTTTCGTGCACGAGCTTCGGCACGTTGGCCACGTTGCGCAGCAGCTCCACGCGCGGGTTCTGCGTATTGCGCAGCAGGTAGGTCTGGATCTTGTCGAACAGGCGCGACTTCAGCGTGTAGAAAGCGCTCTGGTTGATGCCCAGCGTCTTGTGGATCTCGTCCTCGCCGAAATCCGTCTCCCTGTAAAGACGCAGCAGCGCGCTGAATTTTTCCGCTTTGTTCTGTTGGAACTCTTCGGTGATCTGTGCGTAGTCGCGTTCACCGAGCTGTAGAATTACGCTTCTGAGCTTCAGCATAAGAAAAAGCCGTTCTTCCTTAAAGGTTTCGTTCAACGCAAAATTCCAAACACCTCCAGCGGGGAGGGAGGCGTTTTTCCTATAACCTTCAGCTTTTACCCGGTTGCCAGGCCGGCTCTTCTTGTAACTGCTTAAAGTTAGGAATTTCTACGGTAAACGTCGTACCCTCGTTCAACTTGGACCGCACAGCTATGGTTCCGCCGAGATTGTGCAGTGTTTCTTTTACGATATAAAGCCCGAGCCCCGATCCGTCGGACGACGTGGTGCCGCGGTAAAACATTCCGAAGATGTGTTCCTGCTGCTCTTCCTCGATGCCTTCGCCGTTGTCCGACACGCTGACCTTCGCTTTGTCGGGGCTGACCTGCACTTCCACGCGCACGAACGGTTTTTCGCAGTGCGGGCGCTGGTACTTGATGCTGTTCGCCACCAGGTTGTTGAGAATGACCTGCAGGCGCTCGCGGTCGGAGCTGAACGGCATGCCGCCGCCGATGGTGGTGATGAACTCGATGCGGTGCTGCCGGTCCATATAGCGGTGCTGCTCGATGGCGCTTTTCACCACTTCCTCGAAATCGATCTCTTCGTGCTGCACGGGCAGGCGCGAATTGCGCGAGTACTGCACGATCTTGATGATCGAACGGTCGAGCTTGTTGATGCTCTCCTCGATCTTGTCGAGGTAGATCTTCGATTCGCCTTGCGGCTTTTCGAGGCGGAAGAGATTGATCAGGCCGAGGATGGAGGAGAGAGGCGAGCGCAGGTCGTGCGATACGCTGTAGACGAAACGGTCGAGCTCCGCGTTCGTTTTCTTCAGCTCCACGTTCTGCTCCATGAGCTGCACCTCGGCGGTCTTGCGCGCGGTGATGTCGCGCTGCACGAAGACGAAGTGCGTGGGCTGGTTGTGGTTGTCGGTCACCGGCACCATCAGCACGTTCACCCAGAACTCTTCGCCGTTCTTGCGGTAATTGATCAGCTCGGTCTCCACCGCTTTGCACTGCAGCATGCCTTCGCGCATGCGCGCCAGCTCCGAAGCGGAAGTGGCCGGGCCCTCGAGCAGCGAGGGCTCCTGGCCGATCAGCTCCTCGATCGAGTAGCCGGTGATCTCGGTAAGCGCTTTGTTCACGTACACCACGTGCGGCCGCCCGCCGTTCAGGGTTTCCGCGCCGGTGATCAGCACGCCGTCGCCCATGTGCGTGATCACGGATTCGAGCAGGCGCAAATATTTTTCCTCGTGCTTGCGGTCGGTAATGTCTTTCGAGACGCCGATCAGTCCGGTGATGTTGTTGTACGTATCGTAGTTGTAGCTGATCTTCAGCTCCACGATGATCTCGCGCCCGTCCTTGCAGCGCCGCCGGGCTTCGGCGACGAAGCTGGAGTGCTCTTTCAGGTACTCGATCACGTTCAGATGATCGGTGCCGTCGTCGCTCACCTGCAGCGCGCTGATCGTTTGCCCGATCATCTCCCCGCTGCTGTAGCCGAACACTTCTTCCGAACCTTTGTTCCAGTAATTGATCTTTCCCTCCAGGTCGCAGGCGATCACGCTGTCGCTGATGTTGGAAAGAATATTGGCGTGAAAGCGGGCGGCTTCGAGCGCGCGCTTGCGCTGCGTAATGTCGTTGGCCAGCACCAGGCGCAGCGATTGCTCCTCGATGCGCACGTGGTGCGAGATGATGTCCACGAAGATGATCGTGCCGTCCTTCTTTACGTGCCGGCGCTCGCCGGAGTACGAAGGCTCGTCCTGCTTCAGCTCCGAGATCGCGTCGAACAGGTCGGGCAGGTCCCCGGGCGGGCGGATGTCGCCGATCGTCATCGCGAGGAATTCCTCCCTGCTGTAGCCGTAGTTGTGGATCGCGGCGTCGTTCACCATCACGAAGCGCAGCGTGGCGGGATCATAGATCCACATCGG
>Ga0196978_1000560_pt1 | contig 18537 bp, 19 predicted proteins | sample S3v_2013CmetaG_FD_155491 | JGI IMG/M metagenome (GOLD analysis project Ga0196978, IMG submission 155491) | Soil microbial communities from Anza Borrego desert, Southern California, United States - S3+v_20-13C | ecosystem: Environmental > Terrestrial > Soil > Desert | place: USA: California... | reverse complement strand
ATCGTCCCGGCGGGGAACTCCTCCAGGAAGTACTTGACCGACTCCGCCATCGAATTCACGTGCCCCGGCGTGCCGGTCACGGCCTGCGCGACCATGCGGCCGTCGGGGAGGAACACGCCGGCGGACAGGTCTCCCGCCTCGCGCGTCGCCGCCCCGAAGGCGGTGCGCACGAGCGTCTGCGCCTGTTCCTCGACGACCGAGATCAGTCGGTTCCACATGACCTGCATCTGAATATCGGCGAGCTTGCCCATACCTATCCCTTTCCACCTACCCTACGTCATCCCCGCTTACGCGGGGATCCAGAACGTTTGTCGAGCACGATGTAGCCGAGACTGTTCACCCACGCGTCGAAATCGGCGGTGACGACGATGGTGGTCTGGTCTTCGACGATCAGCGCCGGCCCCGACACGCGCGCGCCCGGCTTCAGCGCCGTGCGCTCGTACACGCCCGCGTCGCGCCATTTCGCCAGCTTCGGCTCGAAGATCCTGCGTTTGCCTGCGGGACGTGCGCTCGATCGCGCGACGTTGCGCGCCGGCGGCGCCCGCTTCACGCGCGTGGAGACCGTGACCGACCAGCTCATGATCTCCACGCCCATTTTCGGAATGATGCGGCCGTAGAGCGCCCGATACGCGGCGTCGAAGCGGCGCTTGAGCGCCGCGCTGGTGGCTCCGCCGAGCTTCCCCGGCGGGAGCGCCACTGCGATTTCGTGCCCCTGCCCGGCATAGCGCATGTAGGCGACGCGGCTCGTCGTCAATGCGCCGCGCGGCGCCGCTGCCCGCACCACCTGCGTCGCCTGCCGCTCCATGTTCTGGAGCAGGCGATTCGCGCCGGCGACGTCGAGCGTGGAAACGAGCTGAAACCAGCTCCATACCGCCTGGAACGCAACGGGCGCCGTGAGAAAGCCCAGCGCCGAGCCCACGCTCGCGCCAACGGGAATGACCACGCGCGAGACGCCGAGCTTGTCCGCGAGGCGCGCGGCATGCAGCGGTGCGGCGCCGCCGAATGCGATGACGGTGTAGTTCTCCACCGTCTTCCCGAGCTCCATCGCGTGCACGCGCGCGGCGTTCGCCATGTTCTCCGTCACGATCTCGCCGACGGCGAGTGCGCCCAGTGCCGTATCCGCCTTGAGCGGACCCGCGACATCGCGTTTGATCGCCGCTTCGGCGCGCCGGGGCTCGAGTGCGAATCGGCCGCCGGCAAAGCGCGCCGGGTCGAGCAGTCCCATCGCGCAGTCGGCGTCGGTCACGGTCGCGTGCTCGCCGCCGCGTGCGTAACAGGCGGGCCCCGGCTCGGAGCCCGCGCTGTCCGGGCCGACCTGCACGCGCTCCATCTCGTCCACGCGCGCGATCGAGCCGCCGCCCGCGCCGATTTCCACCATCTCGATGACCGGAATGCGGATCGGCAGACCGCTGCCTTTGAGGAAGCGATACATGCGGCCGAACTCGAAGCTGCGCGAAAGCTCCGGCTCGTAATCGTCGATGAAGCAGATCTTCGCGGTCGTGCCGCCCATGTCGAACGAGAGGGCGCGGTGCGCGCCGACGCTCTCGGCGATGTTGCGCGCCAGGATGGCGCCGCCCGCCGGACCCGATTCCACGAGCCGCACCGGCTCGGCCGCGCCCATCGCGAGCGTGCACAGCGCACCGCCCGACGTCATCAGGAAAACCGGGCAGGTGACGCCCAGCGCTTTCAACTGCGCCTCCAGCCGGTTGAGATAGCCGGCCATGACGGGCTGCACGTAGGCGTTCGCGCAGGTGGTGGAGATACGTTCGTATTCGCGGATCTCCGGACACACGTCGCACGAGAGCGTGATCCAGAGATCCGGCAGCGCGCGCTTGAGGATCTCGCCGGCGCGGCGCTCGTGCGCCGGGTTCGTGAAGCTCTGGAGAAGCGCGACGCCGACGCTTTCGATGTTCTCCTTTTCGAGCGTCGGCACGAGCGCTTCGAGCGCGCGCTCGTCGAGCGGCAGCAGCACGCGGCCTTTGGCGTCGATGCGCTCCGGCACGGGCAGACGCAGGTGGCGCGGAACGAGCGGCGCGGGCTTGTCGAGGAAGATGTCGTATTGCGCGAAGCGGTGCTCCCAGCCGATCTCGACGAGATCGCGGAACCCTTCGGTGGTAATAAGCGCCGTCTTAGCGCCCTTGCGCTCGATGAGCGCATTCGTCGCGAGCGTGGTGCCGAGAATGAAGAGCTCGAGCGCGCCGGCCTCGAGGCCCGCCTGTCCGAGGATTTCTCGCACTGCGATGATGACCGCTTCTTCAGGCGCGCGCGGCGTCGTGAGGACCTTGCCGGTCCAGCGACGTTCTTTCGCTTCGAGGACGATGTCGGTGAACGTGCCGCCGATGTCCACGGCAAGCCGGGCACCGGTCGAATTCTTTGCAGGCATCTCGGGAGTTTCTGGAAGGAATGAAGCAGCGCGTTGCGCACGCGCATGAGCGTAATTTTAGCCGGCTTTCGCGCCGACTGAGCCTGCGTACGCCCCGTTGGGCGCGCTGACGCGGTCAGCAGACGCCATCGAAGAAGCGGGACATGTCTTCGATCCGCTCGATGTTGCGCACCCGCTCGCCCACGATCCTGATCTGCTCCGGGTTGAGCGGCGCTGCACCGAGGCCGAAACATTCCGCGAATTTTTGATCGAGCTCGCTTGCGGTGAGCGGCGCCTGCGGGTCTCCCGGCACATGCTCGATGCGGCAGGAGACCTCGCCGTGATGCTTCGTGCGCAGGCGCACTACGACAGGCCCTCGCTCGGTAGCGAGTGAGGGATCGACCCGCACGCTGATTTTCTCGATGTGCCGGGTAATGGCCGGATCCCGCGCCGCCTGCTCCTGGATCTCGATGAGGCCGAGCTTGCGCCGTACCAGCGCGCACGCCATCGAATAACGGATATTGAACTGCGCCGCCACCTGCGCGTCGCCGCTGGGATCGTATCTGCCGCCGACGATGCGCTCGATATACGGCGTGACCGTCACCTCCATCGACAGCACATCGTCCGGCTGCAGATCGTATTCACGCACCAGCCTCAGCATGCCTTCGACGGCCGTATGGTTACAGCCGCAGCTCGGAAACTTCTTGATCGTGAGATCGACGCTGTCGAAGCGGGTGCCCAGTTGACCGAGCAGCCGTTCGGCATCGCCTTCCTGATAGAGGCGATACAGCCCGAACTTGCCTTCGATGACTTCCGTGGGGGCCGTCAGCCCGCGTTGCGCGAGCTGCGCCGCCTGCACGCCTGAGCGTGCGGCGAGCGCCGACAACATGCGTTTGGTGAGCGAAGGCTCGATGTTCGCCTGCTGCGTCCCGGAAGCCTGAATGAAAGCCATGCCCAATGCATGCCGCGTCTGCAGGGTGTCGAGCTTCATGAGACGCGCCGCGGCGGCAGCTGCGCCGAACGGCCCGAACACCGAGGTATAGCTCCAGCCGCGATGAGGATGTGCCGCGGCAGCGCCCAGTCGGTACATGACGTCCGAGCCGATCACCAGCGCGGCCAGAAAATCCTCGCCTGACGAGCGTTGCCGCTCCGCGAGCGCCAGCGCTGCGGGCAGCACGGAAATGCTCACGTGCACCGGCGCTTCGCGGCCGAGCGTGTCGTAATCGAGCGCGGCAGACGACATGCCGTTGATGAACGCCGCGGCCTGCGCCGGCAGGCGTCCGCCGTAGGCCCACGCGGTTGCATCCGCGCGCCCGCCTTCCTCGACGAGCAGCGCGTGCGCCTCGCGGCAGCCCGGTGCATCCGAGCCGGCCCACGCGACTGCGAGCGTGTCGAGCATGAAGAGCTTCGCTGCTTCGCGCGCGGCTTGCGGAATGTCGCCGTATCGCGTGCCCGCCACGTGCTCGGCGAGGGCGTGCGAAAGCGTTACCTGCGAGCGGGACGGTGTAGCCGTCGTTGCGAGGTCATTCATCGGGTGATTCTCCGTTTCGCCACTGCGCAGGCCGCGCTGTGGGCGCTAAATCGATGCGACTACGAGACCGCGGCCGTGCGCGCGATGCGCTCGACATCCGGCAGCTCCACGATCGTCGTGCAGTACTCGACCAGACGATCGATCTGCTGCGGCTTCAGGATGTCCGCGCAGAGCCGCCGGAATTTCTCCTCGAGCTGGGCATCGGTGAGCGGTTGCTTGAGGCTCCCCAGCGCATGCTCCACGTGCCGCGTGAGGCGCCGACCGTCGCGCAGCACGAGCTCCATTCGGACTTCGTCGGCTGCTATGCCGGGGTCGACGGCGACCACGACCTTGTCGCTCAGCGCCACCACCTGCGGATCGAGCACGCGCCCGTCCGTGAACTGATCTTCCTCGACGCGCCGGTCGATGAACGACACGGCCACGCAATGCGAGACGCTGAACTTGCCGTCGACGCCGACCTGCGGATGCCGTTTGCCCGTGACTTCCTGCACCAGGAAGTTCACCTGCAGGCGCACCGACTCGACGTCTGCCGCGGCGATCCCTTCCTCGCGCGCGAAATGGAGGCACGCGTCTATGATCGGATGCAGAACGACGCCGCAGGGATAGGGCTTGTACGTGTTTACGAGCACCTCGAAGCGGCTGCCCCAGCCGTCCAGGATCTCGTCGAGATTGCGTTCCTGCGAGAGCACGTTCGCAAAGCCGCGCGGCGCTTCGAGAATGCGCTCGGAGGCCGTGAAGTTTCGTTGCGCCAGGAACGCCGCGGTCATACCGTCGCGCGCCGCATGCCCCGGATGCAGGAACTTGCCCATCGTATTGAGGTTCTCCCGCAAGCCGGAGGCTTGCGTGCCCGCCAACCCCAACGCGTAGGCCATCTGCTGCTGATCGAGGCCGAGCAGCTTTCCGACGGCGACCGCAGCGCCGAAGACGCCCGCAGTGGAGGTGGAGTGCCAGCCGATGTTGTAGTGCGCGGGGCACACCGCGTTGCCGATGCGGCAGGCGACTTCGATGCCGAGCGCAAACGCGTGAATGAAGTCGGCCCCGCTGACGGGTCGATATTCACCGAGCGCGAGTATCGCCGGCGCGATCGGCGGGCTCGGATGGATGACGGTGCGCAGATGCGTGTCGTCGAAATCGAATACATGCGAGCTGATGCCGTTCACCCATGCGGCATGGAAGATGTCGAGCCGGTGGGACGTGCCTATCGCCGTGGCCTGACGCGGTCCGGTGAACGCGCAGGCGAGCGCGAGCGCGGTCTCGCTCGCCTCGTGTCGCGTGCCGCCGATCGTGCAGCCGAGCCAGTTGAAGAAGGAGCGGCGGGCTTCGTTCCTGACGCTAGACGGAATGTCCGCCCATTTCGACTCGACCACCTTGTTCGCAAGCTCGCGCGTGAGTTCCAAGTGACTTCCTCGTTAGTCGGACTGCTACACCGTGGGGATGCCCGCTTCCTTGATCACCTTACGCCACTTCGGGATGTCGGAGCGGATCAGCGCACCGAACTCTTCGGGTGTCGTCGGCGCCGGCTCCATGCCCGCTGCCCGCAGCTTCTTGATGAGGTCCGGCGAGCGCAGCACTTGCACCGTCGCCTGATTCAGGCGCTCGATGCGCGCCTTCGGCGTTCCTGCAGGCGCGAGCAATCCGAACCAGGTGCTGAACTCGAATCCCGGCACACCGCTCTCGGCTATCGTCGGCACGTCGGGCAGAACCGACGAGCGCTTGCCGCTGCTCACCGCGAGCACGCGCACCCTGCCGCTCTTGATGTGCGGGAACGCGGTCGGTATCGGCGTGAGCACGGCCTGCACTTCTCCGCCGATCATGCCGGCGACGGCAGGACCACCGCCTTTGTAAGGAACGTGATGCAGCTTCATCCCGGCGACGCTTTGCAGGTACGACATCGAGAGGTGCGTCGAGCTGCCGACGCCGGCCGAGCCGAAGACGATCTTGCCGGGTTGCGCCTTCGCGGCCTTGACCAGGTCCGCGACGGTCTTGAAACGCGTGTCCTTGTTCACGACGAGCGCGCTGGGCGCGAGACCGACGACCGATATCGGGGTCAGCGCATCCAGTGCGCGGTAGCCGCGCTTGGGACGGAGCGTTTCGTTCACCGCGAGCCCGATGTTCGCGAGCAGGATCGTGTAGCCGTCGGGCGTCGCCTGCGTCGCGAGCAGGGTGCCCACCGCGCTGCCGGCGCCGCCGCGGTTGTCGACGACCAACTGCTGACCGAGCTCCTCGGTCAAAGCATCGGCCACTATGCGCGCCGAAAAATCGGTCGTGCCCCCCGGCGAGAACGGCACGATGAGTCGAATAGCGCGTTCCGGATAATTCGTTGCCTGCGCCGCCAAAGCTTGCGCGCTTGATGCTGAGATCGCCGCCAGTAGAGAGATGCTGAACAATCGGCTGCTCATCACAGTCCTCCTCGTCTTATTTGGTGGGATACCGTTTGACACTACGAATCGTTTGGCGATTCGTCGCCACCTTACCAAATAAGACGCCGCGCGCGTTGCGACCCAACTCCAAGGTATGTGCGCACGCAGTCCGGCTCCGCTTCGGCTCCAGCACGGCGTTTATTCAGGCTCGATGCCGTCGCGTCCGCCGCGCGCAACTATTGAACGCCTCTCGAAGGAGGCTGTCGGATTGCAGATGAACGAACGCCACGACCCACATTCATTGCCCGGTCACGCCCCTTTGCTGCGCTGGTCTCAGCGCGTGCTGATTGCCGCGGTTGGCGCGGCGCTCGCGATCGCTGCGTTCTTCTTCCTGGTATTCGCGCTCATCGCGGGAGCGATCGTCGTGTCCGCGATCGGTCTGCGCTTGTGGTGGGTCATGCGCAAGCTCCGCGCGGAGGCGAGAAACACCGCAGCGCTGGAAGGCGAGTACACCGTAGTCGAGCGTGCCGGCACGGCGGAGCGCCTCGAGCGCTAAGGGTTTTAGCTATTCGGGCTTGATGCCGGCCGCCCGGATGACTTTGCCCCATTTGTCGAGCTCGCCCTTCACGAAGCCGGCAAACTGCTCGGGCTTGCTCGTGAGCGGCTCGAACGCGAGCTTCTCGAGCTGCTGACGGTACTCCGGGACCGACGCGAGGCTGACGAGCTCCGCATTCAGCCGCGCGACGATTTCGCGCGGCGTCGCCGCCGGCGCGACGATCGCGTACCACGAGCCGAGCTCGACGCCGCGCACGCCGGATTCGACCAGCGTCGGCACCTCCGGCGCGAGCGGCGAGCGGGCGGGGCTCGTCACTGCGAGTGCGGTGAGACGTTTGGTGCGGATGTGCGGCAGCACCGCGGTCGTGCTGCTGAACATCATGTGTGCTTCGCCGGTCACCACCGCGAGCGCCGCGGCGGCCGCGCCCTTGTAAGGCACGTGAACGATGTCGATGCCTGCTGCCGATTTGAAGAGCTCGGCGATCAAATGGAAGTTCGCGCCCGTTCCGCTCGACGCGTAGTTGAGCTGGCCCGGCCGCGCGCGCGCGAAGGCGATGAGGTCTTTCACCGAGCGCACCGGAATCGACGGATGCACGACGAGGATGTGATAGGACGAAGCGATGAGGCTCGCCGCTGTGAAATCCCGCACGGGGTCGTACGGCACTTTCTCGAGGTTGGGTCTGAGCGCGAGCGGCCCGACGAAGCCCAACAGCAGCGTGTAGCCGTCGGGTGTGGCGCGCGCGCCGATCTCGGTCCCGATGACGCCGCTCGCGCCCGCACGATTGTCCACGACGATCTGCTGTCCGAGACGCTCGCCGAGCTTTTGCGCCACGAGCCGGCCGACGAAATCGTTCCCGCCGCCCGGCGGAAACGGCACGATCAGACGGATCGGACGGGTCGGATAGCTTTGCTGCGCGCTCGCGCTGAAGACGACGATCAGAGCGCCGATGAGGAAAGCGAACGTGCGTCGTGCGATCTTCATGCGTGCTCCTACTAGCTTCAGACGCTGTGCAGGCTGGCTTTCGCGTCAGCCGCGTCCCACGGCGCGGCTCGCGCCGCCTCACGACCCGCGATGCGTCCGGTGATCAGGCATTCGGCGAGGTTGCCGCCGCTCAGATAGAGGTGGCCCCAGATGCTGCCGAGCTCGCCGGCTTCGTACAGCCGTGGGATCAGCTCCCCGAACGGATTCAGCACCCGCTGCCGCGCATCGTGCACCGGTCCGCCCTGGGTGTTCGAGACGACTGGCCAGACTTTGCCGCAGTAATAGGGCGGCGTTGCGATCGGCACCATCGTGATCGCGGGGCGGCCGAAATCATCGTCGCGCTGTTGCGCGCATTGGGCGTTCCAGCGATTCAGGGTGCCCGCGAGCATCCCTGCGTCGACCGCCAGCAGCGCCGCCAGCTCTTCGACCGTGTTCGCCTTGCGCAGGATGCCGAGCTCGACTTCCTTGAGATTGTCCGCGCTCCACTGGTAGCGCACCGCGTTGCGGTCGTTGTACACCGCGCTCGCGAGCGGATACAGCTTGCGGCCTTCCTCATCGAGCACGACGTGGGCCGGGATGTACGGAAAGCTCTGCGTGACCGGATCGAACACGTCGAACGAGCGCTGCGCGGTGTCGTTGGTGTACGGCGGGCATTCGTTCATGAAGCGCTCGCCGGTCTTCCCGAGCAGGATCCACGACAGCTTGAAATCGCGCACCGCCGTCCCGGGAATCCAGTCGGGCAGGCGCTTCATTCTGATGCCGACTGGGTAGCTGGGATCCGGATGCCGGAAGCCATAACCACCGTGGTAGTGCCACATGTGCCAGAGATCGGCGCCAACGGCCTGCGCCATGCGAATGCCGTCTCCGGTATTGCCGAGACCGACCGCGGGCAGCACCTGATCGTCCTGCCAGTACTGGCGCTGCATCGCCGGGTCGGCTTCGAAGCCGCCGCACGCGAGGATGACTGCGCGCCGCGCCTTGATCGTGCGCGTCGCGCCCGCCGTTTCGACGACGACGCCGGTCACTGCGCCGGTCTCGTCGGTCACGAGCCGCCGCGCCGGTGTGGCGAGCCGTACTTCGATCGGCCGGCGGCGCACGTTGTCCTCCAGCACCTTGAAGAGGTTCGCGCCCGAGCTCGACTTCGATCGGCTGCGATTCACGATCGCATGCGGGTACGACACGTTCGCATCGAATCCGGGCACCGATTCGATGTCGATGAACTGCAGCGTCCCGGTGCCCGGGAAAGGGTAGTTGCCTTCGCGCGTGCGGCCGATGCCGATCATCTTCGCGCCGTTTACTTCGACGAGCGAACGCATGTACTCCGGAAGCTCGACCATGCCGTCTGCGAAAGCGCGCAGCACGTCGTCGGGTGTCTTGCCGCCGTTGGTCGCCTTCAGGTACTCGAACGCCTGATCGGCGTCCGCGGCGATGCGGATGCCGCCGCCCGCGCACACCGAGATGCCGCCCGGATCGGGCATTTTCTCGATGACCAGCACGCGTGCGCCGGCGTCGCTGGCTTCAATGGCCGAGGTGGCACCGCCGAAGCCGTAGCCGACGACGATGACGTCGAACTCCTCGTCGAAGCGCGGCTTCGCGAGCCTCACTTCGGACCGCCAACGATCAGCTTCGGAAACTCCTCGACCGCTTTCAGCGCTTTCTGGACTTCCACCGGCGCCGACAGATTGCCGACCGCGAACTGCGGATAGACATACAGCCTCAGGTCATCGACCCCCAGGCCTTTCGCCTGCGCGCGCGCCGCGCGCTCGAAACGATCGTGCGTGAACACCACGGCCGGCTTGCCCGCTTTCTGCACTTCGATCCCGTCGCGCACGGCGCCGGAGGTGCAGGAGCCTCAGGCCGCGAGGCCGACGAGGGCGTAATCGATGTCCTCGATCAGCTTCGCCATCTCCGCTTTCGGCGCAGGCGCCCAGGTGTTCTCTTTGTAGATGCGCACGACGGACGCAGGCCCGAACTGCTTCTCGATCTGCTCTTCCAGCGCGGCCCAGAACGCGAGCCCGGATTTGTGCTGATTGAAGATGTAGCCGACGCGCTTGCCTTTGAGCTCGTCCAGCGGGAGCTCTTCGCGGCGCTCCACGCGTGCGACGGTGCCGGTCGGATCGAGCAGTCGTATGGTCATGTGAGGCCTCTCTCAGTTTTGCGGAAAGACGACTTTGCGGTGTGTCGGGCGTCCGCGGTTTGCGCCCCAGCCCTCGCACAGCGACGAGAACCCGCCGCCGGAGCCCCAGCCGCCCGCGACGACGATCTGGATCTCTTCCTCGCTGCGGATGTACGGCACCCGCGCGTCGTCGTTCGTGGGATCGGTCTGGTATTTCCAGTGCATCGGATGCGATTCGTGGATCGCCGGCCCGCGCTTGATCTCGCGCACCGGGCGCGTCGCGCGGCGCATCAGCTCGCGCTTCACGTCGGACTTGCTGAAGCCGGCATTCGCGATGTTTCGCGCGGCCATCGGGCCGAGCACCATCACCATATCGCCGCCGCAGATCCCGGAGCTGCCGAGCGAAGCGATCGAATCGGCGAGTATGGTGAGGATCGTGTCGGCGGAGAGGTATCCGGCACCGGTTTCGATCACCTGTGGACCGGCCACCGCGTGCACGGCGACGACAGTCTCGTCGGCGCCGTAGCCGAGCTCGACGTTCAGCGTCTGCCACGGGTTCGCCTCTTCATCGTCCGCGATGCAGAAGCTGTAATAGCCCGGATGTCCCTGCGTTGTCTTGCACGGCTCGCCGGGAAAGCCGCCGCCGAGATTCCAGAGGATGAGGCGTACGGCGCGGCCGATCGTCGCGCTCGGCCGGCAGCCGTGGCCGAACGCGCATTCCTTGGTGTTGAAGCCGAGCGTCTTCACCGCGGGACCGCTCACGATCACGAGCGGCGCGCAGCTATGCGTCGTCGTCTGCACGCCGTTGATGTTGAACTTCTCTTCGAGTATCGCCTGCAGGGCGGCGATCACGATCGGCACGTATTCGGGTTTGCAGCCCGCCATCACGCAGTTGATGGCGATCGTTTCGATGGTGGCGACGCCGTCGCGCGGCGGCACCATTCCGATCACCTCCTGTGGATCGCGCCCGAGATGTTTGACGATGCGCTCCACCGCATCCGCGGTGGGGGGCACGACCGGCAGCCCGTCGGTCCACTTGCGCTCGTAGCAGAGCTCGATCGCGGACTGGATGTCGTTCGATTCGAATACGCGGGAAGCGAGCTGCATGCAAAGAATCCTCTTGTCGTGCGGGTCAGTGTTCGCGCGCGAGCATGCGCGGCAGCGCCATGGCCATCGTGTTTGCCTTGAAGCTTTCGACGTCCGCAGTTTCGCCTGCTACGTAATGGGCATACACGTAGATCTCGAGCTCCGGCACGCCCAGCGCTTTCGCCTGCGCGCGGGCCGCACGCTCGAATTTGTCATCGACGAGGACCACTGTCGGATGTCCGGCTTTGGCCAGGGCTATTCCGTCGCGCACGGCGCCGGAGGTGCAGGAGCCTCAGGCGCCGACGCCGACGACGGCGTAATCGGTCTCGCTGATCAGCTTATCGATATCGGCTTTTGGAGCAGGCGCCCACGTGTTCGTCTTGTAGAGCCTGTGCGCGGCCGACGGCCTGTGTTGCTCGCCGATGGCCGCTTCGAGCGATTTCCAGAACGAGAGCGCGGACGTGTGCTGGTTGAATACATAGCCGATCTTCGCGCCCACGATTGCGGCCAGACTGCGCGGTGCGTGACGCTGCACGACCTCCGGTTGCCCGAGGGGGCTGAATATCTGGATGCTCATGCCGATCTCCTGGGAAACTCGACGCGCCGTCTGACGGTATAGCCGCCGAGAGCACCCCATCCGGGGCACAACGCGGAAAATCCCACGCCCGAGCCCCAACCGCCGCTTACGAGCAGGACGAGATTTTCGGGGCCGCGTATGAATGGCACGCGAGCCTCGTCGTCATTGGGATCCACGATGTTGCTCCAGTGCATGGGATGTGTTGTCGCGATCGAATGGCGGTGCTTGACCTCACGTACCGGACGGGTGGCAAGCCGCATGAGCTCGCGCTTGACGTCGGCTCTGCCGAGTCCGGCGTCAGCGAGATTTTTCGCCGCCATTGGACCGAGCACGAGGACCATCTCGCCGCCCGATACGTTCGCGCTGCCGAGGACCGCGATGGCGTCGGCGATAACGTAAAGCACGTCTGCGGCTGGCCGGTAACCTGCGCCGGTCGCAATCGAATGTGGCGCCTCTGCGGCGGTGACGGTCACGACGGTGTCTTCGGCTGCGAACCCGCTCTCCACGTGCGTCGGCTCCCACGGATTCGAGTCCTGGTCTTCCGCAACGCAAAAGCTGTAATAGCCGGGATGGCCGAGTGTCGTTTTACAGGGCTCGCCGGGATAGCCGCCACCGACATTCCACAGAATCAGGCGTACGGCGCGGCCTATGCTCGCGCTCGCGCGGCAGCCGTGTCCGAACGAGCCTTCCCGGGTGTTGAAGCCGACGGTCTTCACGCCCGGTCCGCTGATCGTGACGAGCGGGGCGCAATTGTGCGTCGTGGTCTGCACGCCGTTGAGATTGAAGCGCTCCTCGAGCATCGCCTCGATCGCCGCGATCACGAACGGCACGTACTCGGGTTTGCAGCCGGCCATGACGCTGTTCACCGCGATATTCTCGATGGTCGCGACGCGATTCGCCGGCGGAATCACACCGATCATATCCGCGGGCCTGCGGCCGAGGTACTCGATGACGCGTTCGATCGCCCCTCGCGTCGGCGGGATCACCGGCAGCCCATCCGTCCACCGCTGCTCGTAGCAGAGCTCGACCGCCTTTTCGAAGTCGTCGACCTCGAAGACTTCGGATGTGAGGTCCATCTGCGTCGTTTCCTGACTGCTCTGAATCACTGGATGCGAATGTTTGCCGTCTTGATGACGCCCGCCCACATCTTCGTGCTGCGAGCGATGAACTCCCCGAACTGCTCAGGCGTGCTGGCGATCACTTCGGCTCCCTGTGCGGCGAGCTTCTCGGACACCTCGCGCTTGCGGATCGCTTTGGTAATTTCGCTATTCAGCCGCCTGACGATGTGCTTCGGCGTGCGCGCCGGCGCGAGGATGCCGAACAACTGACCGGATTCGAAGCCCGGCAATCCGGACTCGGCGACGGTCGGTAAGGACGGCGCGCTCGCCGAGCGCTTCGGACCCGTTACGGCGATCGCGCGCAGCTGTCCGCTCTTGACCTGGGGCAGCGCAACCGAGACGCCCAAAAAGGTCAGTGATACCTCGCCGCTGACGACGGCGACCGCAGCCGGAGAGGTACCTCGATATGGCACGTGCGTCATTCTGGTGTTGGCCATGACGTTCAGCATGGCAGCGGCAAGATGACTCGACGACCCGTTGCCCGCCGACGAGTAGGTGAGCTTGTCCGGGTGAGCCTTCGCATGGGCGATCAGCTCCTTGACGCTTTTCGCCGGCACCGTCGGATGAACGACGAGCACATGCGGACCGGTTGCGATGAGCGAGATCGGCACGAGATCGCGCAGCGCGTCGTACGGAAGCTTTGCGTAGAGACTTGGATTCACCATCAATCCGGTCGCGGCCATCAGCAGCGTATGGCCGTCGGGGGCTGCCGATTTCGCGACGATTTCGGTTGCGAGGATGCCGTTGGCGCCAGCACGATTGTCGACCACGACGGGTTGACCGAGGCTCTCGGTGAGCTCGTGCGCGAGCATGCGCGTGATGCTGTCGGTGTCACCGCCCGGCGCGAACGGAATCACGATCCGGATGGGCCGCTCGGGGAAGGCGTCCGCGGCACCGGCTTCGATGCCGGGCGTGGCGATAGCGAGCGCAAGCGCGACGCGCGTGATGAAGTCGATCCTGCCGCGCGAGATCACGAGCCCGTGCAGCATCTTGCCGGCCGTCAAGGCGCCGGCGTCGCCGCGGCCTGCAGCTCGAGCAGGCGCTCGTCCTGGTAGTGCGGTCGATCGGGTTTCGGTTTGGAGAGCAGCGTCTGCACGGCGCACGGCACATCGGCGTCGTTGTGGATGTCGTGATAGACGAACGCAGGGATCGACACGAGGTCCCAGCGCCCGAGCTTCAGCGTAAACGTCTCGCCGTCGCGGAAGACGTTGACCGTGCACTCGCCGTCGAGGATGAAGAACGTTTCCTCGGTCTCGTGGCAGTGGACGGGGATGCGATTGCCCGGCGGCATCGTCTGGATCGACATGGTGAAGGCGACGGGTTGCACCGCGTTGGTCTCGACGTGATCGACGGAACCGGACGCGCCGATGTAGCGGCGCTGGCTGCGGGCGAATTTCGGCTCGAGCTGGGTCTCGAAGCCGAACACCGTCCAGTCCTCGCGGCGCTCGGCAAAGCGGGCGACGCGGGTGCGCATCTCGTCACTGAGCGACATGAAATCTCCCATGGTTCGTGCGGCGTGACTGCGAATTAAGTGTATGGTGCTAAAGTTAGGCTGACAACATGAATGCCGCATCGTGGACGGCGCGGAGTTTAAAAGTCGCAAGCATGGTCTCGACATTAAAGAGCGTGTACGCCCGCAGCCGGGTCCCGCTGTACATCCAGGTCGCGGCGGCGCTGCGGCGACGCATCGACAGTGGAGAATGGCGCGCAGGCCAGCAGATCTCGACGCTCGACGTGCTCGAGCGGGAGTTCGAAGTCGCGCGCATCACGATCCGGCAGGCGGTCGAGCTCCTCCAGAGCGATGGCCTCCTGCGCAGCGAGCAGGGTCGCGGCACGTTCGTCGCGGAGAAGCTCCCGGACAAGCGCTGGCTGCCGCTCGAGACGACGTGGGATGCGCTGGTCGAGTCCATTCGGGACAACGTGATCCAGCGCATACCGGTGGATGATCCGCCGGCCTATCCCGTGCTTGCGGAAGGCGACGGCGAGCGGGCCGCCGAATACGTGTTCCTGCGCAGCGTGCAGTTGAAGGACGGCTCACCGTATTCGGTGGTGAACGTGCATCTGGAGCGCAGCATCCACGATCGCGATCCCGAGGCGTTTCGTAACCGCACGGCATTGCCGGTGCTCGCGGCGCTCAACAGGAAGAACATCGAGCGCGCGCATCAAAGCCTGGTGATCGGCAGCGCCGACCTCACCACCGCCAATCTGTTACAGGTGCCGCTCGGAACGCCGACGGCCGAATCGCGTTGCGTGGTGATCGACCGCAACGGCATCGCGATCTACGTGGCGGAGATCGTCTACCGCAACGATTGCGTCAAGCTGCACATCGAGCTGCTGGACGAATCGAAGCGGAAAAAATCGTCAGCGCGACGTAAGCGGCCGGCGTGACAGTTGCGCGGGCGTGATGCCCCGAACGCTCAACACTCCACGACGTGGAGCGCAAGCCCGCCGCGCGAGGTCTCCTTGTACTTCGTATGCATGTCGGCGCCGGTCTCCCGCATCGTCTTGATCACGTTGTCGAGGGAGACGTAGTGCTGGCCGTCGCCGTGCAGCGCCAGACGTGAGGCGCTGATCGCCTTCGCGGTGCCCATCGCGTTGCGCTCGATGCACGGTATCTGCACGAGCCCGCCGATCGGATCGCAGGTGAGACCGAGGTGGTGCTCCATCGCGATTTCGGCGGCATTCTCCACTTGGGACGGACTGCCGCCGAGAAGCTCGGTCAAGGCCGCCGCCGCCATCGAGCAGGCCACGCCGACCTCGCCTTGGCAGCCGACGTCGGCGCCCGAGATGGACGCGTTGCGCTTGTAGAGACTCCCGATCGCGGTCGCCGTAAGGAAGAACCGCGCGATGTCTTCGGCCGCCGCGTCGGGTTTGCAGAAACGCACGTAGTACATGACCACTGCCGGAATGATGCCGGCCGCGCCGTTCGTCGGCGCGGTCACGACGCGACCGCCGGCGGCATTCTCCTCGTTCACCGCCATCGCCCACAGCGAAACCCAGTCGAGTGCAGCGAGCGGATCGGTGCCGGCGGCACGCGCGGTCAGGCGCGCGAAGAGCTCCGGTGCGCGACGCTTGACCTTGAGCCCGCCCGGCAGCACGCCGGGCGTCGCACAGCCGCGCTCGATGCAGCGCTGCATCGCCGACCAGATCTTCGCGATCCCGTCGTAGAGCTCCTCCTTGCGCCGAAACTTGAGCTCGTTCGCGAGCACCACGTCGCTGATGGCGAGATTTTCACGGTTGCAGATATCGAGCAATTCGGCCGCGTTCGCGAACGGATAGGGCGGCTGCGACGCGGCATCCTCGATGAGGCTGTTCTCGCCGACGACGAATCCGCCGCCGACGGAGTAGTAGTCGCGCGCGAGCAGGATCTGCTGATCCGCGCCGAAGGCCTGGAAGCGCATGCCGTTCGGGTGCAGCGGCAGGGTCTCGCGGCGGCGGAACTGGAGATCGTCTTTGTCATCGAAGGGAATCGCCGAGTGCCCGAGCAGCTCGATGCGTCCGGACTCGCGCACCGCACGCAGCCGGCTCTCGATCGACTCGACATCCACGGTGTCAGGCTCATCGCCCTGCAGGCCGAGGATCAGCGCTTTGTCGGTGCCGTGACCCTTGCCCGTCGCGCCGAGCGAGCCGTAAAGATCGACGTGAATCTTGCGAACGCGCTCCAGCAGCCCGCCGTCGGCGAGCGCGGTCGCGAAACGCTTCGCGGCGCGCATCGGCCCCACGGTGTGGGAGCTCGACGGACCGATGCCGATCTTGAAGAGATCGAGGACGCTGACAAAGCTCATGCGCTGGGACTTCGCGTTTCCGGGACTGGTTGGGGAGGAACGGCGCAGCGCGATCACGCGCGCCGGGCCTTGATTTTACAGGCTAAATGCGAGCGATTACTGCGGCTCCACCGCGCCGACCTGATCGACGATCGGCCCGTACCACTGCGGCCGACGGTGCGCCGCGAAGTTGAACATCTTCTCCTTACCCTGGCGGCAAAGATCGAGGTCCGCATCCGCGACGATCAGCTCGTCTTCGAGCGTGCGCGCCTGCGCGTGGATCTTGCCGTTCGGATCCACGATCAACGAGCCGCCGATCAGGCCCGCGCCGTCTTCGTCGCCGGCCTTCGCGACGCTGACTGCCCACGTCGCGTTCATGTAGGCATTCGCCTGCACCGCGAGGGTCGAATGAAACGTGCGCACGTCAGCCGGCTCCGATTCGCCGCCGTTCGGGTCGTAGGCCGCCGAGTTGTAGCCGATGCACACGAGCTCGACGCTCTGGAGCGCGAGCACGCGCCACGCTTCCGGCCAGCGGCGATCGTTGCAGATCAGCATGCCCAGAACCGGTTTGCCCCATTCGGCCGGACCGCGCGCGACCGGGAATCCCAGATCGCCATATTGGAAATAGCGCTTTTCGAGCTGTTGATACTTCAGGCCGGGCTTCACGTCGTATGACCCCGGCAGGTGGACCTTCCGGTACTTGAGCAGCGTGCGGCCGTTCGGGCCGACAATGATCGCGCTGTTGTAGCGGTGTCCTTCCGGCGTCAGCTCGCCATAGCCAACGTAGAACCCGATTTTCAGCGCCGCCGCGCGATCGAACAGCGCCTGCACGTTCGGATTCGGCATCGCTGTCTCGAAAAACCCGTGGAGCTCCGTATCATCGGCGAACGGCCAGCGCGGAAAGAACGTGGTGAACGCGAGCTCCGGAAAGACGACGAGCTGCGCGCGTTCCTTTGAAGCGCGTTCGAGGAGATCGATCATGCGCGCGAGGATCTGCGCGCGGCTGTCCTTGAGCGCGCTCGGGCCCATCTGGGCGCCGGCGAGACGGAGGGTGCGAGGCATATTTCAATTTCCGAAAAGGCGGCAGTCTAGCGCGATACTTCCGCGATGAGCGTCCAGCCGAAGCCGGCGCCGACGACGAGCAGGAGACCGGCGACCAGGCGCTGAAGCCGCCGCGTATGCATGGCGGCGCCGGAGATCTGCCCCACGACAGCGGCGGCGAGCAGCGCCAGTCCGATCATCGCGGCAAGTCCGATATCCAGCGCGCCCGATTGCCAGTGCACGACGCTCGCCGCGATCGCGACCGGCATCTGAATCGCGTTCGCGCTCGCGATCACGGCCGCCAGCGGCTGCCGCAGCAGCACGAGGAGGGGGCTCAGCAGCACGGGCCCGCCGGTACCGGTCAGGGCCGAACCGATGCCTACGACAGCGCCCACGGCGAGCAGAGCCCACACGGGCAGCTCGGGCGCGTTCGATCGAGGCGTGGTCTCACGCAGGCCCCGCAATGCGTAGAGGCCGGCGAAGAGCAGGAGCGCCGTCACGAGCGCCAGCAGCACCCGCACGTCGAGCCGATGAACGAGCGATGCGCCCAGCGCCGCACCGGCCAGGGCGCCGGCACTCAGCCAGAGCGCGCCACGCAGATGCGTGCGGCGAATGACGAGAAAAGCCAGCGCGGCCGCCGCCGGAAACGCGAACGCCGCCGCCGAGGCGGCGACGGCCTGAGGTAACGTGATCCCTTCGAGCCGGGTGAGCGCCGGCACGACGAGCACACCGCCGATGCCCGTGGCGCCGATCAGCCAACCCGCGAGCAGGATCGCCGCGATACATGCGAGTCCCATCCGGCCGTCTATAGCACGGCGCGTCCGTGCTGACGGCGCTAGCGCAACGGGCCGAAGGCGGGCGGCGGCACTCGGCGCTTCGACGCCGCTTCGTATGCGGCCGCGATCCTCAGCACGACGTCCTCGCGGCCGGGCTCGGCCCGGAAGACGAGGGAGAAGGGCAGACCGGGCGCCGCAATTTCGGTCGGCGTGTCGGAAGCGGCGCCCTCGTAGAGCGTGCCGTCGTCGCTCAACACGAACACCGGGTC
>Ga0196978_1000558_pt1 | contig 18547 bp, 14 predicted proteins | sample S3v_2013CmetaG_FD_155491 | JGI IMG/M metagenome (GOLD analysis project Ga0196978, IMG submission 155491) | Soil microbial communities from Anza Borrego desert, Southern California, United States - S3+v_20-13C | ecosystem: Environmental > Terrestrial > Soil > Desert | place: USA: California... | reverse complement strand
GAGTCCAAATGCGTGTGCACGGCGGCGAGCCGGGTCGGAGTCCAAATGCGTGCGCGCTGCGGCGAGCCAGGTCCGAGTCCAAATGCGTGCGCACGGCGGCGAGCCGGGTCGGAGTCCAAATGCGTGCGCGTCGGATCGAGCCGGGCCGGAGTCCAAAATGCGTGCGCACGGCGGCGAGCCGGGTCGGAGTCCAAATGCGTGCGCGCTGCGGCGAGCCAGGTCCGAGTCCAAATGCGTGCGCGTCGGATCGAGCCGGGCCGGATTCCAAATGCGTGCGCGCTGCGGCGAGCCACGTCGGAGTCCAAATGCGTGCGCACCGCGGCGACCCGGTCCGAGTCCAAGTGCGTGCGCACCCCAGAGAGCAAGCTTCGCAGCCCTCATCGCGACGACCCGCCGGCACCCAGCCCGCATCGGTCTTTTGAACGCCCCTCCCGAGCGTTGTAAACCGCCCATCCCGTGCCCGGTTACGACCCCAAAGAGTTCGAGACGCGTCTGTACCAGCGCTGGCTGGAGGCCGGGGTCTTCGCACCCGTCCCGGCCAAGCCCGGCGAGCAGGCGTTTTCCATCGTCATCCCCCCGCCCAACGTCACCGGCTCCCTGCACATGGGCCATGCCCTCAACAACACTCTTCAGGACGTCCTGACCCGCTACCACCGCATGCTCGGCGACGCCTCGCTATGGGTCCCGGGCACGGACCACGCCGGCATCGCCACCCAGAACGTGGTCGAGCGCCAGCTCATGGCCGAGGGCACCGACCGTCACGCACTCGGCCGCGAGGCTTTCGTGGCGCGGACCTGGCGCTGGAAGGAGGAGTCGGGCGGCAGGATCTTCGAGCAGCTCCGGCGCCTCGGCGTCTCGTGCGACTGGTCCCGCGAGCGCTTCACGATGGATGCCGGCCTCTCGCGCGCGGTCCGCGAGGTCTTCGTCACGCTCCATGAACAGGGGCTGATCCGGCGCGACCACTACCTCATCAACTGGTGCCCGCGCTGCCGCACGGCGCTCTCCGACATCGAAGTCGAGCACGAGGAGAAGGCCGGCAACCTCTGGCACCTGCGCTATCCCCTCGAAGACGGAAGCGGTCACATCTCGGTGGCCACGACGCGTCCCGAGACGATGCTCGGCGATACCGCCGTGGCCGTCCATCCCGACGACGATCGCTACAGGCACCTCGTCGGCAAGAAGGTCGTCTTGCCGGTGATCGGACGAAAGCTGCCCGTCATCGCCGACACCTACGTCGACAGCTCTTTCGGCTCGGGCGCGGTCAAGATCACGCCCGGCCACGATCCCAACGACTACGAAATCGGCCTGCGCCATCAGCTGCCCATGGTCTCGGTCATGAACGTCGACGGAACCATGTCGGCCGATGCCGGTCCGTACGCGGGAATGACCACGGCGCAGTGCCGCCAAGCACTGGTGGAACGCTTCGGCGCCGACGGCACGCTCGAGCGCGTCGACGATCACCGTCACGCGGTGGGCTCGTGCTACCGCTGCCGCAACGTGGTCGAGCCGCTGCTCTCGGACCAGTGGTTCCTGCACGTGCGCGACATGGCCGACGCGACACTGAAGGCCCTGGACGACGGCCGTACGCGCTTCGTCCCCGCGCATTGGGAAAAGACCTACCGCATTTGGATGGAGAACATCCGTCCCTGGTGCATCTCGCGCCAGCTGTGGTGGGGGCACCGCATTCCGGCCTGGTACTGCGACGCATGCTCGCAGACCATCGTCTCGCGCGAAGACGTCACGGTGTGTCCGAAGTGCGCAGGCGCCGTGCGCCAGGACGAGGACGTGCTCGATACCTGGTTCTCCTCGGCGCTGTGGCCGTTCTCGACGATGGGCTGGCCCGAGAAGACGCCCGACCTGGCGCGCTTCTATCCAACCAGCGTCCTGGTGACCGCCTTCGACATCATCTTCTTCTGGGTCGCCCGCATGATGATGATGGGCCTGCACTTCATGGGCGAGGTGCCGTTCCGCGACATCTACATTCATGCCCTCGTGCGCGACGAGCACGGCCAGAAGATGAGCAAGTCCAAGGGCAACGTCATCGATCCGCTCGTCATCATCGACGAGTACGGCGCCGACGCGTTCCGCTTCACGCTCGTGGCCTTTGCGGCGATGGGCCGCGACGTGCGCCTGTCCGAAGACCGCATCGCCGGCTACCGCAACTTCTGCAACAAGCTCTTCAACGCCGCGCGCTACGTTGCACTGAAGAGGGAAGGCGCGCCGGCGCAGGCGACGGCAGCAGACGGCGCGACGCCTGCGGCGACGGCGACGTCGCCCACGGCCTCCACGTCCGCGGCGAAACCCGGCGCGACCGCGGCCGAAGGCGCGTCGCCGGCCGCCCTGGCCAACCGCTGGATCCGCTCGCGCCTGGCCGCGACCATCGAGGAGACGCGCGCCGCCCTGGACTCGTATCGTTTCAACGAGGCCGCGCACGCGCTCTACCGCTTCACCTGGAACGAGTACTGCGACTGGTACATCGAGATCTCCAAGGTCGCCCTGGACGGCGACGAGTCCGAGCGCGCCGAAACCCTTCAGACCCTGACCTCGACGCTGGAGACGCTGCTACGGCTGCTGCATCCCATCATCCCGTTCGTCACCGAAGAGCTCTGGCAGGAGCTTTCCCACGACGTGCGCGGAAGCGGCGAGGGTGCGCTACTCATGACGCAATCCTTCCCCGAGCTTCAGCCTTCGTGGCGGGACGAAGAGATCGATGCGCGCATGGAGACGCTGATCGAGGTCGTTCGCTCGGTCCGCAACATCCGCGCCGAGATGCGCATCGCACCCAGGATCGCGCTGGACCTGTGGCTGAACGACGGGCCCGTTGCCGAGGTCGTGCGCCAGAACGAGCCGATGGCGCGGCGCCTGGCGCGCCTCCGCGAAATTCACTACGGCGGCGGCGCTGCGCCCAAGGGCTGCGCCACCGCGGTCGTGGCCGGCAGCGAGATCGCCGTACCCATCGCCGAGCACGTCGATCTTGCCGCCGAAGCGCAGCGCCTTCGCAAGGAGATCGCACGCGTCGAGAAAGATCTTTCCCGCTTTACCGCCAAGCTGGCCGACGAGAAGTTCCGCGCACGCGCTCCCGAGGACATCATCGAGGCCGAGCTGGCCAAGCAGTCTGCAGCCGAGCAGGAGCGGGACACCCTGCGCAGCAGCCTGGTGCGCGTGGAGCAAGCCGGAGGAGCCGCCTAGCCGTGCCCGCGCTGGCCGACGACGAACGTCTTCGCCGGCTCCTGCGCCTGGCCCTCGAGGAAGACGTCGGCAGCGGCGACATCACCACCAGACTGACGATTCCCGAAGGCACCCGCGCGCGCGGCCGCATCGTAGCCCGCGAAGACATGATCGTTGCCGGCATGATCCTGTTCGCACCGCTTCGCGAGGAGCTGGCAGCCATGGGCGAGCCTGGCCGCGGGGCGGCATCGCTGATCCTGAGCGAGACGGTGGCCGACGGCGCCTCGGTGAAAGGCGGCGCGTGTCTGTGCGTGCTCGACGGCGAGGCGGCCGGGATCCTGACGATCGAGCGCACGTTCCTCAACTTCCTCGGCCGGCTCAGCGGCATCGCCACCGAGACGGCGCGCGTGGTCAGGCTCGTTCGCGACGCCGGCTGCAGCACGCGCATCCTCGATACGCGAAAGACCACGCCCGGCCACCGAGCCCTCGAGAAGTACGCCGTGGCCTGCGGCGGCGGATCCAACCACCGCATGGGCCTGTTCGATGCGGTGCTCATCAAGGACAACCACGTCGTCGCCGCCGGCGGCATCGAGAGGGCAGTTCGCGCCGCGCTTGCCGGCGCCCCTTCGGGCATGGACGTGGAGGCCGAGTGCGACACCATCGATCAGGTCCGCATCGCGCTGGACTCGGGTGCCAAGGCGGTGCTGCTCGACAATTTCACGCCGGCACGGGTCGCCGAAGCCGTTGCGCTCATCGCCGGCCGCGCGCGCATCGAAGTTTCCGGCGGCGTCACGCTCGATACGGTCGCCGACTACGCAAAGGCAGGGCCGGACGAGATCTCGCTCGGCCGCCTGACGCATTCGGCGAGCTCGGCGGACGTCAGCATGGAAGTCACACTGCTGGTATGAGCAGCCGCCAGAGCGTGCTGACCGCTCTGCGCGATGCAGGCGGATTCATCTCGGGCGAGGCGCTGGCGTCCAAGCTCGGCATCACGCGGGCGGCGGTGTGGAAGCACGTCGAGGTGCTCAAGGGCCAGGGCTACGGCATCGAGGGCGCGCGCGCCAAGGGCTACCGCCTGCTGGCGCCGCCCGAGCAGCTGCGCGCCGAGACGATCGCATCGCTGATGAGCGGCGGGCGTTTCTCCGGCCGCCTCACGGTCCTGGACGTGACGCGCTCGACCAACTCCGACGTGCTCGCGATCGCACGCGAAGGCGCGCCCGAAGGAACCGTCGTCATCGCCGAGCAACAGACCGCGGGACGAGGCCGCCTCGGCCGCACGTGGGAATCCGCACGCGGCCTCAACCTGTACATGTCGGTGCTGCTGCGGCCGCCGATCGTTCCCGCCGACGCGCCTCAGCTCGCGCTCGTGGCAGGCGTGGCGGTGGCCGAAACCGTACGCGAAGAAGGCCTGTCCTGCGGCATCAAGTGGCCCAACGACGTCGTCGTGATGGATGCGGCGCACGGCGCGCACGCCATGAGCGGCGAGAGTGGCGGCACCGATCACCCCGGTCCGCAATCCTCGCGCGAGCTCTCGGATTCGCCGCAAGCCAGGCCGCCGCTGCGCAAGCTCGCGGATTCGCCGCAAGCCAGGCGGCCGCTGCGCAAGCTCGCCGGCATCCTGACCGAGATCGAAGCCGAGACCGAGCGTGTCTCGGTGATCGTGGCTGGCATCGGCGTGAACCTGAACTCGCAGGCCGAGCACTTCAGCCCCGAGCTTGCTGGCAAGGCGACCTCGGTCAGGATGGAGACCGGCGCCGTCGTCGACCGCGCCGCGTTCACCGCGCGCCTGCTCACGCGCCTTCAGCAACATTACGACTCGTTTCTTGCCGGCGGTTTTGCGGCGGTGGCGCCGCGCTGGCGCGCGCTGTCGGTGCTCGAAGGCAGGCGCGTCGTCGTTGGAGGGGCGGGGCAGGAGACGGCCGGCGTTTGCGTGGGCATCGATACCGACGGCGCTTTACTGGTCCAGACCGAGCCCGGGACCGTCCGCCGCGTGCTCGCGGGCGATGTCACGGTCCAAGGAGGATACGACGGATGGCAGCCTTGAGCGGCCAGCTTCTGGCCTTCGACGTCGGCAACACCAATACGGTCATTGGGTTGTACGATGGCAAGACGCTGACGCGGCACTGGCGCCTCTGCACCGCCGCCGAACGCACCGCCGACGAGTACGGCATCCTGATGTGGAGCCTGTTCCAGGCCTCCAGCGTCACGCCGCCCAAGGTCGGCGGCGTCATCGTCTCCAGCGTCGTGCCTCCTCTGACGGGCGTAGTCGAGGAGCTCAGCCTCAACTACTTCGAGACGCGCGCCCTGGTGGTCGGCCCCGGCATCAAGACCGGCATGCCGATCCTGTACGAGAATCCGCGCGAGGTCGGCGCCGACCGCATCGTCAACGCCGTGGCCGCCTACGAGCGCACCAAGAGCGCGACCATCGTCGTCGACTTCGGCACCGCCACCACCTTCGATTTCGTCACCGCCAAGGGCGAGTACCTCGGCGGCGTCATCGTGCCCGGCATCGGCATCAGCCTGGACGCGCTCTACTCGCGGACCGCCAAGCTGCCGCGCGTCGAGATCGCGCGCCCGCCGCGCGTGGTCGGCCGCAATACGGTGCATGCCATCCAGTCGGGCATCGCCTACGGATACGTGGAGCTGGTCGATGGCGTGGTGCGCCAGATCGAGAAGCAGGAAGGAGTGAAGTGCCGCGTGCTGGCAACCGGCGGCCTGGCGCCGCTGATCGCCGCGCAGAGCACGACCATCGAGGACGTGGACGAGTTCCTGACCCTGGACGGCCTGCGTCTGGTCTTTGAGCGAAACTGAGGAGCGACCCCCGTCGCCAGCCGCATGCGACGCGCCGGCGGGGATGACCGATCGACAGGAGGACTTTCGTGGCAACGGAACCTTCGAAAATTCGCACCGTGGCCCTGGTCGGACAGGGCGGAGTGGGCAAAACCTCGATCGGCGACGCGCTGGTCTTCGCCGCCGGCGGCAACAACCGCCTCGGCCGCGTCGATGACGAAACCTCGGTATTCGACACCGAGCCCGAGGAGATACGCCGCCGCTGCACGATCTCGACGTCGATGTTCCGCCTGACCTGGAACAAGCACGAGGTGACGCTGCTCAACACTCCGGGGCAGGGCAATTTCGTCACCGACACGCGCTTTGCGCTGCGCGGCTCGGCCGGCTGCGTGCAGGTGCTGGACGCCGCCACGCCGGTGCGCGCCGAGAGCCACAAGGTCTGGACCTGGGCTCGCGCCACCGGCCAGCCCATCCTGTTCGTCATCAACAAGTGTGACCGCTCCGAGGCCGACATCGACGCGCGTCTGGCCGAGCTCAAGGACCAGCTCGGCGCCAAGCCGGTGCAGCTGACCATTCCGATCAAGAGCGGCGACAAGCTGACCGGCGTCGTCGACCTGCTCAGCGGCAAGGCCCTGATGTACGAAGGCGAGTCGGGCAAGTTCAAGCCCGGCGACGTCCCGGCCGATCTGGCCTCGACCGTCGAGTCGCTTCACGGCCAGCTCGTCGAGGCCGCTGCCGAAGGCGACGACGCTCTGCTCGAGAAGTACCTGGAAGCCGGCGAGCTGACGCCCGAAGAGACGGTCAGCGGCCTGCGTGCCAGCATTCGCGCCGGCAACGTGCAGCCGGTCCTTTGCACGTCGGCGGCCGCCAACGTCGGCATCGCGCAAGTGCTCGACGCCATCGTCGACCTGATGCCTGCGCCCATGGAGCTTCCCGGTGTCGCGGCCAAGGACGAGAAGGGCAACGACATCACGCTGGCGCCGGACCCGACCAAGCCTTTTGCCGGCTTCGTCTTCAAGACGATCGTCGATCCGCACGTCGGACATCTGTCGGTGTTTCGCGTGGTCTCGGGCACCGTCACCACCGACACGCCCATCGTCAACACGCAGACGCGCAACAAGGAGCGCTTCGGACACCTGCTCAAGCTCGAAGGCCGCAAGACCGTCGAGGTGCAAAGCGCCACCGTCGGCGAGCTGGTTGCCGTGGCCAAGCTCAAGGCCACGCACGCCGGCCAGACTCTCGCCGATCAGGCCCACGCGGTAGAAGTCGCCGGCTTCGAGCCGGTCACGCCGGCCATCTCCTTCGCGGTGGAGGCCAAGAAGCGCGGCGAAGAGGACAAGGCGGCGCAGGGCCTGATCAAGCTGTGCGAGGAGGACCTGGCCCTGCGCATCGATCGCGACGAGGAGAGCGGGGCGATCCTGGTGTCGGGCTCGGGCCAGCTTCACGTCGAGGTGGCGTGCGAGCGCCTGGAGCGCAAGTACGGCGTCGGCGTCGTGCTGAAGGCGCCCAAGGTTCCCTATCGCGAGACGGTGCGCGGCAAGGTGCAGTCGCATGGACGCCTCAAGAAGCAGACGGGCGGTCACGGCCAGTTCGCCGACTGCTGGATCGAGATCGAGCCGCTGCCGCGCGGCGGCGGTTTCGAGTTCGTCGACCGCGTGGTGGGCGGCGTCATCCCGCGCAACTACATTCCGGCCATCGAGAAGGGTGTGCAGGAATCGCTTCGCTCCGGAACCATCGCCGGCTATCCGGTGGTCGACGTCAAGGTCAGCGTCTACGACGGCCAGTACCACGACGTGGATTCCTCGGACATGGCCTTCAAGATCGCCGCCGGCATGGCCTTCAAGGAAGGGTTCGCGCAGGCGCGGCCCTCGCTGCTCGAGCCGTTCGTGTCGCTGGAGGTCGCCATTCCCGACGAATGCATGGGCGACGTCATGGGCGACCTCAACTCGCGCCGTGCCAAGGTCGAGGGCATGGAGCAGCGCGGCCACTCGCAGGTGATCCGCGCCAAGGTGCCGATGGCCGAGGTGCTGCGATACGCGCCGGACCTGACCTCGATGACGAGCGGACGCGGCAGCTTCGAGATCGCCTTCTCGCACTACGAACCGGTGCCCGAGCACCTGATTCCCAAGATCGTCGCCGACTCCAAGAAGGAGTGACGGGAAAAGGGGTCAGGCGCCTCTTCGGCTGCCGTAAAGGTGCCTGACCCCTTTTCCTCCACCGCATCACCGAGGACCCCTCTTTGTCCCAGAACGCCGAGAACACGACCTCGAAGAACCGACTGTTCGCGCTGACCATCGGCGCGCTCGGCGTCGTCTTCGGCGACATCGGCACCAGCCCGCTGTACGCGCTTCGCGAGTGCTTCGGGCATCACGATCTGGCGGTCAACGAGATGAACGTGCTCGGCCTGCTCTCGATCGTGCTGTGGTCGCTGATCTTTGTCGTCACCATCAAGTATCTGGTCTTCGTCATGCGCGCCGACAACCGCGGCGAGGGCGGAATTCTGTCGCTTCTGACCCTGGTGGTTCCGCCCGATCGCGCCAACGTGCCGCGCAACGTCGCGCTGGTGGTCATCGGCGTCATCGGCGCCACGCTGCTCTACGGCGACGGCATGATCACGCCGGCAATCTCGGTGCTCAGCGCCATCGAAGGCCTCGAGGTCGCCACGCCCTTTTTCAAGCCGTTCGTCGTCTACATTGCCGTGGCCATCCTCATCGGCCTGTTCTCGGTGCAGCGCTTCGGCACCGGGCTGGTCGGCGCGATCTTCGGGCCGATCACGGTGGTATGGTTCCTCGTGCTCGGCCTTCTCGGTGCGGGCTGGGTGATCCAGCAACCCGGCGTGCTCAAGGCCTACAACCCGTGGTACGCGCTATCGTTCTTTTCCAACAACGGCGCCGAAGGGTTCTTCACGCTCGGTTCCGTGTTGCTGGTGGTCACCGGTGTCGAGGCGCTCTACGCCGACATGGGACACTTCGGCCGTACGCCCATCCGCCTCGGCTGGCTGTCGGTGGTGCTGCCTTGCCTGACGCTGAACTACTTCGGACAGGGCGCACTGCTCCTGACGCATCCGGAAGCCGTCGAGAATCCGTTCTTCAACATGGCGCCGTCCTGGGGCCTGTATCCGCTGGTCTTCCTGGCCACGCTGGCCACCATCACCGCATCGCAGGCGGTGATCTCCGGCGCGTTCTCGCTGACGCGCCAGGCGGCGCAGCTCGGCTTCGCGCCGCGCGTCGAGATCAAGCACTCGTCGGCGTACGAGATCGGCCAGGTCTACGTGCCCGTCGTCAATTGGGCGCTGATGATCGCCACCATCGCCCTGGTCGTGGGCTTCGAGACCTCCGCGGCTCTGGCCGGCGCGTACGGCATCGCCGTGTCGCTGACGATGATGATGACGACGATCCTGACCGGCGTGTGTGCGCGCCGGCGCTGGGGCTGGTCGCGTGCGGCGTCGATCTCGCTGTCGGGAACCTTCCTGCTCGTGGACGTGGCCTTCACTGCCGGCGCGGGCACCAAGCTGATGGAAGGCGGCTGGGTTCCGCTGGTGGTGGCGGCGCTGATCTACGCCGTCATGACGACCTGGCGCCGCGGCCACGACCTGCTCGACGAGTACGCCAAGGCCGCGCGTCTTCCGGTCGAGTACTTCCTCAACGACCTCGAAGCCCATCCCGTCAGCCGCGTCGCCGGGACGGCCATCGTCATGGACGCGCGCGGAGTGGGCGTGCCGCGCACCATCCTGCACAACATCAAGCACAACCGGGTGCTGCACGAGCGCGTCGTCCTTCTGACGCTGCGCGTGGCCGATTCGCCGCACCTGCGTCCCAACGAGCGCATCCGCGTGCACCAGTATCGTGCGGACTTCGTGCGCGTGGTCGCACGCTACGGTTACATGGAGACGCCCAGCGTTGCCGAGGTCTTCGAGCTGCTACGAGCCAAGGGCCTGGACATCGATCCGATGCAGGCCACTTTCTTTTTCGGCCGTGAAACTCTGGTGGTGGGCCGCAAGCCGGGGCTGGCGACCTGGCGCAAGCATCTTTACGACTTCCTGTTTCGCAACGCGTACGGCGCCTATCTTCACCTGGGAGTGCCGCCCAACCGCGTGATCGAGATCGGACAGCAGGTCGAGATATGAGCCGGCATTCTCGCCGGCATCCGCATTCGTACTCGTACGGGTGCTTGTTCGTCGACGAGGAAGGCGTTTAACCTCTTTCGATGACGAACTCGTCTCCGCATCTACTACGCGGAGGCTCAGCAGTGGTTGTCTACAGGAGTTCCGATGGCGAAGAGCAACGAAGAGATCGTCCTCGAGTTCTGCAAGGCCTGGAGCCGACGCAATTGTCAGGAACTGCTCGGCTACTTCTCCGACGACGCGGTCTACCACAACATCCCGATGCCGGCGGTGCAGGGCAAGGACGCCATCGAGGAGGTCTTCAACCTGTTCCTGCCCACCTCCGAGAAGATCGAGTGGGAGATGAAGCAGCTCTTCGGCCACGGCGACCTCGTCTTCACCGAGCGCGTCGACCGCTTCTGGATGAACGGCAAGACGGTCGAGCTGCCTGTGGCCGGCGTCTTCGAGCTCGAGAACGGCAAGATCACCGAATGGCGCGACTACTTCGACCTGGGGACATGGACGCGGCAGAGCGGGATCTAGACTAGGCCGCCATCGCCTTTGCGAGATTGTCGCGCACGGCATCCAGGAACTCCTGGGTGTTCAGATACCTGGTGTCGGGCCCGACCAGCAGCGCCAGGTCCTTGGTCATCTGCCCCTTCTCGACCGTGTCGACGGTGACGGTCTCGAGCGTCCTGGCGAACCGGACCAGCTCGTCGTTGCCGTCGAGCTTGCCGCGATGACCGAGCGCGCGCGTCCAGGCGAAGATCGAGGCGATCGAATTGGTGGAGGTCGGCTCGCCCTTCTGGTGCTGGCGATAGTGCCGCGTCACCGTCCCGTGCGCCGCCTCGGCCTCCATCGTCTTGCCGTCCGGCGTCAGCAGTACGCTGGTCATCAGGCCGAGCGAGCCGAAACCCTGCGCGACCATGTCCGACTGCACGTCGCCGTCGTAGTTCTTGCACGCCCACACGAAAGCGCCGGACCACTTGAGCGCCGAAGCTACCAGGTCGTCGATCAGGCGGTGCTCGTAGGTGATCCCTGCCTTGGCGAAGGCATCCTTGAACTCGGAGGTGTAGACCTCCTCGAAAATCTCCTTGAAGCGGCCGTCGTAGGCTTTCAGGATCGTGTTCTTGGTGGAGAGATAGACGGGCCAGCTCTTCATCAGGCCGTAGTTCATCGACGCACGCGCGAACTCGCGGATGCTCTCGTCGAGGTTGTACATGGCCAGGGCAACGCCGCTGCCGGGCGCCTTGAAGACCTCGCGCTCGATCACCTGGCCGTCGTCGCCGACGAACTTGATCGAGAGCGTTCCCTTGCCGGGAAAACGAAAGTCGGTGGCCTTGTACTGGTCACCGAAAGCATGGCGGCCGACGACGATCGGCTGCGTCCACCCCGGGACCAGACGCGGGACGTTCCGACAGATGATCGGCTCGCGGAAGATCACGCCGCCGAGGATGTTGCGGATCGTGCCGTTGGGCGACGGCCACAGGTCGGTCGTGGGGTCGTAGCCGAATTCCTTGATGCGTGCATTGTCCATCGTGATCGTCGCGCATTTCACGCCGACCCCGACTTCCTTGATCCTGGCCGCGGCTTCGAAGGTGACCTTGTCGGCCGTGGCCTTGCGGCTGGCAACGCCGAGGTCGTAGTAGAGAAGATCGACGTCGAGGAAGGGGTGAATCAGCTTCTCCTTGATCCACGCCCAGATGACCCTCGTCATTTCGTCGCCGTCGATTTCGACGACGGGGTTCTTCACCTGGATCTTGTTCTTCATGCGGTCGGCTCCTTGGTGCACGAGCGGCGCGTCCTAACACGGCGCATCATGCGTGCAACCGCCGGCCGGCGCGCCGTCCGGGCCGGGCGATGTGTCGCCATCGTGAGCCGTCGCGAGTGCGCGGCCTGACGGCGTCGCCGCGAAAGCTACGTTCGTCTCGATACTTAGTGCACCGGTTTTTTGACTCGCCCATCCGGCCTCGTTAAGCGTGCCGCAGCGCGGCGCGGCTCTCGCGGGCGTGTTTGCACGGCATCGACCGGGGTCATCACGCTGCTCCATGGACCGTCGCCGCGGCCGCCGCCGCGACGGACAGGCCATGGACCAGCAGCGGCGCCGCCTGTGCGCCATCCATCGCTGAAGAGGAGACAGATTGTGGCACGTAAGAAGATTGCGCTGATCGGCGCTGGAAACATTGGCGGGACTCTGGCCCACCTCGCCCTCATCCGTCACCTCGGCGACGTGGTCCTGTACGACGTCGTCGAAGGGCTGCCGCAGGGCAAGGCGCTCGACCTGATGGAAGGCGGTCCCATCGAGGGCTTCGACGCCTCGGTCACCGGCACCAACGACTACAAGGACATCGCCGGCGCCGACGTCTGCATCATCACGGCCGGCCTGGCGCGCAAGCCGGGCATGAGCCGCGACGATCTGCTCGCGACCAATGCCAAGATCATGAAAGCCGTCGCTGCCGGCATTCGCGAGAACGCGCCCGACTCGCTCGTGATCGTCGTCTCCAATCCGCTCGACGCGATGGTGACGCTGTGCAAGCGCGAGACCGGATTCCCCAAGAACCGCGTGGTCGGCATGGCGGGCGTGCTCGATTCGGCCCGCTACCGCGCCTTCATCGCTGCCGAGCTCGACGTCTCGGTCCACAGCGTGCAGGCGATGGTGTTCGGCGGACATGGCGACGACATGGTTCCGGTGCGTTCGGCCTGCACCGTCGGCGGCGCGCCCGTCACCGACTTCATCAAGGAAGATCGCCTCGCCCAGATCGAGGAGCGCACGCGCAAGGCCGGCGGCGAAGTGGTGGCGCTGCTCAAGACCGGCTCGGCCTTCTACTCGCCGGCCACTGCGGCCATCCAAATGGCCGAGTCGTACCTGCGCGACCAGAAGAAGATCCTGCCATGCGCGGCCTACCTGGAAGGCGAGTACGGCTACAACGGCTTCTACCTGGGCGTACCCGTGCAGATCGGCGCCGGCGGCGTCGAGAAGATCATCGAGTTCAAGCTGACCGACGCCGAGAAGAAGGATCTCGACGTTTCGGCCAGCCACGTCGACGAGCTGGTCACCGCGCTCGACAAGGTCCTCGCAGGGTGAACGCGGTGCGGGGGGCGGGCGGGCCGAGTGCCCTTGCCGCTACCTTCGCTTCGCTACGGTTGAGCCGCGTCAGGGGCATTCGGCCCGCCCGCTGCGAATGGAGAAGAAGTGTTCAAGGGGACTGTCCCTTTGAGCATCCGCCGGCTGCCGATGGAGAAGAAGAAACGCGATGAACGTCCATGAGTATCAGGGCAAGAAGCTGCTGGCGCGCTACGGCGTGCGCACGCTTCGCGGCGAGGTGGCCACCACCGCCGAGCAGGCGCGCAAGGTGGCCGAGCAGCTCGGCACTCCCATCGTCGTCGTCAAGGCGCAGATCCACGCCGGCGGCCGCGGCGCGGGTGCGATCGTCGCCAGTCAAGAGGAAGCCGAGAAGATCTTCCACGCCAATCTGGCCAAGGAAGGTCTGCCCAAGCACGACAGGAAGGGCGGCGTTCGCATCGCCAAGTCGGCAGCCGATGCGGAAGCCGCCGCCCGCGACTTGCTCGGAAAGATTCTCGTCACGCGCCAGACCGGGGCGAGCGGGCGCGTCGTCAGCCAGGTCTTTCTCGAGGAAGGCTGCGACATCGGCCGCGAGCTGTACCTGTCGGTCCTGCTCGACCGTTCCATTGGCCGCGTAGCCATGATGGCGAGTCCCGCCGGCGGCATGGACATCGAGCGCGTGGCCGAGGAGACGCCCGAGAAGATCTTCCGCGTCAGCATCGATCCGGCCATCGGGCTGCAGGACTACGAGGCCCGCAAGCTCGCCTTCGGTCTGGGCGTTCGCGAAGACAAGATTGGCGAGTGGGTCAGGTTCTTCCACGGCATCTACGACGCCTACATCGAGCTCGACTGCTCGCTGATCGAAGTGAATCCTCTCGTCGAGACCAGGGACGGAAGCCTGGTGGCGCTGGATGCCAAGGTGTCGTTCGACGACAACGCGCTCTACCGCCACGCCGACGTGCGCGAGCTGCGTGACGAGAACGAGGAAGACCCGAAGGAGCGCCAGGCAGCCAGGTTCGATCTCAGCTACATCGCACTGGACGGCAACATCGGCTGCATGGTCAACGGCGCGGGCCTTGCCATGGCCACGATGGACATCATCCATCATCACGGCGGCGAACCGGCCAATTTCTGCGACGTCGGCGGCGGCGCGACCACCGAGAAGGTCGCCGAGGCGTTCAAGATCATCCTCTCCGACGACAACGTGAAGGCCGTCTTCATCAACATCTTCGGCGGCATCATGCAGTGCGACGTCCTGGCCAAGGGCGTGGTCGAGGCCTCCAGGCAGGTCGGCGTGCGCGTTCCGTTGGTGGTGCGGCTCGAAGGAACCAACGTCGACGAAGGTCGCCGCATCATCGGCAGCTCGGGCCTCAACATCATCACGGCCGCCGACATGGCCGACGGCGCCAAGAAGGCCGTCGAAGCGGCGCGCGCCGCAGCCGCGTAGGCAAAGGGCAGGGAAGGCGCGATGGCGATTCTGCTTTCTTCGAAGAGCCGTGTCGTGACCCAGGGCCTGGGCGCGACCGGCAAGTTCCATCTCAAGGGCTGCCGCGACTACGGCACGCAGATGGTTGCGGGCGTACGACCGGGCAAGGGCGGAAGCGACTGGGAAGGCGTGCCGATCTTCGACACCGTCGAAGACTCGGTGAAGCACACCGGCGCCGACGTCTCGGTGATCTACGTCCCACCGCCGGGCGCAGCCGATGCGATCCTGGAGGCGGCCGATGCCGGAATCGCGCTCATCATCTGCATCACCGAGGGCATCCCGGTCGCCGACATGGTCCGGGTCAAGCGCGCGCTCGACGGTCGGCCGGTGCGCCTGGTCGGCCCGAACTGTCCGGGCGTGATCACGCCAGGGCAGGCCAAGGTTGGCATCATGCCCGGCTACATCCACAAGCCGGGCAAGGTCGGCGTGATCTCGCGCAGCGGAACGCTCACGTACGAATGCGTGCACCAGCTGACCCAGCGCGGTATCGGGCAGTCCACCTGCATCGGCATCGGCGGCGATCCGATCATCGGCACGGGCTTCATCGATTCGCTGAAGCTGTTCAACGAGGATCCCGACACCGAGGCGGTGTTCATGATCGGCGAGATCGGCGGCGCGGCCGAGATCGATGCTGCGGCGTGGATCAAGGCCAACATGAGGAAGCCGGTGGCGGCTTTCATCGCCGGCAAGACCGCGCCTCCGGGCAAGCGTATGGGGCACGCCGGCGCCATCATCTCGGGCGGCAAGGGCACGGCAGCAGAGAAGGTCGCGGCGCTCGAGGCGGCAGGGCTCAAGGTCGCACCATCGCCAGCCGATCTCGGCGAGACGATGATCGCGGCGATGCGCTGATCAGAGCGGCGCGATCCGGAGAGTGGGAAACACTTGCGGCGCCTTCGTGCGGATCTCGCGATCCAATGTCAGAAGAGTGGCGTCGTTTTCCAGAGCGCCCCTCGGCAATCAGGTCCACGGCATCGAACGGCTCGTCATCGGCCTGCATGCGGCGTACTGCGTTCAGCAACGCTCGATGCGTGGCGATCTCGGTCGCTGTCAGTGTGCGAGGACCGGGGGAAACCGGGACAATCTGAGCAGCAGGTTCGCCGTCGACCGTGATGATGACCGGGCTGCCCGTGCGTCGAACCGTTCGTATCACCTCGAAAGGCCCGCTTTGACAGCAGAAAGTTTCATTGACCGTGCGGCCATGGCCCAATATGGTCCGATCGGACCAATGTGGTCAGGACGCCCAACCAATCCAACAGGTGAGACTTCATGACCGAACGCACTCTCTCCATCGTCAAGCCCGACGCGGTCGCCAAGAACGCGATCGGCGGCGTGCTTTCCATCTTCGAGAACGGCGGCCTGAAGGTCGTCGCGACCAAGATGATTCGCCTGACCCGCCCGCAGGCCGAAGGCTTCTACGCCGTCCACAAGGAGCGGCCGTTCTTCGGCGACCTGTGCACGTTCATGACGGAGGGGCCCGTGGTCGTCTCCGTCCTGGAAGGTGAGGGCGCGATCCTCAAGCACCGCGAGCTGCTCGGCGCCACCGACCCTGCCAAGGCCACGGACGGAACCGTGCGCAAGCTCTACGGTACCAACATCGAGCGCAATGCCGCACACGGGTCGGACGGCCCCGACACGGCGGCCTTCGAGATCGGCTACTTCTTCAACGCGCTCGAGCTCCAGAGTCGCTGAACGAGCCTCGTTGGGAGATGATGGCGGGCAGGCCACAGGCGCAGCTCGCGCTCACGAGCGACCCCGTCCCGGTTCGTACCATGCCCGTCGCGCGCAAGAAGCAGAACGTCCGCTCGCTGACTCTCGACGAGGTCACAGCCTGGTCTGCGGCGCGCGGCTTCGAACCCTACCGCTCCTCGCAGGTGGTCGGCTGGCTCTACAACCGGCCGCTGACGCCGGTCGCGGAAATGCACAACCTCCCGGCCGCCGTGCGCGAGGCGCTCGAAGAGGACTTCGACACCGGCATTCCCGAACAGGCCCTCCTGCAGCATTCGTGCGACGATACGCGCAAGATGCTGGTCGGGCTGGCCGATGCACGCGTGGTCGAGAGCGTGCTCATCCCTCGCGAAGACCGCATCACCCTGTGCATCTCTTCTCAGGTCGGATGCGCCCTGGACTGTGCGTTCTGCGCCACCGCTCGCCTGGGCCTGGTGCGCAACCTGGAGCCGTATGAAATCGTCTGCCAAGTGATGATGGCGCGCCAGATCGCAGATCCGCACCCGCTGACGAACTACGTCTTCATGGGCATGGGCGAGCCCCTGGCCAACTACGATCGCCTGGTGCGCGCCATCGAGATCATGACGGCGCGCTGGGGACTGGGCATCTCCCCGCGCCGCATCACCGTCTCCACGGCCGGGCTGGTGCCGCAGATGGAGCGGCTGGTCGCCGATACCGATGTCCACATCGCGATCTCGCTCGGCTCTGCGCGCAACGAGATTCGCGACGAACTCATGCCGATCAACCGCCGCTATCCTCTGGAGACGCTGATCGGCGCGTGCAAGCGCCTCGGCCTGCCTCGGCGCAAGCGCATCACGTTCGAATACACGCTGCTCGAAGGCGTCAACGATGCGGTCGAGGACGCCGACGCCATCGTGCGCCTGCTGCGCGGCGTGGCGGTCAAGGTCAATCTCATCCCGTTCAACGAGTTCGAAGGATCGGGCTTCCGCTGTCCGTCCGAGCAAACGGTGTCGGCGTTCCAGGAACGCCTGCTGGACGCTGGCATTCACACCACCGTGCGCGTCAGCCGCGGGCGCGACATCGCGGCGGCGTGCGGTCAGCTTGCGGCCACGCGGGGCTGAGCGGCGCCATGGATGACGTCGCGTCCATCGCCGGAATCTGCGGCCGCCTCGCCACCATGTACAGCCCAGGCGGCGTTCGACGACGAGTTCGCGGCCTTGCCGCCATGCGGAGCTGACCCATGCCGGGCGTCGGCGTCATCATCAACCCGCACGCGAGCGGAAACCGGCGCCGCCCCGGCACGGCGCAGCGTCTGGCCACCATCGTGGGCGATGACGGCGACGTGCTCGTGACGCAGGACCTGAATGAGCTCGATCGCGGCTTGCGAAGCTTTCACGACCGCGATTTCGGGATCGTCGCGGTCAGCGGCGGCGATGGGTCGATGTGCTACGTGGTCTCGCGTGCCATCGAGATCTGGGGCGCCGATCGGCTGCCGATGTTCGTCGCGCTGCGCGGCGGCACCATCAACAACATCGCACGCAGCGTCGGCGGCGCCGCACGCCCCGAGGTGATGATGAGCCGGGTCATGGACGAATACCGCGGCGGCGGCCGCTGGCAGATCGTCGAGCGTCCGCTGCTTTGCGTGAACGGCTCGGTCTACGGCTCCATCGTCGGCGCGGGCCTGATCACTCACTTCCTCGACAAGTACTACGCGGCCGAGCGGCCGAGCCCAGCCACGGCTGCCGCCTTGCTGATTCGCTGCGGCATCTCATGGCTTGCGCGCACCGACTTCATCAACCAGGTCGTGCCGCGCATTCCAGGCCGCGCGCGCTGCGACGAGACGCCACTGCCGTTCGGCGCTTTCACGCTGATCCTGGCCAGCAGCGCCACGCACATCGGCCTCGGCGTGCGGCCCTTCTATCTGAGCGGCCGCAAGCACGGCTACTTCCACCTGTTGGCAGGCGACCCGACGCCAGGCCAGCTCCTGTCGCGCCTCGGACATTTCTGGCGCGGCTTTCCCGCAGGCCTGTCCACGCTCTACGACAGCATGGCCCGCTATGTGCGCGTCGAGTTCGTCGAGCCGCAGGCCTACACGGTCGACGGCGAGTTGCTGCCGCCGGTTGCCGTGCTCGAGATCGAGTCGGGACCGACGGCGCAATTCATCGCCGGGCTGCGGGTGGGTGCGATGCTCGCGGCAGATCGTGTCGCGACGCAAGTGCCGGTGCAGTAGCCGCGGATCTCGCCGGCGATC
>Ga0196978_1000557_pt1 | contig 18566 bp, 17 predicted proteins | sample S3v_2013CmetaG_FD_155491 | JGI IMG/M metagenome (GOLD analysis project Ga0196978, IMG submission 155491) | Soil microbial communities from Anza Borrego desert, Southern California, United States - S3+v_20-13C | ecosystem: Environmental > Terrestrial > Soil > Desert | place: USA: California... | reverse complement strand
ACCGCGCTGGAGCGTCTGCGGAGCAACGCGAAGCAGCAACGCACGGTCGCCGTACATGCCCAAAATAACTGAGCGCGTGGCACTTCGCTTGCTCTATTGGCCCGTGATGAACCATCGCGCCGCTCTCGCTGCATTCGCTCTTGCCGGTCTCATGGCTGCGGGCTGTACGGGTGGTACGGAATCGAAAGCCGCCGACGAGAACATGGCGGAGGCTGCTGAAACGACGACGACATCGACCGAGCCGCGCGCCAATGCGCAACAGGCGCTCGCATCGATCAATCGTTCGATTCCGATCTATGAAGGCGCCGACTTCCGCGAAGACCTCACCCGCCGCGACGAAATCATGATCCGCAATCGCTATGGCGCGGGCGCGAAGGTATACACGCTCGCCAGCGACGACTCGTTCCCGCAGGTCTTTCACTACTACACGACCTACCTCGCGCAGTTCCGCGCGTTCCCGGCGCAGGATACGTATCCGTCCTCGCAGAAGAACTGGCGCACGCTCGAGGTGCAACTGAACCAGGCCATGCAGGACCCGTTCGTCCCCGGCAACGCCCTCGATCCGAACGGCCAGCAGGTGACGTTGCAGATCGCGGAAACCGAAAGTGAGCCGAAGACGGTGATCCGCTACATCGTGACGCCGCACGCCGCTACGCCGGCCGCGCCGGTGGCCACGGCGTCGAATGGTGCTGCGGCCGACCCCGTAGCGCGATAGAGTTTCCGCGTGTTCACGCGCATCCTGATCCCCACCGACTTCTCGACTGCATCCGAATGGGTGTTCGACGACGCGGTGCGCATTGCGGGCAGCAGCGCTGCCGAGGTGTTGATCCTGCACGTGCGCAGGACCTGGGCATCGCATCCGGATGAGCTGCGCTTCCCTGCTGATCCCTCACTGTACGAATACGCCGAACAGCTCGAGCTCGAGCGGCTGCGCGATCGCGTGCGCCGCGCGAATGCGTCCGTGACGACGCGCATGATCGTGAAGCAGGCGCCCGATCCCGGCAATGAAATCTGCCGTACTGCGAAGGCGGAGAACGTCGACCTGATCGTGATCGCGACGCACGCGCGGCATCACGTCGCGCATCTGCTGGTCGGTTCGACGACGCTCACGGTGCTGAAGGATCCGCCGGCGCCGGTGCTCGCGATCCGCTACGGCATTCGCAAACGCACCGCAATGAATCGCGTGGTCGTGCCAGTCCACCTGCAGCAGACGTCGCACCGCGCGCTCGATCTCGCCGCGCGCGAAGCGGCCGAGGTGCATCTGGTGACCGTTTGCTCGGACGAAGACCAGGGGCGGGCGGATGAAATGCTGCGCACACTCACAACGTCACGGCCGAACACGAAGACCGCCGTCATTCGCGGCAAAGATCCGCAGGACGAGCTCCTCCGTTACGTCGTGAAAGTCGACGCCGACGCGATCTTCATCAACGCCGCCGCGGAACCGAGCGATCGCAAAATCGACATCGTGCGCCACGCGCCGGTGCCGGTCATGATTGTGTGACGTCAGTACCTCGGAGTTCCTCGGGGGGAGTTCGACCCGAGTTAGACCCAGCCCCTCCGAGGTACGCCGAGGTACTCCGAGGTACCCGAGGTACTCAACTCAAACGGGCCATGAACTCGCCCACCGTGGCGAAGCGGTCTCCCGGTTTCTTCGACAACGCCCGATCGATCGCATCGCCCATTTCGCGCGGCACGCGCGCCCGCTCGCGGATGGGAACCATCGGTACCTCGGTGTGACCACGCACGACCGACGCGAGGTCCGTCGCCAAGCCCAGCGGATGCTCGCCGGCGAGCAATTCGTACGCGATGATCCCCAGGCTGTACTGATCCGCCTTCGCATCCGCCACATGGCCGCTCAAAACCTCGGGCGCCATGTACATCAACGTCCCGACCACGCCCGCGCTCTGTCCCGACTGCACCTGCGTCGCTTCGTTCTCGCCGATCGGGCCGGTCATCTTCGCCAGACCGAAGTCGAGCACGCGCGGCGTCGCGCGGCCGTCGTGATCGGTGACGATCATGATGTTCTCCGGCTTCAGATCGCGATGAATCACTCCGGCGCGATGGGCCGCATCGACTGCATCGCCCACCGGCCGCAATAGCGCGAGCGTGTTCTCCAGCGACTGCGGTCCGCTCATGATCGTCTTGCGCAACGTCTCGCCGTCGAGATGCTCCATCACGAGATACGCGTGGCCGGATGGCAGCACGCCGAAGTCGTGAATCGTGACGATTGCCGGATGGCGCAGCCGCGCCACGATCCGCGCTTCGCGCTCGAAGCGCGTGCGCATCGATGCGCTGCCGACGAGATGCGAGAGCAGCACCTTGATCGCCACCGGCCGGTTCAGTCGCTTCTGAGTCGCGAGATACACCGAACCCATGCCGCCGCGTCCGAGGAGACGCGTGACGACGTACTTGTCCTCGATGACCCGTGGTACGCCGGACTCCGGCACGAGCGTGACATCGTCCGCTTCACACTTCGTCTCGTCCGGCGCATAGCAGCGGCCGCAACGCGGGCAAAGTTGGAGCACGTCGCTGAGGTGCAGATGAATCGGCGCCGATGATGTCGACGGCGACCACACCAGTGACGGCGATTGCTTGAGGCGCGTGTAATCGAGCGTGAGCGCGAGTTGCGCGCCGAGCGTGCGCAGCAGCTCGCGATCTTCACTGCTGTATGGCTCTTCCGATTTGCGCTCGCCGAGAACCATCAGGCCGACCAGACGCTTTTCGATGAGCAGAGGCACGAGCAGCGCGGCGCGCGTGGTCGAGAGCCACTCGCGCTCCGGCTCGGGCAGTCGCTGCAGCACGGCACGCGTGTGACGGCTGAAAACATCGAGCGGATCGTCATCAGTCGAAAGCAGCGACGCGAGTGTGCCGGTCGCGCTGAGCGGCTCGACACTCACTTCGTTCTCGCGCGAGAAGCCGCGATGCAGCGCGGCGCCGTCCGGATCGACTTGCCATAACGAGATGTGTTTCGGATGCAGCGCGCGATCGATCTCATCGAGCGCGGCACGCGAGAGCGCGAGCATGTCCGAGCCGCCGCGAATGATCGAGACCACGTGCAGCAACAGATGACGCGCGTCGTATTGCTCCCGGAAGAACCTCCGGTCGAGCGCTTCGAGCAACCGCTTGCGATAACGGATCACCATCAGGAGCGGCAGGATCAGCAGGACGTAAATCGCCGGCGTGCCGGTGAGCAGCGTCGCGAGCGAATCGCCGCGGTGGATCCACAGAAACCCCGCCAGTCCGATCACCGGCAACGACATCAGCACGAGGAGCGTGCTGCGCGCGAGCGCGTACTGCAGGCTCCGCCGCACGAGGACGCGCACGTTGAACAAGCGATGGCGAACGACGGCGTACGCGAAAATCGCACTGCCGGCGATGATCGCGGGATTGTGCAGCAGCCGCATGGCCGCATCCCATTGCGGACCGAGGCGCAGGATGCTCACGACGTAACTGAGTACGAACGCCGCGCTGCCGGGAAGCAGCGAGAGGAAAATCAGTTGCAGGCGCCGGCGCGCATTCGCGTCCTTCATGCGCGAGAAGCGCACCGCGAGCCCGACGAGCGACGCGACCAGCATCAGCCCACCGACCACGGAATACGCGTCGGCCCACGGAAGATTCGCCGGACGCACGTCGCCGCGCAAACGCCGCAGGCCGTGCGCGAGCGTCTCGATGAAGATGGGCAGCCCGACAACGTAGGGCAGCACTTCCCATGGGCGTGCCCTCACCGTTCGATCGGCGGGAAACCTCAGCGCGAATTGCAGGTTGATCGCGAAGAATCCGGCCACGAGAACCGCGTCCACGAACATCAACGGCAGGCGCAGCCCTTCGGGAAGTTGCTCGAGCAGCGTGCCGAAACCAGGCAGGCGAAACATGAACGCACCGCCGGCCCAGTACGCGAGCGACAGCGCCGCGAGCCGCGCGTCTTTGTCCTGCGGCCGCAACAGCAGCAGCATCACGCTGACGCCGAGGAACCACACGTGCACGGGAAAATGCAGATAGCCCGTGATCGCGAGTAGCGTGTCCGTTCCACCGCGGCCGAGTTGATCGCGGCGCATCGCCTCCGCCGTAATCGGCGTGACCGTCAGTTCGCGTGTGACGCCGTCCCGCTCGATGACCAGCGGCAACGGCTCACCGGCGCGCGCGAAGTACAGCGGTCCGATGTCGGGTCCGACCGCGTGGCCATTCCACGTCACGATACGATCGGCGACCTGCACGCCCGCACGCTCCGCGGGGCTTCCGGGCGCGACGATCGTGACCAGTTTCGACACGCGCGAGTAGTCGAAGCCGGACCACGGGCGCGTCACCTGGCTCGTGAAATTGAGGACGACGAACAGCGCGGCGACGACGACCTGTGCCCAGGACCACAACACCACCGGCTTCATTCTCATGGGAGGTCGGACCGGAACGAATTGTAAGCCGACTCGTGTTACCTTTCGCGCTCGTGCGGAGTTAGCTCAGCGGTAGAGCATCTCGCTTACACCGAGGGGGTCAGGGGTTCGAATCCCTTACTCCGCACCATTCCTCCCCTGCGGTAGACTCGCCCGCGGATGATCCGGCTCCTCAAACCGAAAGCGCGCATCCTTTTGCTCGATGACGACACCTCGATGCAGAAGCTCGTGAGCACGCTGCTGCGGCGCGAGGGACATCGCGTCGACGTCGTCAGCTCGGGATCGCAGGCCATCGAGAAAATCAACCACGTGGAGTATCACGCGTTGCTGCTCGACGTGATGACGCCGACCGATGGCGGGTTCACCGTGATCAAGCATCTCAAGGAAGCGAATGGCGAATTGCTCAACCGCGTGGTGCTGCTCACCGGTTCGCCAGAGTCGGTCCTGCGCAGCGTGAAGCGCGACATCTTCGGCGTCGTGCACAAACCGTTCGAAGCTCAGGAACTGATCGACACCGTCACGCGCGTCGTTTCGCAGTAGGTTGGAGTGCGGCAGCAACGCTGCCGCTTTCAAAGCGGCGGCGCAGCCGCCGCACTCCATATCAGCCGAGGAGTTGATCGGGATTCGGGTCGCACGAAGTAACGTCGGCGCGCCCGCGCACGTTGCGGATGCAACTTCGCACCATCTCCACGAGCTGTTGCAGATGCACCGGCTTGCGAAGCACGATCTGCACGATCTCCACATCGAGCGATCGCGCCGCCTCGGGATTCGCGGCCAGGATCAACACCACCGGACGCGTGGCCGCCGGCATCGTGGCGACGCGCGCGATGACGCGTTCGACGTCTCCGAATGGCAGCGAGACATCGAGGACGACGACGGCGTATTTTTGCTCCTCGAGCTTCGCAATCGCGTCTGTGGTGGTCGTGACGCAGTCCGCAAAGACCTCGCCGCTCAGCAGCGCGCTGAACAATTGTTGCCGCAATCCCGAGTCGGGATCGGCGATCAAAACGCGCGGAAAGTCGACGCCCATCACAGACTTGCTTTTACAAGTCCGTTGCCAACGACAGACGTTTTTTTGACGCCCCTTAAACGGCCATAACTTGTGAGCTACGAATCCATTGCATCACACCCGCGACTGCTCGAAGGTCCGTTTTTCGCTGCAGGTACTCCCATACTCCGACCACTTCTTCACGCTCGCGTGCGCCACGCGGTGCGGCCTTCCGAATCTCTTCATCAGCGATCGCGAACCGTGCACGTGCGTACCACTTCGCCGCCTCTTCAGGATCGGCCGCGAGCGCGCGAACGGCCTGAACGATCGCGACCACTTCCTCGTCCGGCAGTCCGCTGACGTGACGCGGTACGCTGCGTCCGTTCATGCGCCGGCCGCTCTCATCGACGTGCAGCTCGCGCGCGGTACGCAACAGGTACGCGGCGTTCACCAGCCGCTCCACGTTCTCGGTCACGCGCAGACCGCTGATGTAGAACGAGCGGTCGTCGCGTTGCGTGATGCTCGTCCAGATCACACGGGCGCGCATGACAAAGGATTTCGCGGGATGTTGAATGGCGAAGCTCAGCCGCGCTTCGTCGCCGGGCCGCAACGCGGTGTCGTGGCGGATGCGCAGCCCCGAGCTCGACAGTTGCAGCATCACGAACTTCACATCGCGGAACGTCCCGCCGATCTGTTTTCGCGGCACATAACGAACACCCGCGCGCAGATCAGGACGCTCGCCCATCGCGATGTTGTCGTCGAGCGTGCGCGTGATGACGGGAGCGTCGGGATCGGGCTGTGATTCGATCTCGATCTCGATCTCGCGTTCGTCATTCGCTCGCGTCGCCGTACGCATCGCCTGGGCCTGATAAAGCCGCAGCAGCGAATCGCGGAAGAGCCGCTCCAGTTCCGTCGCTGCGATCGCGCCATCTCGACTTCGGAGCGCTCCCCCTGTGAACAGAGCGTCGACCACACTCGGACTCAGCTTCAGCATTTCGCTGAGCTCATCGCGCCGGAATGTCGCATCGGCCGGTAGGAGCATGCGGACGACGAATCCATGCAGCGTGCCACGTCAGCCGGGAACGATCGTCGTCTCCGTTTTCGCAACCGAAAAAGATTTCTTGTAGATGTCGAGGATCGACATCAGCAGGGAGAACACGAGCGGACCAACCACCAGGCCGACGAAGCCGAATGCCTGCATGCCGCCGAGCACGGCGAACAGCAGCGGGATCGCAGGGAGCTGCGCCTTTCCCTTCATCGCCCACGGCCGCACGATGTTGTCGACGAGCGAGACCGGAATCGCGCCCCACGCGATCATGAAGAAGGCCTGCCACCACGGCCGCGCGCCCATCGAGGCGGAGATGACGAGATAGATCGACGCCGGCACCCACACCGCCGCTGCACCTACCATCGGGATCAGCGACAGCAGCGCCGCGACCGCGCCCCAGAATCCGGCGCCCGGCACTCCCGCGATCGCGAGGCCGATGCCGGTCATCAGACCCTGCGCGATTCCAGTGAAGAGCTGCCCTCGGAACGTTGCGTCGATCACGTCTTTGAAGCGCTGGCGGAACTCGTCGTCGTACCGTTTCGGCAGCGGCGAAAGGACCGAGAGCTGCGCGAGAATCGACTCCCCTTCCACGTAGAAAAAGAACATCGACAGCAACACCATCGCGAAGCCGAGGAGCATCCCCGCCAGTCCGCCGATCAACGTGCCGCCGTGTCTCGCGACGAGACCGGGCAGGCGTTGAATGGCCGGGAGCACGATGCGCTGCGGACTGAGTGTGGCGGGATCGAAGTTCGGCGCGATGCGCTTCACCCAGGCGAGGTAGTGCGACACGTCGATGCGCTTGATCATCTGCTGCGCTTCGCCCGATTGCAGTTTCTCGACGACGACGTTCGCCTGTTGCGTCAGCAGAATGCCGAGGATGACCGCCGGGATGACGATCACGAACGTGGTGCCGAGGAGCATCACGATCGCGGCGCGAGTCGAGCTCCCTTTCGACGCCACACGCACGCGCCGGAAGAGATTGAACGTGAGGATCACCAGGATCATCCCCAGGAGGATCGCCGTCATGAACGGCCAGATGATCTTGAACGCCGCGTAAAGCAGGAGCAGCGCGATCAGCGCGAAACAGATCACGCCCGCCAATCGCCAGTGCGGCCGCTGCTCGAGTTCCATTCCCCGGTTTTCAGGCGTTTCGATCACTTCGGTCCTCCTTCGAATACTGCGCGGCGCGCCACGCTCGTGATGGCGCCCACGATCGGGTTCTTGATCTTGCGTTCCGCGCCGATGGCGTAAAAGCGTTCTTTCACTTCCGGCAAGCGTCCCACGACGCGCACGTTGTACTGCGTTTCGATTTCGTGTTCGATCACGGAAGGTGCCGGAAAGATGCCGACGCCCGCGCGGCCGAAGTCGGTCATGAGCGCAAGATCGTCGAACACGCCGACGCGGCGCGGCGCGAGACCGTTCGCGTCGAGCCACGACTCAAGTGCGCGCCGCAACTGCGTTCCTTCGCCTGGCAGCAGCAGCGGCGCATCGTCAAGCGACCGAGGAAAGTGCTTGCGCGCAGACGCGGCGAGCGCCGGCGCCGCGAAGAAGGTCGTGCCGCTCTCGCCGAGCAGGTGGTTGTACGCGCGCAACGGCGCCGCGGATGCGGGTGCATCGGTCAGTACGAGGTCGACTTCGTGCTGGCTGAGGAGGCGCAGCAGTTCCTGCGATGGAGCTTCGCGGCACACCATCTCGACCTCCGCGCCCTTCTCGAACGCGGCCCGCAGCACACGATACGCGATGAGCTTCGGAACCACGTCGGCGACGCCGATGGTCACGCGCACCGGTTTGCCCGTCGGACGATCGCGCAAGGTGTCGCGGAGCTCGCGTCCGAGGGCGAAGATTTCGTCGGCGTACCGCAACGCCATCCTGCCCGCCTGCGTGAGCACCAGGCCGCGTCCGGATTTCTCGAAGAGCTTCTCACCGAGCGAGTCGTCGAGCTGGCGCAGTTGCGCGCTGATGGTCGGCTGCGTGAGATGCAGCTTGCGCGTCGCCGCGGCGATGCTCCCCTCGTGCGCCACCACCCAGAAGTAATAGAGGTGGTGGTAGTTGAGCCAGCTCATCGTCCATCGATTAAATCAATGATTCATCCAAAGAACAATCCATCTGTTCTATGAATGGATCGCGGCCTCGGCCGGTTTCGCACCGTCGATGCACAACCAGACTGGCCACGGCATGAACTTCGCGAGACAGGCCGCGTAATGCAATCGATCGCATCGCCGCAGCTCTGGATCATCTTCAGCGTCTTCGTCCTGGGCATGCTCGCCCTCGACCTCGGCGTCTTCAACCGCAAGGCGCACGAGGTGCGGGTCAAGGAAGCGCTGCTCTGGAGCATCGTATGGGTCACGCTCTCGCTGATCTTCAACTGGTGGATCTACCACGAGTTCGGAACGCAGAAAGCGCTCGAGTTCCTGACCGGGTACCTCATCGAGAAGGCGCTGTCGGTCGACAACATCTTCGTGTTCGTCATTCTCTTCGCGTCGTTCGCGGTCCCAAAGATGTATCAGCACCGCGTTCTCTTCTGGGGCGTCCTCGGCGCGATCATCATGCGCGCGATTTTCATCGGCCTCGGCGCCGCACTCGTGTCGCGCTTCGACTGGATCATGTATCTGTTCGGCGCGATCCTGATCTACACCGGCATCAAGCTGATGAAGGAAGGCGAAGCGGAGCCGCATCCGGAGAAGAATCCGATCTACAAGCTCGGGCGGCGATTGATGCCGGCGGTGCCCGAGTATCACGGCAAGCACTTCGTCATCATGAAGGATGGACGTCGTTACGCGACACCGCTGCTGCTCGTGCTGATCGCGATCGAGGCGACGGACGTGGTTTTCGCGGTCGATTCCATTCCGGCGATCTTTGCCATCTCGCGCGACCCGTTCATCGTCTACACGTCGAACATCTTCGCGATCCTTGGCTTGCGCGCGATGTACTTCCTGCTCGCCGGTGTGATCGACAAGTTCCATTTCCTCAAATACGGGCTGGCCGTGGTGCTGCTGTTCGTCGGGACCAAGATGGTGATCGCCGAGTGGTACCACGTGCCGATCGGGATCTCGCTTGGCGTCATCGCGAGTGTGCTGACGCTATCGATTCTTGCGTCGGTGATCTGGCCGCGGCACGTAGAGCTGGAGGTATCGGCCGACGCGCTGGAGGACATACGAAAGAACCCGGAGGGAGACCCTGACTAACTTACCCTCCTTGTTTGTCCTTTTTCGTCCTTCTGGTACCCTGCTCGGGTGCGAGGAGGGCGGGAAAGAAAAACAGGGAGGCAGTCCATGGATCTGGTACTCAAACTTCGTGAAGCGCGGCGCATGCGTGGTCTCAGCCAGAAAGAGGCCGCGCGCCTTTCCGGTGTCGGGCAGAAAACCATCAGCTCGTTCGAGACCGGTGATCGGGTCAAATCCCTCAAAATCTCGCAGCTCGAACGCCTCCTTTCCGCGTATGGCCTGACGGAGGCGGAGTTCTTCGGCGGGTCGCTCGAGAAGGCGATCGCGCCGTGGGAGCTGGACGAGAATCAGATCGCAACCACGCAGTTGATCGAGACGCTTCAGACATTGCCGAAACGGATGCGCCGCGATCTCCTGGCGAAGTTCCAGCTCATGGCCGAGACCATCATGGATGTGTACCGCCGTGGGTACGACATGGATGGCGCGGAGCTCTCCCGGCCACGCGACGCGGCATGACGTATCATCCGACGCCTTTGAAGATCTCCGAAACAGCCCTGCAGGGCGTCCTGATCATCGAGCCGCGAGTATTTCCCGACCCGCGCGGCTGGTTCATGGAGACGTTCAACGCGGAGGTGTTCCGCACGCACGGATTACCCGAGGAGTTCGTGCAGGACAACCACTCGTACTCGACGCGCGGCGTCGTGCGCGGACTCCACTATCAGTTGCACGAGCCGCAGGGGAAGCTGGTCCGCTGCACGCGCGGCGCAATCTTCGATGTGGCGGTCGACATCCGCCGCGGCTCGCCCACCTTCGGCCGCTGGATCGGCGCGGAACTGACAGCCGACAATCGGCGGATGCTCTGGGTTCCGCCGCGCTTCGCGCACGGCTTCGCGGTGCTGTCTGAGGATGCGGAGGTGCTCTATAAATGCACGACGTCGTGGCACGCGCCGAGCGACCGCAGCCTGCTGTGGAACGACTCCGAAATCGGCATCGAGTGGGGCATCGCCGAAGCGTCGGTCTCACCGAAAGACGCTGCCGGCAAGCTGTTGCGCGAAGCGGAGGTCTTCGAGTACGATGCGCCGCCTTCTGGGGAATGGGGTTTCGCCCCCGAGGGTTAGCAAGAATTCCTACGACGCGGGGTCGTAGTTCAGTTGGTTAGAACGCCGGCCTGTCACGCCGGAGGTCGCGGGTTCGAGCCCCGTCGGCCCCGCCAAATTAAAGCTCTCACCAGCCGCCACTTGGCGGCTTTCGTGTTTTCAGGGGGTCGGGCGTAGAAGGTGTATCGCGACTGCCGCGCGCCGCCACCGCCTGAAATAGTCAGAACCATTGACCGCCGTCGTCGTAAGAGAGTCAAGAATCCCTGCATGCTTCGACCGAGGCTCTTCCTCTCCGCGATTGCTCTGGTTTGTTTGTCCGCGACTCTCGCCGCCGACGAGCCGTCGCACGTCAAAGTCTCGCTGATCCCGGAAGTCCGGACCATCGCCTCCGGCACGCCGTTCTCGGTGGCCGTCCTCCTCAAAATGGACCCGCGGTGGCATACGTACTGGATCAACCCCGGCGACTCCGGCGCGCCCACGGAAATCAAATGGAACCTTCCGCCCGGTTTTGAGGCCGGACCGATTCAGTGGCCCCACCCTGAGCGCATTGAACTCCCGCCGCTGGTCAGTTTCGGGTATGAGGGCGAGGCCGCGCTGCTCGTCCGGATCACTCCCCCGCGCGACCTGAAGATCGGGGATCGCGTCACGCTCGCCGCGCACGTGACTTGGCTGGAGTGCGAGGAGCTGTGCGTCCCCGGAGAAGCAACGGTCAGCGCCGTCGTCCAGACGGGACCGAACGTCGAAAACGACCCTACCCGCGCCAAATTCTTCTCCGACGCCCGCGCCCGGCTTCCGCTCGATTCGGCCGACTGGAGTTTTGCGGCCGGGTTGGGCGACGGGTTCGTACGGCTGACCGCGACGCCGCCCGTCTGGCTGAAGGAACCCGTCGCCGAGGCGCAGTTTTTTTCGGAAATGCGCGGCCAGTTTTCGAATGGACGCGCGTCCTGGGATCGCGGGGACGGCGCCTACGTCATGGATCTTCCACTGTCGCACGAGTCGACGGCGACGCTGCGGCGGCTGACCGGCGTCCTCGTGTCGAAATCGGGATGGCGCGGTCCAGGATCCGAGCGCGCCATCCGTGTGGACGTCGAGATCGCCGGGTCCGCCGCGAGCGCTTCCGGCCCTGGCCTGCTGGGCGCCATCGGTCTCGCCTTCATCGGGGGACTGATCCTCAATCTGATGCCCTGCGTGCTTCCGGTCCTTTCCATCAAGGTGCTCTCGCTCGTTGGACAGGCCGAGGCGCCGATGGGTGCCCGCATGAGAAACGCGGGCGCCTATAGCCTCGGCGTGTTGGTCGCTTTCTGGGCCCTGGCCGGCCTCCTCATTGCGTTGCGCGCAGGAGGCGAACAGCTCGGATGGGGTTTCCAGCTCCAATCGCCGCCGGTAATCGCCGCGCTGGCGTCGCTGTTCTTCCTGATCGCCCTGAATCTTTTCGGCGTATTCGAAGTCGGTGTGTCGCTCACGCGCCTCGGTGGGAGGGGCGGCGAAGGTGCCGGCGCCTCCTTCTCGAGCGGTCTGCTGGCCACCATCGTCGCCACTCCGTGCACCGCCCCTTTCATGGGATCTGCGCTCGGGTTCGCGCTCACGCAACCCGCTCCCGCCGCGCTGGCAATCTTCACGTCTCTGGGAGCCGGCATGGCGGCGCCCTTCGTCGCACTGGCTGCCTCCCCACGGCTGCTCCGGTTTCTGCCCCGCCCCGGCGCCTGGATGGAAACGATGAAGCAGGCGCTCGGGTTTCTTCTGGCCGCCACGGTGGTGTGGCTGGCGTGGGTGCTCGGCCAACAGACCGGTTCCGACGGCGTCGCGATGCTTCTGGCGGCGCTCGTCGTACAGGCCGTCGGCGCGTGGGTGCTGGGCAAGTGGGCGGTCGTGACGCGCAGCGCGGCTGTTCGAAAGGCGGCCGCAATCGTGGCCGTCGTTCTCATTCTCGGCAGCGCCGCCGCGGCGGTGAAGCTGGCCGGGGCCGGCGAGCCTCCGGCCCAGGCGGTCGCCACGGAGAGTTGGGAACCCTACAGCGAGGCCCGCGTGAACGAGCTGCGCGCGGCGGGCCGGCCGGTGTTTGTGGACTTCGGCGCCGCCTGGTGTCTGACCTGCCAGGTCAATGAGCGTGTCGCATTAGCGGCCGCGCCGGTCCTGGCGAAGTTCCGGGAGAAGAATGTGGCGATGCTCAAGGCGGACTGGACGTCGCGCGACCCGGCCATCACCGAAGCGTTAACCAAATTGGGACGCAGCGGCGTGCCCACCTACGTTTTATATTCGAAAGACCCATCGGCCCCTCCCCGGCTTCTCCCGGAGGTCCTCACGCCGACGCTCGTCATCGACGCTTTGGACAAATTCTGATCACACAGCAGGAAAGGACCTGACATGAAGAAAGCCGTGATTCTCGCTGTCATTCTTTGCGCCGGCCTGGCCATCTGGGCCATCGCCGCCAAGGTGTCCGAAGCCGACAAGACCGAAAAATTCGCCAATGCGTTGGCGGAACCATCCGTCGGAAGTCCCGCCCCGGCGTTCACGCTGATCGACACGAGGGGGAAGCAGCACAACCTCGCCGACTTCAAGGGCAAATACGTGGTGCTGGAGTGGGTCAACTTCGGGTGCCCGTTCGTGAAGAAACACTACGGTAGCGGGAACATGCAGGCGACACAGAAGAAGGCCGTCGATCGGGGCGTCGTCTGGCTGTCGGTGTGCAGCTCGGCTGACGGCAAGCAGGGCCACATGGCGGCGGCCGAGTGGAACAACGAGATCGCTTCTCGGAAGATGGCCTCCACCGCGGTGCTGATCGATGAGAGCGGCCAGGTCGGGAAGACTTACGGCGCGAAGACGACGCCTCACATGTACATCGTCAATCCCGATGGCGTCCTGATCTACAAGGGCGCGATCGACGACAAGCCGACCACCGACCAGGACGACATCCCCGGCGCCAGGAACCACGTTCTTGCCGCTCTCGACGAGTCCATGGCCGGCAAACCCGTCTCCACGGCCAGCACAACGCCGTACGGTTGCTCGGTGAAATATTAAGTAAGCGGATTCACAGCAAAAGCCCCTCTTCGGCTGCAGTCGGAGAGGAGCTTTTTACGTGCCGGCTTCCGCAAATCCGAACGGCACTCGGCGATTGAAGGGGATTTCGCTCGACGTGGCGCCGGCAAGTCGACGCTATACGCATCCTGGCCACGCTGCAGGAGCCGGATGAGGGGACGATCCATCTGGGAGAGCTCGACATGATCCGGCAGAAGGAGCGCGTGCGCGAGACGCTCGGCTACCTCCCCCAGTCGTTCGGCTTGCATCCGCCTGTGCGCGCGGAGCGGTTCTGGATCACTTTGCCGTGCTGAAAGGCCTCGTTCATGAGGCATCGCGCGCGACGTCGTCGAGGCGCTGCTGCGGCGAACGAACCTATGGGATGTGCGCGTCGGCGTCGCCATCGCCTTGCTGGGCAATCCGAAACTGATCATCGTCGACGAGCCGACCACCGGGTAAATTGGGGACGCGAGTGCGTTCATTCTGTCGACGCACATCATCGCAGACGTCGAGGAGCTGTGCAGCCCGGCGCTGGAACAGGCGCGTTCGGTGATCTCGACGAAGCTGCTGGCCGGACAGACGATCGCGCACGTGTATGCCGAGGAGTCGCCGGGGTCTGGCTGCGAGCCGTCGAGTGCGACCTGAAGGACGTCTACTTCGCGGTCATGGCGGTCAGCGCCGTCGTGCTGTACACGTTGCGCGAGTACATCGGCGCGGAGGCAGTCAATGGCGCACTGCGCCGCTTTCTCGAGAAGTACCGTCGAACCGAACCTCCATATCCGACGTCACTGGACTTACACTGTGGGACGGTGAAGACGCAGATCGCCGCCGCACGCCGGCTCGCAAGGGAAAGTACGAGGTAAGGCTCGAGGTGATGGCGCAGAAGCTGAGGGCCGACGGCATCGGCGTCGAAACCGCGACACCGATGAACGACTTCGGCGACGTCTGCGTCTTCGCGCCGGAAAAGCCCACCCGCTGTACCTGACGCGACACCGCATCCGTACCGGCAAGCAAACCATTCGCATCATCGTGTCGCAGGAGCGCGAGCGGGGCGACAACGTGGTGGACGTGGAGAGCGGAGATTGAGCGCTTTACAGCGCGGTCGCGTGCATACGCTGCCAACCGAGTACACACCGCCGCGAAGGACACCTCACGGCTTACAACACCGGCCGGGCGCATAACCAGCGTCGATCGCTTCATCACGTGAACCGAACTTCGCTTTACAGTTCGCGCAATCCGCATATCGACACGACGCGCGGTGAAATTTGTGCGTGTTCGTGTTCCCCACGTAAGCGGCAGTGACGACCTGGTTGTTTTCGCGTGGCGCACCGCCTGGATCGCAAATCCGACAAGGACGATACCCATTTTCGACCGCCTCGCGCGCGGACGAGAACTGCGCAGTGCAATTCGCGCACGTGTAGTAACGGCAAGAGGACTGGTGGAACACGCGACTTCGCGTGTTCCCGCGGAGTGGCTCGGCGCCACCGGCACCGATGCAGAGCAGCCACAGGATGCCAACCGCTGCAGCGATTGACCTGCCGCGCCTCACTCCGAGGGTACCGCTACGTCGTAGGAGCCGGCGTTTCTTTTTGTTTCTCCGTCGATGCCGACGATGCGCAGTTGATAGGTGTCGCCCGGCCGAAGGAAGTCGTGCGGGATGACGATCTGGAAGGCATCGCGTTCGTTGGCTACGGCAGGCCGGCTGGTCCAGACCGTGCCTTTGGCGTCATGCAACTCGATGATGTAGTGCGGATAGCGAACCTGGTTGATCACATGCGGCTCGAGCAGGTACGCCTCGCCGTCCTTGCGCAGGAAGGTCGGTGCTGCAGAGCCGCGATTGGCGTCCGGATCGAGCAGCTGCGGCGCGCCGAGGACGCGCGGAAGCTGGCCCCGCGCATGGTTGCGTGCGCGGCTTTCCGCCTGCACGAAGAGACCGAAGAACAGCAGCGCGAGAGCTGCCGCGATCGTCGTCGGAAGATAGCGCCGCACCGGCGCGCGCAGTGGCACGGGCGTGCGGCCAAGACGGCGGTGCACGTCGTCCAATCCCGCCGCAGTCTGGTCATCCGTGACACCCGGTTCCGCCTCCTCGGCAAACGGGGCGCTGTACATCCGCGCCAGTTCCGGATACGCGACCAGCAGATCGCGAATGCGCTCTTCTTCACGTTCATCCAGTTCGCCGCGGCAATAAGCCAGCATTTCCTCGGCTGTCGGCGGATCGCCGAGCTTTTCCCGCTGCTCCGCCATGAGGCGGCGGTTCGCTTCCTGCCATTCCGATTTGTTCGTCATGAATTACTCCTCCGGGAGTCCGCTTTCGTCTCCCAGCTTTTCGCGCAGCGCCCGCTTTGCATCGCGGATGCGCGATTTCACCGCCACGACCGAGATCCGCAGCGCCCGCGCAATCTCTTCATGGCTGAAGTCCTCGAGTCGTTGCTGCATACACTGGCGCTGCCCGCTGGGGAGCTCCGCGATGGCCTCTCGCATTCGCCGTAGCCGCTCGGTCTCGATCATCGTGTCGATAGGATGCCTCTGTTCGAGGTCCGCCGGATCATGGCGTTCTTCGCGGTCATCGAGCGACTCCGTCCGGATTCTGCCGCGCTTGACCGTGCTGATGGAGCGCACGCGGTTGTAGCCGACATTCCGTGCGATCGTCTCCAGCAGCGCCCATTCCGCTTCACCGCGGTATTCATCCATCGCCCGATAGAAGCGCAGGAACGAGTCCTGGGTCAGCTCCTGTGCATCGGCCTCGGACAGATGGAACACCTGGCGGAAGTACCGCAGCATGCGCGTGCGGTACCGCTTGTACAGCAGATCGAAAAGATCGTCGCGGTCTTCGCCGTCGTTTCGCGTCGTCATCGCTCCCACCTATTGTCGCGAACCGCGTATCGTATGGAGCACGTGAAGAAACCGGTCTGCATCGTCGTTTTCCTCTGCAGTGCCGCAACGGCCTGCAATAGAGAAGACCCGGTTCGCAATCATTGGAGGGACACGCGACTCATTCGGGCACGCCTGACCGGCGCGGAATGGAAACCACCTCGCAGTGCCACGCTGAAGACCTCCTGCGACGAGGCGGTGGATAACCGTGACAAAGCGTTGAATCTCCTGGTCGTCGCGAGTGGCGAATGCCTCGACAAAGCGGTAGGCGCAGTGGCCCGGCATGCAAAAGAAGACCTCGCCGCGGCCTATCTGGTTCGTTTCGAGCGCAATCACGACCCGGTCGACCTGCTCCGTGCGCTGGATATCGCCGACGGCTTCAATCGCGCGCTCGCGCAGGAGTGGCTCGAGCTGAACCGCGAGGCTATCCATTCCTGGGATATCGTGGCGAGGGAGGACTCCGATTGGGCGAAAGAAGCGGCCGAACATCGCAGGCGGCTGCAACGAGCGCCCGATCCTCTCCGCGAGTGGGATCCGGATGCCCTTCAGACCGCGTTGGAGCGTCGCGACGCAGCGGCGCTGGCGAAAATCGCGCGAGCATTTCCTGCCGATGCCGCGCGAGCCTTCGAGAAATCCGATCTGCGCGATCGCGAGCGTGCGCGCTTGTTCGCGACTGCTCTCGCCGAGACGGGCGAGCATTATCCGATGGCGGTCGTGGACGCGATGGAGCGGACCAGCGACGCCAGCGCATTGGAGCAGGGACTCGCTGCACTGAAGAAAAAGGAGTACGCACGCGCGGCCACACTGCTCGAGCGCGCGGGTAATCCGCTGCACCTCACGGCGCAGTATTACGTAACGGTGCCGTGGGGACCGATCTCAGCGCTCGACACGACTCTCCCTCATCTGAAGTCGGAGTATCGGGAGCTGGCGTCGCGCATTTACATGTGGCGCGCCAACCTTCTCGAGTTCGAACATCGATACCTCGACGCGCACGCAGACTACGATCGCGCATTGGCGTTTGCGAATCGGGAGGCGACTGCAACCGCGAGGGTGCTGGGTAGTCGAAGCGTGAATTACGTCTTCATCGGCGACGTTGAAGCAGCGTTTCGTACCGCCCACGGCGCCGTCAGCGTCCTGAAGCACGTCGCGGATACGAATACACGCAATACGGCGTATGGCGCCGCGGCGATCGCTGCCACACAACTCGGACATCCGCTCACGGCACTTCATTATCAGAATGCAGCGGTCGAAGACGTCCAGTGGTCAGTCATCGCGGCTCCCGCGAACGCACTGGCCGGTGCAAAACTGGAGCTCATCGGGGCATTGCGCGCGCGCGCCGAGATCCAGGTCGAGCTGGGACGACATGCCGCCGCGGAGGGTGATCTGGCCCAAGCCGCCGATCTCGCCGAGGCTGTAGAAAACGGTGAACACCGCGATCTGTTTCGAATGCGCATCCGCGAAGTACGAGGGCAGTCGTTGTTGAAAACAAGTCCCGCCGCGGCCGTGGCGGCATTCGATGAAGCGATCGAGCTCGCAAAAGCGCAGGATTCGACTTATCGCGCGATGCTTCATTTCAAGCGTGCGACGGCGCGTCGCAACGCCGGCGATCGACGAGCGGATGCGGACATTGCCCAGGCGATGCAGATCCTGCGCGACGAGGTGCGGGCCGCTCTCGCCACGAATCCGAAGCTGGCCTCCCAGCCACTGTGGGATCCCTACTTTTCGCGCTTCCGCGAGATGCATCACGAGCTCGTCGAAAATCGCGTCGACGCGAACGACACCGACGGCGCATTCGTCCATGACGAACTGGCGCGCTCGTTCGAGCCGATGCAGATCCTTCTGGGTTTCCGGCCCATTGAGACCGTCGCCGATCTGCGGCGCGCCCATGCCGAGCTACCAGAAGACACGGTCGTCCTTCAATATCTGGTGTTGCCGAAGCGGACGTTGACGTGGGTCCTGACGCGCGAACGGGTTCGTCTCGTTTCACAACGCGCC
>Ga0196978_1000556_pt1 | contig 18581 bp, 17 predicted proteins | sample S3v_2013CmetaG_FD_155491 | JGI IMG/M metagenome (GOLD analysis project Ga0196978, IMG submission 155491) | Soil microbial communities from Anza Borrego desert, Southern California, United States - S3+v_20-13C | ecosystem: Environmental > Terrestrial > Soil > Desert | place: USA: California... | reverse complement strand
TACGCCTGCTGGAAGAGCCGCACCGCCTACGACGAAGCGCGCTACCTGCAGCAACTCGCCAGGCGAGGCTCACCCCTCGCCTCCGCTGCCGCATGACTTGACACGGAGGCTCAGATGTCCGGAGGCCTCCCGTCACGCCGCGCGGCGCAGAGGCACCGCGGTCTGCCACTGGAGCGGCGAGATCGCCTCGGGCGGCGCGAACTCGATGTGCAGCACGCGGCGATGTTCGGGCGAGCGCGCGGGCGATGACGAGTGCACGAGCAGCGGCCGCATGAGCATCAGCGCGCCCTTCGGCGCGTAGAGTTCCACCGTCGGACCGTTGCCGACCACGTTCGCGAGTTGATCGTCGCGCAGCTTGCCGGAGTGATGCGAGCCTGGGATTACGCGCATCGGCCCGTTCTCCTCGCCGCAGTCATCGAGATGCACGCGGATCGCGAGCATCTCCGCGAGCACTTTTGCCGGCGGTTCGACGTGAACCACGCCGACCTTCGTGCTCCAGGGCCCGTAGCCGGCGACGTCCAATCGCTCCTTCACGGCGATGGCACGATCCTGATGCCATTGCACACGCCAGTTCGACTCGGCGGTCTTGTCGAAGAGCGTGGCCTTCACCGCGACCAGCTCGCGGCCGATCAAAGACCACAGATAGATGCCAAGGCGTTCGTGAGTGAGGAGGCGGAGGACCGTGGGGTGGCTGATGAGGTTGCGCACGCCACCTCGTCCCGCGGCGATGAGGCCGGGTAGCGACGCCGCGATGTGCTCGCACTGATGCGCCGCCAGGACGATGTCCGCGAGCGCATAGCCGTCAGCGTCGAGATCGTTCATGTGTGCGCATGGTACCCCGGGAGGCCTCCGGTCACCTGCGCTGTGAGACGGTGCGCGAGCTCACCACCTTGCCGGCGGCGTCGAGCGTTACCTCGATCACTGCGCCGGTCGTATCGCGAACCTGCTTCACCACCTGCCCGGCCGCGTTCGTCGTTTCGTTGACGAGCGGCAGATCGAGCACGCTGCCGAGCGTCTTTTCGCCGACCAGTTTTCCGGCGGTGTCTGTGGTCTTCTCGACGATGCGGCCCGCCGTGTCGACCGTGCGCACGACCGTGTGGCCGAGCGTGTTGACCGTTTCACTGAGCACCCCGCCGGGTTGCAGTGCGCTGTTCGCGACATCGCCAACGGTTTCGACCGTGCGATCGACGGTGGTCAGCACGCGCGTGATCATCTCGGGATTCTTGTCGATGGTGGCGAGCGTGCGTTCCACCATCTCCGCCACCTTGTCCAGCCGCACGACGAGATACACCTCGGCATCGACGCCGTTGATCTCGAGACGGACTTTGTCGATCCCGGCATCGGCGCCGGCGATCAGCTTCACGAGATTGCCGACGCGCGCGTCCAGGGAGACGTGCGCGTGAACATCGCGCACGTCGAGCACGATGCTTTCGACGCGCACGCGGGGAATGTCGAGCACGACGTCGGGCGGCGCGTCAGCCGAGGCGGCGCGGCCGCGCGTTTGCTGCTGCGCCGCCAGCGGCAGTGCGAGGAAAAGAAGAAGAAGTGCGATCAGTGCTCGTTTCATGGACGCTGACCTCCCGTAGCCTGGCTGATGACGCGCGAGCTCACGACCTTGCCGGCCGTGTCGAGTGTCATTTCGATGACCGCGCCGCTCGTGTCGCGCACCTGCTTCACCACCTGCCCGGCAGCGTTGGTGGACTGCTTCACCACCGGCAGATCGAGCAGGCGTCCGACCGATTTCTGATTCACGACCTTGCCGGCGGTATCGAGCGTGCGCTCGACGATGTTGCCGGTCGTATCGAGCGTGCGTTCGACGGTCTGCCCGAGTGTGTTCACGGTTTGACTGAGCACGCCGCCGGGTTGCAGCGCGGTGTTCGCGACGTTGCCAACGGTGCTCACCGTGCGGTCGACGGTATCGAGCAGCTTCTCGATGATCTGCGGATTGTTATCGATCGTCGTGAGCGTGCGGTCGAGGATGCGCGCCACGTTATCGAGCCGCACGGTCAGATACGCCTCGGCTTCCACGCCGCGGATGTCGAGCTTCACGCTGCCGATCGACGCATCGACGCCCGCTTTCACCGAGACGAGATTGATCACGTTCGCGTCGAGCTCGAGCCGCACTTCGAGCTTGTCGACCTCGAGCAGGATCTGATCGACGCTGAGGTTCGGTACGGCGAGATAGACATCGGGATTCCCCGCCGCGGCCGCGCGCTCTGTTGCGGTCGGACCCTGCGAGCGCGCCGCGGTCGTGCTGCGTTGCCGCGCGTTGGCGGGTGTTGATGGAGGTGGCGCACTGCCCGGCGCGCGCGGCGATTGCGGCGTACGAATGCGGTCGGTCTGCGGCTGCTGCGGCGAGCGCGGCGCCGGCGCCTCGCCCTCCGTACGTTGCCCCGTGACGCGCGCGCTGATCGACGCGTTCTCGTCGCCCCGCTCCGTGCTCGTAGTCGTTTGCGGCGGCGTCTGCGCGACAAGCGGCAACGCCGCGAGCGCGAGTATCCCGATGAGAGTGCGCCTCATGTCCTCTCCTCCTGCGGTCGAGCGCGGGTGCACACTCCTTGCCGCGCAATCCGTTTGCATGTAAAAAGCGCTCGCAGTTCAGGAGCTGAGAGACCAATGGCACACGACGTAGTCATGCCCCAGATGGGCGAATCGATCGCCGAAGGAACGGTGTCGAAGTGGCTGAAGAAGGTCGGCGACAAAGTCGACCGCGACGAGCCGCTGCTCGAGATCTCCACCGACAAGGTCGACGCCGAGATCCCCTCGCCCGCGGCGGGCGTCCTCACCGAAATCCTGGCGAACGAAGGCGACACCGTGCCGGTGAACGCCGTCGTCGCGCGCATCGCCGCCGAAGGCGAAGCGCCTGGAGCGACGGGCTCTCAGCCCGTCGAACCGCCAGCGAAAGAACCCGAACAGCCAAAGCAGGAAGCCGAGCCGGTGCAACCACCAGCACCAGCGCCGCAAGCCGAAACCTCACCGACAACCGACAACCAACAATCGACAACGGCCGAAGGCGACGAAGGCGGCGACATCGAATCGCTGGAAGACCGCCGCCGCACAAAGTCTTCGCCGCTCGTCCGCAAGATCGCGAAAGAAAACAACATCGACGTCTCGCAGGTGCAGGGCACCGGCGTCTCCGGCCGCGTCACCAAGAACGACATCCTCGACTTCATCCAGCAACCGGCCAAGCCGGCCGCAGCCGCGCAGGCGCCGCAGCCGCAACCGCCGCCGCGGCCGCAGCAACCAGCAGCACAGCCGCAGCCGTATCAGGCGCCGCAGGCGCCGCGCATGGAGTTCGCCGAAGGGCAGAACGTCCGCATGGAGCCGCTGTCGGTGATGCGCAAGAAGATCGCGCAGCACATGATCGCGTCGAAGCAAACCTCGGCGCATGTGGCCACCGTCTTCGAAGTCGACTTCACCAACGTCGATAAGCTCCGCCGCGCGCAGAAAGACGCGTACGCCGATCGCGGCGTCAAGCTCACGTACATGCCGTTCATCGTGCAGGCCGTCATCGCCGGCCTGCGCGAGTTCCCCGTGCTGAACGCGTCGATGGACGAGAACAACGTCATCTATCACCGCGACCTGAACATCGGCATCGCCGTCGCGCTCGAGTGGGGGCTGATCGTCCCGGTCCTCAAGCGCGCCGACGAGCTCAACATTCTCGGCGCCTCCCGCGCCATCAACGACCTCGGCGAGCGCGCCCGAACCAAGAAGCTCATGCCGGATGACGTGCAGGGCGGGACCTTCACCATCACCAACCCGGGCGTCTACGGCGGCCTCTTCGGCCTGCCGATCATCAACCAGCCGCAGGTGGCCATCCTCGGCGTCGGCGGCGTGAAGAAGCGCCCCGTCGTCATCGAGACGAAGGAAGGCGACTTCATCGCCATCCGCTCCATGGCCTACTTCTCCCTCAGCTTCGACCACCGCCTGATCGACGGCGCCGTCGCGGATCAGTTCATGGCCCGCGTCAAAGCCATCATTGAGGCCGGCCAGTTCACGATGTGAAATCCGCGCGCTGTGGGTCATCGTTCCGATGAACGGTGACCCGCTTCGCTCCCCTTCTTCTCCTTCTTTCGCTGAACGCCGCGGCGCAGGACGTGTTCGTGCCGCCGGTGCCGAAAGGCATCGCCACCGACAAGACCGGCCGCGTGCGCACTCCGCGCGGACCGATTTCCTTCCCCTCCGAAGAAGCAACGTGGGTCCGCGTGCAGTCGCCGCGCTTCGACATCATCAGCAGCGCCAGTGACACGCGCACCCGCGAACTGGTCGCCGACGTCGAGACCCTCGCGGCGGCACTCATGAATCTCAGCGACCGCTTCGCGCCATCGCGCAAACGCGCCACCGTGTTCGTCTTCGACAAACGCCGCGACAGCCAGCCGTACTTCGACCTGCTCTTCCCGAACGCGAAAGCGACCGGCGCGTACGTGCGCTACGAAGGCGGCGGCGCGATGATCGTCGACGGTGCACGCAGAGGCGGTCCGCTGCGCGGCAACGATCCCGGCATCCGCACGGCGATGCACGAGCTGATGCACGATCTGCTGCGACAGACCGAATCGGCGCCGCCGCTGTGGCTCGAGGAAGGACTCGCCGAATACTTCAGCAACGCGCAGGTGTCGAACGGCAAAGTCACCGCGGGCGAGCCGATCAGAGAGCACGTGTCGCTATTGCAGCGGCGCACGCCGCTGACACTCGACCGCTTCTTCGCCGTGAAAGCCGAATCGGCGGAAGGAACCTCGTCGCCGTTCTACGCGCAAAGCTGGGCCGCGGTGCACTGGCTGATCGGCACCGATCAAAAGGCATTCTTCGGTTTCCTGCGCGACGTCGAACGCGGTACGCCCGCCGCCACAGCGCTCGCAACGCATTACCGAAAATCCCTCAACGATCTCGAGCTCGCCATCCGCTGGAAGAATCCCGTCACACAGCGCGTAGTCCTGCTCCCGCCATCTGGAGCGACGGGCTCTCAGCCCGTCGGCCCAATCGATCGCGCGACGCTCCTCTACGAGCTCGGCCGCTTCCTCTCGCACATCGCCGGAGCGGAAACCGAAACGCAACGTCACTATCGCGAAGCGTTGCGCATCGATCCGAAACACGCGCGCACACTCGCCGCCATCGGCGATTTTGAAGCGGCCGTGGCCGCCGCACCCCACGATGCCGAGGTGCATCTGCTTTACGCGGAAACGCTGCTCACGACCGCGATCGGTCCCTTCGCCGGGATCTTCGAGCCGGCAGCGGGGGACGACGAACGTTTCCGTAAAGCGCGCGCACTCGCCGAACGCGCTCTCGGCCTCGGCAGCACCGACGGCACCGCGCACGGCATCATCGGCACGACGTATCTCGTCGAAAAAGACCTCGTGCCCGGCATCGCCGCACTCGAACGCGCACGCACGCTCGTGCCGCAGCGCATGGACTTCGCGCTCAATCTCTACGGGATGTACCTGCGCACCGGGGATCGCGAAAAAGCGGCGGCGCTGTTCGCAGCCGCGTTCGAAAACGCGCGCGACAAGCAGACCATCTTCGCCGCGCGGAACGCGCTCGTCGTGTCCGAGACCTCGCGCGCGAACGCGCTGGCGACGAGCGGGAAGCTCGACGAAGCAGCGGCCATCATCCGCGAGCTCGCAACCGCCACGCCCGATGCCCGCGCGCGCCGCGAGCTCGAATCGCACGTCGCCCGGCTCGAATCGACCGCACTCGTGAACCGTCACATCCAGAAATACAACGAGGCCATCGCCCTTGCGAACCGCAACAAAGCGGCGCAAGCCATCAAGGTGCTCGACGAGCTTTTGACCGTCGCGACCGACCCGGCGGTGATCGACGACGCGAAGAAGCTGCGCACGGAGTTGAAGAAGCGGTTGTGACACCTTCTCCCCTCGCGGAGGGGAAAAGGCTACTCGAACGATGTGCCTATGTGCCTTCGCCCCTCGACAGAGGGGAGAAGGTGGCCGAAGGCCGGATGAGGGGTGCTCACCAATCAGGTACCCTTGCCGCGAATGAGACCCTGCCACGTTCACCGCCTGCACCTCGTCACGTACGAGAACGGCATGGCGCTGCAACAGAAGCTCGTCGAGCTGCGCCAGCGCGATCAGATCGAAGATCAGCTGTTGCTGCTCGAACATCCGCCCGTGATCACGCTCGGCCGCGGCGGAAAGCTCGACAACCTCCTCGCGCCGCAAGAAGCACTGCAAATGCAGGGCGTGCGTTTCTTCGAGACCACGCGCGGCGGTGACATCACCTATCACGGCCCCGGCCAGCTCGTCGGCTACCCCATCCTCCACCTCGGCGAAGGGAACCGTGACGTGCGCAAGTACGTGACCAACCTGGAGGAAGTGCTGATCCGGACCGTCGCCGAATACGGCATCACCGCGGCGCGCATCGAAGGCCGTCGCGGGATCTGGGTCGGCAACGACAAGATCGCCGCGATCGGCGTGCGCATCGCGCGCTGGGTGACCTCGCACGGCTGGGCGCTCAACGTGAACACCGACCTCGAGCACTTCCGCCTGATCACGCCGTGCGGATTGCACGGCACGGGGGTGACGTCGATCGAGCGCGAGCTCGGACGGCGCGTGCCGCTCGAAGAAGTGCGCGAAGTGCTGGCCGCGAAATTCGCAGACGTCTTCGAACGCGAGCTGATCCCGCGGCCCGAGACCATCCGCCTGATCAAAGTCGTCGTCCACGACGGCGATCGCGTGCTGCTCCTCCATCGCCGGCCCGAGCGCGGCGGATTCTGGCAACCGATCAGCGGCACGCTCGAAGAAAACGAATCGCCGATCGCGACAGCGCGGCGCGAGATCATCGAGGAGAGTGGCCACGCGGCCGAGCCGATCGCGCTCGATCTGACGCAATCGTTTCTGATCGAGTCGCATTACCTCGAGTCGCGTCATCCGTCGCCGATCATCGCCAGCGAAGTCATGTTCCGCGCGGAACTCGACTCCTCGCTGCCGATCCGCATCGATCCGCTCGAGCACGACGACTGGGGCTGGTTCCCGATGGCCGAGGCGCTGGAGAAGATTCGGTGGACGGACGACCGCGAAGCGCTGGAGCGCGTCGCGGCTACAGATCCTGCTTCACGCGAAACTCGATCTCTTCCACCGTCACTTTCGTTGCAGCCGGGTTGAAGCCCTGCCGCTCGCGCGCATCGATGGCCTCGAACACGACGTCGACTTCCAGCGCGCCGGTGCCTTCGAAGCCGAGAGCGCGCAGCTCTTTCGTGACGTCGAACACGCGTGTGTCCGCGACCGACGAATGATGGTCGGTGCCGTCCGCGAAGAAACTGAGAGTGGCGACATACGCGCGGCGCGACGGATCATCGGCGCGCTGCAGATAAATGCGGAAACCGGTGCGCGGATGCACGTCGAACCGGATGCGCCGCAACACCATCTCCGTCGCCACCGGAAGCTGCGCCTGCTCCTGCAGCGCGAACTGTCGCGGATGCGCCGGCGATGCCGTGGCCGGCAGCGATACGCGTTTGCTGCTCACGGCGGTGCGGAGCGCGTGTGCCTTCGCTTCACCGATCACGACCGGCTTCGCCAGCGCCGCTTTGGCGCTCTTGAGCGTGTCCGCCGATGCAGGCGTCATGGCCGCGACGGACGGCGTTTTCTTCCGCTCGCAGTTCGAGCCCTGCTGATAGACGTAGTCGATCAAGCTGTTGTCGAACAGATTCCGTACGTACTTTTTCACGAGCTTCCCGTTCTCGTCGACGTAAGAAAACGAGCGACCCATCAGTGAGGCAGGCGTCTTGTTCCCTTTGCTGAGCCAGCACTCCCAGATGCGATCGATGTTGCAGTGATGGATCCAGAAGATCGGATCGTTCGATGAATACGGCACCGCGCCCATGACCGTGGCGCGGCAGCCCATCACGGCACAATGCACGTAGCCATGCGGCGACGACTCGATCGTCGATTGATAGCCAGGCACCTCGTCGCCCGCTGCGTCGTTCGTGGTCAGGAAGTTCGGATTGTCGAGCGCGAGGTCGATGTCGGTGTCGCCTTCATCGAGCGTGGTCGTACCAGGTTCCCAGCCCGGCTCGCGGCGTTTCTCGTAGAGCGGATTGTCGAACGTCTGGCCCGCGGCGTTCACATACGTCGGCTGGCGGAACTCCGCCGGCATCGCCAGTTGCGCGGGATCGGTGTAGTCCCAATACGGCAATCGCAGCGACGGATCGCCGGCCGCGTCCTGCAGCACGCGCTCGAAGTAATAGAGGAACAGCCGGTGCCAGGCGAAGAAGTAATTCGTGCGGTGCTGGCACTGATCCCACACCGTCTTCGCCACGTCGTCGGGCGGCGACGTGTTCTCGACGCCCTCGAACGCGGCGTCGTACTCCGGGCCGCTCAGATTGTTGCAGGCGCGCCACTTCGCAACCGTCCCGTTGACCGCGTCATCGCCGAAGTAGCCGTGCATGTTCGCCCAGTACGTCCAGCTCTTGCGGAACTCGACGGACGCCGGATCGAGCGAGTTGCGCGACTTCATCTTCGCGACCGCGTTGCGGAAACTCTGCACGCGATTCGGATCCTTCGCGAACTCCTGCCAGCTCAGGCGAACGGGTGTCTGCGCAAATGATGAAAGTGCGACAAAGCAGAGGGCGACCCGCAAAAAGCTTTTCATGGAACGACAATGGTATGTTCCGCGTTCTCTTTTGTCAGTTCTGACAGAGACATTCCTCGATGACTCCGATCAACAAACGCGCAGGAATCCGCCCCGAGTGGCTGAAGGTCCGCGTTCCGGGCGACCTCGCGCAGCTTCCGGTCTCGCGCCTGATCAACGACCTGGCGCTCAACACGGTCTGCCAGGAAGCGCGCTGTCCCAACATCTTCGAATGCTGGAACGCCGGCACCGCCACCTTCATGGTCCTCGGCGAAATCTGCACGCGCCGCTGCACCTTCTGCGCGGTCAGCCGCGGAGAGACGGGACTCGCCGACGCCGATGAGCCGCGGCGCGTAGCGGAAGCCGTCGAGACGATGCGCGTGCGCCACGCCGTCATCACCATGGTCAATCGCGACGACATGCAGGACGGCGGCGCGGAGCATGTCGCGCGCACGGTCACTGCCGTGCGTGAACGTACCGGCGCGGCGGTGGAAGTGCTCATCTCCGATCTCGAGGGCAATCGCGACGCGTTGCGCCTCGTGATCGCTGCGGGACCGGAAGTCCTCGCGCACAATATCGAGACCGTGCCGCGTCTCTATCCGGCCGTGCGTCCTGTCGCGAAGTATCAACGCTCTCTCGACGTGCTGCGCTGGACTGCCGAGGAGCGGCCGGCCGGCATGCTCACTAAGTCGAGCATCATGCTCGGACTCGGCGAAACGGAAGAGGAGGTCCTGGAAGTCGCGCGCGATCTGCGCAGCGCGGGCGTCGACATTTTCACCATGGGGCAGTACCTCGCGCCGTCGGAAAAAAACCATCCGGTGCGGCGGTACTACACACCCGAGGAGTTTGCGGAGCTGGGGAGAGCGGCGCGGGGGCTGGGGTTCCATCATGTCGAGAGCGCGCCTCTCGTGAGGAGCTCCTACATGGCCCATCGCGCTCTCGAGACCGAGCTACAATCCGCGCCCGATGCCGCGCGTGACGTTCGCTGACGCCGGGAAGAGCGGCGAATTTCCCGCGGGGAAAACGCTGCTGTCGATCGCCGGGGAGCTGGGCGTGCGGGTCAGCCAGGTATGCGGCGGCGACGGTGCGTGCGGGACTTGCAGAGTTGAAGTCGTGAATGGGTGGGACCAGCTCACTCCTCCCACTCCCGACGAGACGTACAAAGAGCTCGAGGCGCCGTACCGGCTGAGCTGCCAGGCGAAACTGATCGGCGACGTGACCGTGATCGTCGCCCGGATCGAATGAAGCCCCTCACCCAGCCCTCTCTCCCGCCAGCGGGGGAGAGGGCTGGGTGAAGGGGGTATAGGAGCAACGAGGATGACCGCAGTCGCAACAACACCACAGGCCGGCCTCACCCATCAGCAGCTCGCGCTGCTGTTCCAGTACACCGTCGAGGCCTACAAGGTCTTCGAGAAGCTCGCGGAGAACCTCCCCAATCCGATGACGCGCACGATGTTCAAGCAGTTCGCGGTCGACGAGCGCGAAGATCGCGATCTCATCGAGATGAAAGCCGCCGACGTCGGCGGTAACCGCGTCCGCGTGACCCTCGGCTCCGACATGATCTTCAACGACATCCTCGAAGGCGAGATGTCGTATCGCGAGTCCGCGGAGTTCCTGATCTCGCGCGAGAAGACGGTGCAGCGCAAGCTGCGCGAATGGATCACCGACGCGAACAAGAACGATCGCGCGTTCCTCGTTTACCTGGAGGCGGTGCGCCGCGCGCACATCGTCGAGCTCGAGCGCGATCTCGAGCTGATCCGCCACGATGCGGACTGGTGGAAGCGCGAGGACGCCGAGTGGCGCATCGTGCACGGATCGGCGCCATGAACATCGCCCTCTCCCCCGAAGCCGCCGAGCACCTGACCCAGGACGCCGGCGGCCGTTTGCTGCGGATCGCGTTCACGACCGGCTGCGGCGGCTCCGGCTACCGCCTCAGCTACACGGACGAGCCAGTCCCCGAGGATGAAGTGGTGCAAGTCGACGGTGTGACGGTGGCACTGGACACGATGGCCGCCTCGCGCCTCGACGGCGCGGTGATCCGGTATGACGCGGAGGAGGACGGATTTTTGCTGGATCATCCGGATGCGGTGGCTGCGGTTTGGTGCGGGTAGGGTTTCGGTTTTGGGCGTTCGCGCGAGACCTTAGTCTCAGAGTCGCAGAGTCTCAGAGGGTCGGCTGCACCAGCTTTCGAGACAAGCGTGCCACTCGATTCTCTGAGACTCTGAGACTCTGCGACTCCGAGACTCGGTCATACGCGACCCCGCACTGGCCCACCCTTCGCAAAATAAGTGCGTGTGCACCGCACGATCCTGATCGTAATCCTCGCGATCGCCACGGCCTGCCAGCCTGTCGCGCCGGCGCCGATACAGATCGCGGAAATCCCACGGAAACCCGCCATGCCCAAGACACTCCATGTGGTCTCTCTCGGCGATTCGCTCGCTTACGGCGCCGGCGATGAGTCGGGCGAAGGGATCGCCGGCCGTCTCGACGACGAGTTGCGCGCCCACGGCATCACCACCGTCAGAACCGTCAACCTCGGCGTCAACGGCGCGCAGACCGCCGACGTACTCTCGCGCCTGAAACAGGATCGCGTGCGCAAGTCGATCGCCAGCGCCGACGCGATCATCCTCTCCGTCGGCGCGAACGATCTCTTCCGCTCGCCACACTCCCGCGAAGAGATCATGCGCGCCCCCGAAGCCGTCGCCGAGCGCATCCTCGGCCGCATCGAAACCATCGTCGCCGAGATCCACGCCATCAATCCACGCGCACGCGTGCTGATGCTCGGCGGCTACAACCCCGTCCCGCGCCACGAGTGGGCCGCACTGATCAATCAGTATCTCGGCGTGTGGGATCAACTCCTCACGGCGCGCTTCGCAGACGATCCCCGAGTCGCCATCGTGAAGATGTACGACATCGTGACGCCACAGCGGCTCAGCCGCTACGATTCGTTCCACCCGGGCAGCGAGGCGTATCGCGAAGCAGCACGCCGCATCGCGGCGATGCTGGTCGCCGAGTTGCGTGTGGCATAGCGAGAGACGACCGAGGCGCCGCCGGCGGCCTCCCGTCGTCTCTGTCTAGCGATACGAGCTCGCGAACTCCATCGCGTGATACGTGATGATCAGGTCTGCGCCGGCGCGTTTGATCGACGTCAGCACCTCGTGCATCACGCGTGGGCCGTCGATCCAGCCTCGTTCCGCCGCTGCTTTGACCATCGAATATTCGCCGCTGACGTTGTAGGCGGCGATGGGCAGTGGGAAACGATCGCGCGCCTGGCGGATGACATCGAGGTAAGCGAGTGCCGGCTTCACCATCACGATGTCGGCGCCTTCGGCGACGTCCAGCTCGATCTCGTGCAGCGCTTCGCGACCGTTGGCGGGATCCATCTGGTACGTGCGTCGATCGCCGAACTGCGGCGCGGACTCGGCGGCTTCGCGGAATGGACCATAGAAGCCCGAGGCGAACTTTGCGGAGTAGGCCATGATTCCGACTTCGGACATCGAGCGTTCGTCGAGGGCGCGGCGGATTGCGCCGATGCGGCCGTCCATCATGTCGGAGGGCGCGACGAAATCGGCGCCGGCGGCGGCGAACGAGATGGCCTGCTTCATCAGCAAGGGCAGCGTCTGATCGTTGTCGACGTCCTTGATGCCGTCGCGATCGACGATCACTCCGCAATGACCGTGATCCGTGTACTCGCAGAGACAGACGTCGGCGATGACGGTCATCTCCGGCACATGCCGCTTGATCGCTTCGATCGCGGACTGTACCGGCCCGCTCGGATCCCAGGATGAGGAGCCAATCCCGTCTTTCGTCTCGGGCAAGCCGAAGAGCAGGACCGCGCGGATGCCGGAGTCGAACGCGCGCTGCGCGGCATCGACGGCATCGCGGACGCGCATCTGCAGGACGCCGGGCATCGAGCCAATGGGTGCGGTCTCGCGCGTTTGCGGGATCACGAACAGCGGATAGATCAGATCTTCGGGACGGACGATGGTTTCGCGGACGAGCGAGCGGATGCTCTCGCTGCGGCGGAGGCGGCGCGGGCGATGGATCAGCCGTTGTGTCGCCGGCGTCGCGGTGTCACTCGTCGGTTTCGGTGTGAGGGTCGTCGTCATCGTCGGGCTCCCCGGTAAAGTAGTAGGCGCGCGCACATTCGGGCGAACAGAACCTGCGTCCGTGTCCGGCGCGATGCGCGCAGTCGGCGCAGAAATAGCCGCGGCACATGCCGCAGTGCTCGAGCATCGCCGCGGTGTCGCCGGCGCCGCAGCCTCTGCAAACCCGCTCGTGGACTTCGCTCATTTCCGGCCGATGCGCGAGAGAAATAATGCGCCTCGCGCGGTGTTGCAGTGTAGTCCTCAGCGCGCGTTCGCGCGTGCCGAGTGTCCTTGACGGCTGATGGTGCGGCCCCTACAATCCCGCTCCCCAGCCCCGCGGCGACGAACTCCGGCGGTGTAGCTCAGATGGTTAGAGCGGGCGTCTCATAAGCGCTAGGTCACAGGTTCGACTCCTGTCACCGCCACCAAATCGTCCCTCCCTCACTCGATCAGCCGAACGGCCATCCGCAACTCCGAAACAGGCAGCGCCTTGACGGTCTGCGCGTTCGTGAGCGTCGGGTCAGACCACGTGGGCACCGCGCGGCCACGTTGCGTGTAGACCGCCGCGAGCGCAGCCCGTAGTTCGGTGACGTGCACGGCCTTGATCGTCGTGCCCGCGGCGAGCGATGGATCGGTGAAGGTGAAGGTGCCGAGCGAGTTGTTGGCGCGCAGAGCGTTGATGATGGTGCGCAGCTCGGTGATATGCACCCCCTTGACCTTGGTCAGCCCGGGTGAGAGCGGGTCGTCGGTGAATGCGATCGACGTCGACGCCAGCGTGAACACCGCCGCGACCGTGGTGTCCGCGTTCAACGTGACGCTGCATGAGAGACCCTGGCATTCGCCGCCTGTCCATCCGGCGAAGGTCGATCCCGGCGCCGCAGTTCCGGGCGACAGCGCTATGACGGTGCCCGCGGCGTACGACTCCACGCAATCGCCGCCGCAGTTGATGCCCGCGGGCACGGTCGTCGCGGCGGTGTTGCTCGCGCCGGTGCCACCCTTCGTCACGGTCAGCACCGGTATCGCTCCGATCTGACCACGGATCTCGCCGCCCGCGTGATTGCCGCTGTGCACGTTGAAGTAATGCTGCCCGGCGTTGAGCTGGCTCACCTGCGCGGGCGTGATCGAGAAGCTCTGGTCGGCGATGATTCCTGACGTCGCCGTCGCGATGCCGTCGAGCGGAAAGAGAATGTCCGCGTCGACGCCCGCGGGCGCGGGACCGTGAATGTGAACGGCCGTGGCGTTGCTGGACAGATTCGAGTAACTGCCGTTCGCGGTGATCTGATCCTCGGCTCCGTCGAGCACGACCGAACCGCCGCCGGTCGCACTGCTTCCTGTCGGCGGCACCTCCTGCGCGCCGGTGAACGTCGCGATGTACTTGCGCGCATTCGCGAGCAGGATCTGTCCGCGGATCTCGCCGCCGCCGAAGCTCCCCGTGTGAATGTTGAAATAGAGCTCACCCGCCTCGAGCTGCGCGACCTGCGCGGGCGTGATCGCGAAGGTCTGTTCCGGAATCGTTCCGGAGGTTGCCGCCGGCGTCACCGCGGTGAAGTCGAACAGCACACCTGCATTCGTGCCGAACCCGCCGGGGCCGTGGATGTGGGCCATGGTCGCGTTACTCGTCAAGCCGGAGAAAGTGAGATTCACGGCGATCTGATTGCCTGCCGCGTTCAGGAAAACCGTTCCGGTTCCGGTGGCCGAGCTGGCGACGTGCGGGACCTGCTGCGCGCCGTTCAGTGATGCGGAGAACTTCTTCGTCGGTGCGAGAAAGATCTGCCCGCGGATCTCTCCCCCGCCGAAGTTGCCCGTGTGAATGTTGAAGTAGAACAGCCCCGCCTTCAGTTGCGCGACCTGCGCGGCCGTGATCGCGAAGGTCTGCTGCGGAATCGTCCCCGACGTGGCCGCGGGAGTGGCCGCGCTGAAGTCGAACAGCACGCCTGCATTGCTTCCCACCGCGGCGGCACCATGGATGTGGGCCATGTTCGCGTTGCTGGTCAGACCGGCGAAGCTGAGGTTCACCGTGATCTGCGTCTCCGCCGTGTTGAGAACGACGGTCCCGATCCCGGTTCCATTGCTCGCGACCACCGGCACCTGTTGTGCGCCGTTGAGCGTGGCCTGAAATCGCCGCTCGGCCAGCGACGTCGATGCGAACGCGAGGGACAACAACGCGAGGCTGACGACGCGAGCAGCGTTTCTCATGACCGCTCCTTCCGCTGGACCGCACGAGTGTACGCCGATGCCACTGGAGTGACGGGCTCTGAGCCCGTCTGCTTTTCGGGGTCGACGGGCTGAGAGCCCGTCGCTCCAGATGGCGGAGAGACTACTTCACTCGTAACACGAGCGACATCGGCCTGTCGGGCGCGGCGGTCGCGATCTCGCGGCTGAAGCGCAGCGTCGTCCCGTCGAACGTCCATGCGCCGTCGCTGCAAGCCGAGGCGGTTTCGATCGGCTTCCCCTCGCGCACGCGCAGCGCGTTCGCAGTGGCCTCGCGCTCGGCGCGGTAGCGGAACGCGCGGCGCCACACGAACGACAGGTCCGTTCCCAGTTTGTTCATGCGCATGTTCACGTCGCACCGCGTGTTGTTGAACAGCTCTTCCGCGATCACGCGATCGTGTTCAACCGCATCGGCATGCCACTTCGTCGGAAACAACTGCGCGCCGTCCTTCCAGTAAGACGCGGTCTGATACTGATACGACTCCAGCAGCGGCCGTACGTTGTCGCGCGCCTGCAGCTCGCCGAACCATGCCGGCGCCGGCAGCGGCATTTTCCAGGCGACCGCGTTGATCATGCGCGCCATTGACAATCCGGCGGTCTGCGCCAACATCTGCGGATGCCCCTCCACGGACCGCGCGAGCTTCCACGCGGCGTGCAGGTCTTCCCACGCAGCGGAATCGTTCGTGCGCGCTTTCGCCAGCGCGTTCGCGATGAGCGCGCGCGCCATCGTCATCTGCAACCCGCGCGTCGCCTGCGTGTAGTTGTCTCCCCCAATACCCTCGGCGCGCGTCCAGACGATCGTCTCGCGCAGCAGCAGCTCGCGGATCGCGGAAACGTCGGGGAGTGCCGGCGGCACGCCGATCATGAGCTCCGCCCGCACGACCTCGCGCGTCACGAACTCGTCGACGGCTTCGTTCTTCGGCAATGCATTCGCGAGCGCGGTCAGGTTCACCGCCGCCACGTTCGCCTGCAGCGGCGGGTACCGATCGGCGACGGTGTCGAGCGTCCCCATGTCCCCCGGCCACGCACGAGCGCCCGAGGCGGCCACCGCCTCGGGTGCTCGAAACCAGGACGCGACATAAACCGCCAGCGCCAGGACGACCACCAACACGACCATCGCGACCAGCACTTGTTTCATCGGAGCGTAGGATCGCGTACCCGGCGAAAATGAGCAAGCGCTTTATGCGAAGAAGGCCTTACGTAGATCTGGACGGTTGCGCGGCGGCTTCGCCAGGCCGACGAAAATGACCATCCCGTCCCCGCCTGGATTCGCTGCGACGCCGTTCAGCGGATCGCCGAACAGGTCCGTGTTGAAATCAGGCTTCCAGTTGTTGCAAGTCCACACGTTGCCCGCAGCGTCGATGTTGACGCCGGTCGTGCGCATCATCGGGATGAAACACGGCGGACCCTCAGGGCCGTAAAGCGGTGTGCCGTCGCGGAGCAGAACCTGTTCGCCGGCAGACGGCAGCGTGTACCCCGTCTGCGGCGTAAGACCATCACCGGTCCGACACCCTTTCGGCCGCGTGTTGTCGTTCGCCCCCGCGAGCTGCGTGAGACGGCCGATGAAGACGCTGCCGACTTCGAGCGGTCCGAAGTTCCCGGCCCAGACGTTGTCGTCGCCGTCGAGCGTCATGCCCCACGGTCCATCGAGTCCGCCGCCCTGATAGCCGCCGGCGAGCGTGCCGTCGCGTTCGAAGAGGTACATGTGATCGTCGCCGCCGGAGCACGCCCAGATATTGCCGAGCGAATCGATGGCAATGTCTTTCATGGTCTTGCCGATCGTGGTCTCGCGCAGCCACTCGATCTTCCCATCGCGCAGCGCGAAGTTCACGATCCCGCTCGCCTTCGAGTTGCTGTTCGTAACCCATACGGTGCCGTCTTCCGCCACAGCGATGCCGAACGGCGTGAATAGCTCCGCATCGCCCTGATACACGACCGCGGCGCGCGGATCGCCGCCGGGATACACCACCACGCAACTGTTGCCGTAGCTCGCCAGCCAGACATTGCCGTCGCTGTCGACGACCGTCGCCTGCACGCGATAGACGCCTCCCACGAACCCATTCGGCTCGGGCGAGAGCGGCTTCGCATCGGAATCGAAGAGAGCCACGCTTCCTGTCGGATTGACGCCTCCCCATCCGAAGCTGCCCATCCAGACGCGGCCCTGGCCATCGACAGCCACACCGAACCCCGCCCCGAGCAACCCACCTCCTCGGAATGGCGAAATCGCCGCCGGCCGTCCATCCGGTTCGAGCAGGATGCTCCACTCGGTCGAGTCGCCCGTGCCCTGCACGACGTTGTTGGTGATCCACGCGCGTCCATGCCGGTCGAAGGCGAGGTTGGCCGGGCCGCCGAACATGTGTGCGTCGTCACCGGAGTCGTTCACCTTGACGGCGATCGTCCACGCCACCGGCTGCTCGCGCAGCGCCGGCTCGTAAAGCTTCAGCAGGTTCGACTCGAGAAACAGCGGCCCGACCTGATGGGCAGGATCGCGCGCGATGTTGCCGAGGGCGGTGATCGTGTCTCGCGGCGCGGGGCCATGCGGCGGCGTTGCGTACTTGAAGAACGTCTGCAGCGCCTTGTCGGGAAAACGGACACAGCACGCGAGGAGATTCGCGAGCGAACGCGTCGTGCGCAGTGCGTTCGTCTCGTCGGCGTTCGGCGATGCGAGCAGAACTCGCGATGGTGTTGCGTCCGCGACATTCACGAGGTTCGCATTCATTCCCGCAACGATGCGCAGTGCGAACGCATCGCCTTCGATCCGTCCGTCCACGAGGAACTGCGCAGCGCAGTACGCGGCGGCGACCGTCGTGAGCTCGTTGATGACGATCCGTCCGGGCGGCGTCACGCCGAGGATGGCCATCAGGACGACGCCGCCGCCGAGATCGGCGGTGACGTAGAAGATGCTCCGCGACTTGCTCGCTCGAATCTCGATCGCGATCGCGAACGCGCCCTCGTCGTTGGTGGTCGCGTGTCCGATGACCTCGCGACCGTCAAAGAGGCTGACGCGCGCGCCGCGCAGAGGCCGCACGTCGCCGTCTCCGGACTGCACAACTCCAGCGACACGATACACTTCCGTCATGCGGTCAAAATATCACGTGGAACGCGCGCGTCATGTTCCTCGCTTACATCTCGTTTTGCTCGACATGCAGGACGCACGGCAACTGGCGCGAATGGAAGCGACGATCAGCGCGGCGGCGCCGACATGAAGCAGCAATGCCGCGGGACCCGCGCTGAGTCGACCGGCGACGATGCATGTACCGCCCATCAACGCGATCGCGAGGACACTGCGCCGCCTGGACGGCGTCGCCATTCGAGCCATCAGCGCGATCGAGCACGCGAGCAGCGCGAGCGTCGCAGGAAACAGCCAGCGGCCCGACATCGGCAACTCGATGCCGAGGGCGGACGCAATGGTGAGAAGGCAGAGCGGACATTTCGGCAGGACCGTCGCGACCGCCGCGGGGACGAATACGAACAGTGACCGTACGGGCGTGGCGTCCATCGCAAAGTAGAGGGGCCGCGCCGCACGAAATCCCGAGTGGTCGACGAGAACTGGGGATCGCGTGTCCTCAGTGTCCTCTGTGCTCTCTGTGGTCGCTTTTTCACCACCGAGAACACAGAGAAACGGCGATGTCCGTATCGAGACCGTCCCGGACGCCCGCATCATCGAACCGACCGATGCACTGGTCACCGTGACGCGTGCGCATC
>Ga0196978_1000555_pt1 | contig 18596 bp, 9 predicted proteins | sample S3v_2013CmetaG_FD_155491 | JGI IMG/M metagenome (GOLD analysis project Ga0196978, IMG submission 155491) | Soil microbial communities from Anza Borrego desert, Southern California, United States - S3+v_20-13C | ecosystem: Environmental > Terrestrial > Soil > Desert | place: USA: California... | reverse complement strand
CGGCCCTCGGAGCTGTATTGATAATACGTGCCGAAATGCTGATCGTCGAAGGTGGTCAGCAGGCGCAGCGTGCGCGTGTCGTACACGTATGCGCTCACCTGCGCCTCGCGCGGCTGCACGCGCACGTCGTCGATCCACACGCGCTGCCCGGATGGCGCGCCTGCATAGGAAACGGAAGGCGTGAATCCCGTTGCGGGCGGCGTGGCCGTGAGCGTGGCTTCGTACAGGCTCCACTCGCCCGTCTGCGCGATCTTCACCGGCGTAAGCGCGCTGAGCCCGCTGGGCGCGTCGAAGGTGATGCGCAAATGCGGATGCGGTTGATCCTGCGCGACGGGTAAATTCGCATTCGCCGCGTTGTCCTCTTTCAGCCACAAGCGGAAAATGAATTGCCCGCTTCCCGGGCTGGGAATCGTTTTTTTCAGCGCCAGCGAATTCACCGTGCCGTTGAGCCGGAAAGAATACGAGCCGCTGTGCGCAACCCCTGTTTCCAATGCTGAAGGCGAGGGCAGCGGCAGACCGTCTTCCAAAAACGTTCCGCCGTTGCGCAGGTACGTATTCTCGAAACTTTCGAACTGCACGGCATCGTACGCCGCATTCGTTGCGCTGAGCGTGACCAGGGCCTGGTGATAGCCGAGCTTCACGGCCTTATCGATGTTCAAAATATTGCGCGACGCAATCGCTTCGCCGCTGGGCGCATAACCGAGCACGCGCTCGGGCGCGATCCATTTGCTGTCGTTGTTCTGGCTGGTGTCGGCCCAGTTGAACAAAGTAAAATCGTTGAGCACGCCGGCTTCGTTGTACGTGCGGCCGCGCGTACCGTCGGAGAGCAATTCATTATTTCCCGGCCTCACGCTCGTGCTGTACGCGAAACTCGAGACGACGCGGAATTTTCCCCGCTCGCCCGTCTCGAACTTATTCGTAACGCCCGACGGTAGCGTCTGCGGGAATGCGCCGAACACGAGCGTATCGTAGCTCCACTTGTCGCTCATCAGCACCGCGCTCGCCGAAAGCACGCCGGGCATGCTGTGCGTGGCGCTGTTGGCGGGCTGCGGCAAACCGTATGTGCTGATGCTGCCTGCAGCGGCGCCCGGCTGGTTCGTGCGCCCGCTGCGCAGCACTTCGATGTTTACGTTCGTTAATGCAGCGCCCGAGTTGTATTTGTAAACCGTAGTCGGCAGCAGCTCGAAAGGCTTGCCGTATTCATAATACTGCGCCACGTGATACACGCCGTCGAGCGCGCCGCCGGCGGCATTGTACAGGGCCACGAGATCGCCGGGAACCAAACGCTTCAGCGTATTCTGCATCGCGGTGCTTACGCCGGAATTGATGTTCAGGAACACGTGCTGGTTGCTGACCATTTTGCCGATCGCATCATTGCCGCTTTGCGAGCGAATGACGAGCCGCTCGTTCAGGTATTTGCCCCGCAGCTCGGGGTAATGATCCGCCGCGGGCAGGCTGAGGCTGCGGTACGTGCCGTTGTGATTCGCCGAGTGCTCCAGCGAGAGGCCGTGGTAGCCGTCGGTAGTGAGCGTAACGAGCGGCTTTCCGTCGTACGGGCTGAAAGCGCCGTTGTACGTCGTCGCGTAACGGCCGTCCGCATATTCGCGCACGGATTTGACGATCGCCGGATAACGGATCACGTTCGAGGTGACGTGCGTGCGCAGGCGCGCTTCGCTGTAAGTAACCGAAGGGAACAGCGAGAAGAACGGGATCGGCGGAACGATCAGGCCCACGTCGGCGTCGCCTTCCACGTTCACGTCTTTCAGGATGTCTTCGACGGCTTTGATCTCGAAGACCACTTCCATTTCTTTCCCGGGATCTTCGAGCACGGGCGCTTGGTGAATGTCGCGCTGCACGGGAATTTTTTCGCCGGGCTCGTAATACGTGTATTCGGATTTCGAGCTGAGCATCCAGGTGGAGGGATCGTTATAATTCCCGCCGTAGGTGGCCGTTGCTTTCGGCTGCCCGTGCATATTGTTCAGCACGAAGCGGAAACCCTGCGAGAGCCAGAGGTTGTTCAGGTTGAAATTCACCAGCCCTGCCGGGATCACCAGCCAGTCGCGCGCTTCCTCGATCGTCGTGAAATCGAATGCGCTGCCGGAGAGGTAGCCGTAATGCCTGTCGAACGGGTAATCGCGCGCGGTGAAATGCTCGTGCACCACGAAGCCCGCATTCGATTTTCCCGAAAAAATATTTTTGGCGATCACTTTGCCGTAGCCGATCGAAGGCGCGGGCAGAATGCTTTCTCCGACGGGACCTTCCGTCGTTTCTTTATCGCGGCCGCTGATCACCTTGTCGATGAAGCTTTGCCTGAAGCGATCCATGAAACCCACCAGCGCATTTTCCTCGCGGATCGCCTGCGGCTCCGTCGTCGCGACGCCGGAGCTGATGAGCTCGCCGGTCACGGGATCGGGCACGTCGTAAATGAATTCCGTTCCGTAAAGATTCTTGTCGCCCGCCTCGATGCCGGCATCGAACAGCAGCAAGCGCTTCACGCGCACGCCGCCGCCTTTTTTCGGACGGGTGAGCGGCACGCGCAGGTAGGAATCTTCCAGGCTGAGCGCGGCGCAGGTGGAGAGCCCGGTGCCGGGAATCTCGCCCGCCAGCTGCGCCAAAAATCCGCTGAACGACATGACGATGTCCAGCGGCTCGTCGCCATACAGATCTACGCCGTCCGATGCGTTGCAGTTGCCGTTGAGAACGGATTTCCCCGCGCGCTGCGTACGCACGAAATCGCGGCACACGTTGCGCGGAAGCTCGTTGCCGCCCTGCAGCTTCACGTAAATGCCCTGCTGATCGATGCCCGTCTCCGTTACTTTCGCATAACCGGTGATGAATTCGCCGTTGCAGCTGCCGTCGAGCACGGATTGGGCGGCCGGCCCGAGCAGTTTGTAGTAGAATTTGAAATAGATGCGCTCGCCTTTCGTGATGAATTGCGCTTCGATCAGCTGCTCCAGTTTTTGCAGCTCGGCCGTTGAAGAAATTCCCAGCGCCGAAGTATCGAGATAAAACTTGTCTTCCGCGGGCGCGGCGAGCAGCGGCACCATGCCCATCGCGCGCCGGTCTTGCACGTAGCTGTAGGTTTTCTGCTCGTATTGAACGTGGAGCTCGCCGCCCGAAGGCATGCGCACAACTTTCAGGTGCCAGGCGGCGGGATCGAACTGCGGAGGCGCCGGACGCTGATCCAGCCAGCGCATGAATTTTTCGTAGCGCGATTTCCCGCCGTACTGGTAATCACCCCAGGCGTTCACGTTAAACGGATCGTAAGCGGGATTCTGAATTGATCCGTACGCATAATTGCACAGGCCGGCGTACGGCTGCGGGTAACCGCCGGGAAGATAACCGGGCTGCCAGCCTTGCGATTGCGGGTACGTATACTCGAAAACATACGGACTGATCTTCGCGTTCATCACGTCACCATCGTCGAACCAAACTTTTTTCAGCGTCAGCTTGCCGGTCTGCGAAGCATTCGGATTGGCCGGATTGTGATCGATATTGTTCGGCACGCCGGTGCAGAGCGAATAATCGTACGCGAAATTCACGGTGCGGATCTTTTTCGAAGGCAGGCCGTTCGCGTCTTTCGCATACAGCTCGATGCGCTCGAGCTTCTGCAGTGTTTTTATTCCGCGCGCGGTGGAATCGTTCGCAGCCGTGACATTGGCCGCCGCTTCGATGCCGTCCTTGCGCGCTTGTCCTGAACCCTGGAGCAGGATGCCGTTCACCGTCGTGTTCGTGCTGCCGGTGATGAAATACGCGATGTGCGTTTTCGTTTCGATCGACTCGAGGTAATAAATTTCTTTTTCACCGGCCATCACCGTGCCCATGTCGTCGTTCGGATCGGACATGGAATTGCGCTCGTACAGCAGGCCCGTGAACGGCGCGCGCCAGCGGTACCAGTTGCTCCCCTGGGCTTTCGAGCCTGAAGAGGAAGGCGTGCCGTAATGCTGGCGGTAATTGAATTTCGTGTACGCGCCGTGATCGTCCGGCGTCGGCCCGTCGGCCCCGCGGTCGATGTAATCGGGAGAAGTGATCTGCGTGAGCAAAAAAGATTCCGCGTACGGCGCGGGACGCTCCTCGCCTACTTTCGTGGACAGGTCGTTGTCTGCGCTGATGTCTTTATACGCGAGATAATTTTGCCTGACCTGCGCCCCCTTCAGATCGTACTGCAGGTTGAGCTCGTTGCGCGCGTACACGGGCAGGCCGTACACGTAGCAGTCACCGCTCTCGTTGAAGACGGCGAACTCGCCGATGCCTTTGCTCACCGGGTTGCTTGCGCCGCCGTCGCGCTTCACGCAGCTGTTCACAGTCGCATCGCGGCAATAGGCTTTGTATTTTTTTCCCGTCACGGGATCGGCGGCGCTCATTTCCGCGTTCGTGTGATACGCGATGTACGACGAGCGTCCGCTGCGCTGGCCTTCGTTCACCGTACCGTACACCTGCGAAGGAATATCGACCTCCGCCGCGCGGTTGCCAGCCGCGTTGTTGGTCACCTCCACGTCACCCTGGATGAACGCGTCGTCATCCGCATACCTCACGCTGCCGCCCTGGTCGTTGTTGAAACGGAAGAAGTACGGCTCGTCGCCCTGCGAAGTGTCCGTATCGAACTTGAAATTCCCGGTGTTGCCGGGATTTGTCCAGCCCGTCACTTCCAGCGTGTGCTCGCCTTGTCCCACGTCGACGCCGCCGCCCACGTTGACCCCGAGCTCCACTTCACCGCCGATGTTGTGAATAGTGGTCGTGCTCTTTTTATGATTCGGATGAAAATGCCCGGGCCGGCGGTGATGCAAGCGGAAGCCGCCGCCCAGCCCTTCGCCGGTGACGGAAAAATTATCCGCGTTGCTGAACGGCACGCCGAGAAAGCGGTCGTTCTTTTCGTAGCTGCCGCCTTTCTCCACGTAATAATCCATCATGTCGTCCGGCCCCGCGGAACCGGAATACATGTAGCCGAACGTTTTCAGCGAATCCGCCGCGCCCGCGACGCCGTTCTTCCCGGTATTTTCCTGCACGCTGTAGCTGCCCGTCAGGCCCTGCGAAGGACCGGCTTGAAGCGGGCTCGCAGCCGCGAGCACGGAAGCGGAAAAATTGAACGCGGTTCCTTTGTACGCGGTGACTGCCGTGGGGCGCGAAATGCCTGCGTAAGAAAACGCGCCGTAATCGCTGCCGAACAAATCGTAGCTGACGCTCTTCATGTAATGTCCCGTAGTCGCGCGCATCGCCGCCTGCTCGATACCCTGATCCGTTTGATCGAAAGGCTGCGCCTGCTGGCGCTTCGAGAGAAACGCGCCGGGATTGATGCCTGCGGAGAATCGTCCTTCGCCGTCGCTGATGCCGTAGCCGAGGCTGATCAGGCCTTTGCTCAGCTGCAGACCTAAGCCTGCGCTGTAGCCGAATCCTTTGTAATTATTGTAGCGCAGCGCCACGTTGCCCGACGCCGGCAGATCGAAGCTGAACGCTTCGCCGCTGAAATTTCCGCCGAGCGAAACGGTGCGGTTCGCGGGCACGCGGTTCCAGTATTTCACGTAATGGCCTTCGCTGTCGTCTGCGAAGCCGCGCTTGTTGCGCGTGATCGCGCCGGGGTTCAGCGTCCAGCCGTAGCCGACCCACGAGGCCTCGTCCTCCGGTGAAAGCCCGCTGTGATACGAAAGCGAAAGCGCGTAGCCTCCGCCGTTCGCGCCGGGCACTTCCAGCACGGGCAGGTTGTACGTGAAATCACCGGTGAACGGGTTCACCATGCCGCTGATGCCCGCCGCTTCGAAGCGCGAGAACTCGGGTTGCGCAGGTCCCGATGACAACGCGAACAGCGAAGCAGGCAGAAGCGATTCGACGAGCATGACGATAGCCAGCGCCAGCGCCGTACGGCGCGCCGCGAGGGGATCCATGAAATACATACGTTGCGTTTTTTAGTCAGCGAAAATACCGACGTGATCCACTTTCAAAAGATCGACGGCCAAAAGTATCCGAATCCGCGCTCCGCGATAAATAGATAAACGCCATGAACTCTTGCACTTTTTTTAAAAGCGGAAATATTGAAAACAAAAAGGTCGCAGAGTGCAATGCACCCGCGACCTTCTGACGCGCACATGACGCGCGATCATGATTTTTATTTTCTGCCCGCTCTCTTCTTTTCCTTTCTCGACGGGCGCACGAGCTTCACCTCGTTGCTGATGAAATCTTTGTTGAGCCAGTATTTCACGCCGACGGCGAAGGTGCAGGCCAGGGGCAGGCCCGGCGTGAAGCTCACGGAAAGGTCGAGCTTCTCGCACAGCTGCGCATCGTATTCGAACTCGAAGCCGGCGGGAAACAATTTCCATTGGATGTCGCCGAGCGCGCGCGAATGATAATCGTTGAAGAAGCCCGAAGGCTCGTACTGATCGCCGAAACGCCGCCACGAATCGCGGTACATGAACGCGGGGCCGATGCCGCACATCAGGCGGTGCTTCTTGTGCTCGATCAGCAGCACGCGCAAGCCCACGTGCGTGACGCCCGAAAGCCCGCCCGCGCAATCGGTAAACACGCCCTGGATGATCTTGACGGCGAAGAGCTCTTTGTGGATGTAACGCTCGTAACCCGCAAAGCCGCCGAAGTTGAGCACGAAGCGCGCTTTATCGTCGAGCTTGTACGGCTGCAGCTTCGCCGTCCTGTCGCCGAACGGGTGGATCGTCATGCCGAAATATTTCAGCGTGACCGTCTCCTGTCCGCGCAAAGCGAAAGGCAGCAGCGCAAGAACGAGCGCCAGCCTTATCGACGGAAGCCGGCCCATGAAAGCAGCTTTACGAAAATATCGAGCAGGAAGCGCGCGCTTTTGTTCACCGCGGGCGAATGCTTCCAGCGCTCCACGAAGCCGGGCGAATGGCGATAGTACCAGCGGATGAATGCACGCCCAGGCGCGGAATGCGCCAGCACGCGGTCGCGGAAACGGCGCAGCACCCAAACCTCCGGCGCTTCGTACGAACCGTAGACCATCGTGGCCACGTAGCAGCCGCTGTCGGAGCCTCCTCCTCCGCCGCCGCCGCCTCCTCCGCCGCCGTCGGATGAATCGCCGGAGTTGGAATCGGAATTGCTGTCGCTGCCGTCGGAACCTTCTTCGCTGGCTTTCGCAAGCAGGAAGATCATGCCCACGATGATCAGCGTGCCGAGCAGCAGCATCACGATCAGGCCGCCGACGGTTTTCAAAATGCCTTTATCGTCATCCGCGTACATGTCCACGCGCGCGATGTCGTCCGCAGCGATGGCGATCGTGCCTGTCGAATCCTGCAGCGGACGCACCAGGTGCACGTTGATGTCCTTCTTGTGCGCGGCGCTTTCGTCGCCGCTCTTCGGCGACAGCACTATCTTCTCGTGGTCGACCGGCTCGAGCTTTCCTTTTAAAGTATTGTTGTCGAGCTTCGGCTCCGTCACGCGGAAGGATGAATTGCCGTGGTGCACGTAGAGATCGTAATAACCGATATCCTGCGGCAATTGCTCATCGGAAAGAAACTGATCGTTCTTCACCGTGACCTGCTTGTAGGATTTGCATCCCTGGAAGGTCAGCAGCATCGACAGGATGAGTCCTGCCGCAAACAATAGCTTTTTCATGGTATTGGGTTTTTGTTGGCAATATCAAATGTAAAATCGACCCGTTTGCAGCGCATCCCCCAAAAGAATGATTTTTGGTTTGTGGAAAACTTCGTGCAAAGCTTTTTCTGCGCGGGTTATCAGGCAGTTACTCATCCAGGGCCTGGATGAAAAAACGGTGCGGCTAAATGCGTACTTGGTTAACCGGGCGCTGTCGAAGAGAGAAGCAGGTACAAATTACGAGTAAATGACGCACGCAGTCCCCTCCGGCTGCGTTCAGGATGACAGGAGAATTCAACCGAACAAATGATGGCGGTTCGCCAGCGCGATCGCTTCCGAACGTCCTTTCACGTCGAGCTTGTCGTAAATTCTTCGCAGGTGCGTCTTCACGGTGGCGACGGAAATAAAAAGCCGCGCGGCGATTTCTTTATCGGTCACGCCGCGGGCGAGCTCGGCGTAGGTTTCCAGCTCGCGCTTCGAGAGGTGCTCCAAACCTTCGGGAAGCTGCTCGCCTTTTTCGTAGAGCTCGCGGAAGCCGTCTTTCTCGCTCAGGGCTTTGCGCAATTCTTCCAGCTCCAATTCTCTTGCGGCAACTTTCAGGCGCGCATCCGCTTCGGCATACAGCTGCACCGAATGCTCGCCGACGATCTTGTCTTTCAAACGGCCGTAATGCTGCTGGCAGATGAACGCGTTCTTGAAATCGCCCATGCGCGCATACGTTTCCGACATCGAGCCGTACACGGCCTTCTCCACTTCCTTCGCGCCGAGCGAGCTCGACAGCTTCACGGCTTTTTTGAAATAGCTGATCGCTTTTTTGTACTCTTTCGTTTCGCAATAAATATTGCCGAGGCCGCCCAGGCTGCGCGCGCAGTTTTCGTGGTCGCCCTGCGCGAGCTTGATCTTGTAGGAACGTGTGTGGCAGCGGATCGCGCGCTTGTGCTGCCCGAGGAGACGATACAGCGTGCCCACGTTGTCCAGCGAGCGCGCGTAGCCGTTCTCGTCGCCCAGCTTGTTGAGCAGTTTCAGCGATTTGCGGTACAGCGCGACCGCCTTATCGTATTCTTTCCAGGTGGTGTAAACGTTGGCGAGGTTCGCATATCCTCGCGCGAGAATGTATTCGTCGTTGCCCGCCAGCGCGATGCGGATCGCCTCGATGTAATGCGCTTCCGCTTTTTCGAATTCTTTCCGGAAAAAAAAGATGAGCCCTACGTTGATCATCACGGCGGCGATGCCGCGGCGGTCGTTCAGCTGCGTGAAGCGCTGCAGCGCCTCCATGAATTTTTCAATGGCGGCATCGTATTCCGATCGCTTGTCGAGGATCATAGCCTGTGCGAGCGTCCACTCGGCGAGGCCTTTTTCATGCTGCCGCTCTGCCGCGACGGCGCCGAGCTCATCGGCATACGCAACGGCTTTCGGAAGATCGGTTTGAAGATAGGCGCGGAAGAGCTGGCGCAACAGTTCGCAGCGCTCGCCGGTGTCTTCGGCTGCGCGGTAGCGTTCTTCGAGCGTTGCGGTTTCGCTCATCGGCGATTTGCTTATTGCTTGTTCACCACCTCGCGCCCGATGCTGGCGTAGTAAAAGCCTTGCGCGGCGGGCTGATCGAGGCTGTAGAGATTGCGGCCGTCGAAGATCGTTTTGCTTTTCATCAGCGTGCCCATGCGCTCGAAATCCGGCGTGCGGAACAAGCTCCATTCGGTGCAGATGATCAGCGCGTCGGCGCCTTCGAGCACGGCATACTCGTCGAGGCCGTACTGGATTTTATTCCCGAGCAGGCGGCTCACGTTATCCATCGCTTCGGGATCGTAGGCCGTCACCGTCGCGCCCGCATTCAGCAGTTCCCCGATGATGTACAGCGCGGGCGCTTCGCGGATATCGTCGGTGTCGGGCTTGAAGGCCAGGCCCCAGAGCGCGATCTTCTTGCCGCTGAGCTCCCCTTTGAAATACGCTTTCACTTTCGGCACGATGATCGTTTTCTGGCGCTCGTTCACGTCCATCACCGCGGAAAGAATTTTCATTTCGTGATCCACTTCGCCGGCGGAATGCGCGAGGGCTTTCACGTCTTTCGGGAAGCAGCTGCCGCCGTAGCCGATGCCGGGGAAAAGAAAACGCTTGCCGATGCGCGAATCGCTGCCCATGCCGATGCGCACCTGATCCACGTCCGCGCCCAGCTTTTCGCAAAGGTTCGCGATCTCGTTCATGAAGGTGATCTTCGTGGCGAGAAATGCGTTGGCTGCGTACTTCGTGAGCTCCGCCGATTTCTCATCCATGAAGATGATCGGGTTGCCCTGGCGCACGTACGGCTTGTACAGCTCTTCCATTAGCTTGCGCGCCTTCTCGCTGCTCGTGCCGATCACTACGCGGTCGGGCTTCAGGAAATCGTCCACGGCAAAACCCTCGCGCAAAAATTCCGGGTTCGACACCACGTCGAATTCCGTCTTGCAGTTCTCCGCGATCGCCGCGCGCACCTTCTCCGCCGTACCGACAGGCACGGTGCTTTTGTCCACGATGATTTTGTACTCTTTCAGCAGCGAGCCGAGCTGCCGCGCGACGCCGAGCACGTACGAGAGGTCGGCCGAGCCGTCTTCGCCGGGAGGCGTGGGCAGGGCGAGGAAAATGATCTTCGCTTTCTCCACCGCCTCGGCCAGGTTCGTGGTGAAATGCAGGCGGCCCTGCTTGATGTTGCGCTCGAAAAGCGTGTCGAGGTGCGGCTCGTAGATGGGAATGATGCCGTTGCGCATCTTCTCCACCTTCAGCGTATCGATGTCGACGCAGGTGACGTTGTTGCCGGTTTCAGCGAGACACGTGCCCGTGACGAGGCCGACGTAACCTGTTCCAATGACTGCGATGTTCATAAGAGGGGTAAAGAATTAGTTCTTGTTCACGAACTCGAGCACGCTGCCGGTGATCAGCTTCAGCGTGGCTTCGTCGAGCTCGCTGTGCATGGGCAGCGAGAGCACCGATGCGCAAAGCTGCTCGGTCACCGGGAAGTCGCCTTCCTTGTAGCGCGGATCGCGATACGCTTTCTGCATGTGCAGCGGGATGGGATAATAGATCATGCTCGGAACGCCTTTGGCCAGCAGGTGATCGCGCAGGGCCTGGCGGTCGACGCCGTTCAGCTGCAGCGTGTACTGGTGGAACACGTGCGTGCTGTTCTTCACGCGCGCAGGCGTTCTCAATTTCGCGTTGCCGGCGAAAGCGTTGTCGTAATAGTTCGCGGCGGCGTTGCGCGCATGCGCGTACTCGTCGAGGTGGCGCAGCTTGATGCGCAGGACGGCGGCCTGCACGCTGTCGAGACGCGAGTTGACGCCGATGCTGTCGTGGTGATAGAGCACGCTCTGGCCGTGGTTGGCGATCATGCGGATCTTTTTCGCGAGCTCGTCGTCGTTCGTGTACATCGCGCCGCCGTCGCCGTAGCAGCCTAAATTTTTCGAAGGGAAGAACGAGGTGCAGCCCACGTGGCCGATCGTTCCCGCTTTTTGTTTCGTGCCGTTGCTCAGCGCGTATTCCGCGCCGATGGCTTGCGCGGTGTCTTCGATGACGAACAGGCTGTGCTTTTTCGCGAGCGCCATCAGCCGCTCCATGTCGGCGCACTGCCCGAAGAGGTGCACGGGCACGATGGCTTTCGTTTTCGGCGTGATCGCTTTTTCCACCGCATCGACGTTGATGTCGAAGGTGTCGGGATTCACGTCCACGAGCACGGGGCGAAGGCCGAGCAGCGCGATCACTTCCGCGGTAGCCACGTAGGTGAAATCGGCGGTGATCACCTCGTCGCCGGGCTGCAGGCCGAGCGCCATCATCGCGATCTGCAGGGCGTCGGTGCCGTTGGCGCAGGGGATGACGTGCTTCACGCCGAGGTATTGCTCGAGCTCGGCCTGGAAGGCTTTCACTTCAGGGCCGTTGATGTAGGCGGCGGAACGGATCACGTTCAGCACCGCCGCATCGATCTCCGGCTGTATTTTCTCATACTGGGCGACCAGGTCGACCATCTGGATCTTGCGGGCGATTTGCTCCATTGAAATAGAAGGATTTAAGCCTGCGAATATAGGCATTTTTAAGGGGATTACCGCTGACGCGCGGGGCCACGCACATTCAAAATTTCAATTCAAAATTCAACATTACCATTGCGCGAAAAGGAAATGCGCGAATGTCGGAATTTTGGCTGTTGAATTTGAATTCGAAACGGCAACTTTTCGCGATCGCGCGCGTCCATTCTTCGAACGGAACTAAAGCCGTACCTTTATCCTTCAGCGATGAAAAAACTCCTTTTTCTTTTTCTCCTGCTTCCCGGGTTTATAAGCGCGCAGGTCAGCGTGAAAGATTCCGCGGTCAGCTGCTTTATGCTGAGCGTGAACGGCGCCTTCCAGCTTCCGGGCGGCAACCTGGCGAAACGTTTCGGCTACAACGCGGCTATCGGGCTGAACGCCGTTTACAAAACGCGCAGGAATTTTTTCTACGCCGCGCAATGGTCGTACATGTTCGGCGACCAGCTGAAAGAGGACAGCATCCTGAAAGACATTTCCACCTCCGACGGTTTCGTGATCGACCAGGAAGGCACGTATGCGCAGGTGCGGCTGTTCGAACGCGGCACGCACATTTCGCTGATGGCCGGGAAATTATTTCCCGTGCTCGCGCCGAACCCGAATTGCGGTTTGCTCGTGATGGGCGGTATAGGCTGGCTGCAGCACCGCATCCGCATCGACGACGTGGGCAACCGCGCGCCGCAGCTGCGCGACGATTACAAGAAAGGCTACGACCGCCTCACCGGCGGCGCCGCGCTGACGGAATTCGTCGGTTACTGGTACATGGGCAACAGCCGCTTCGTGAATTTTTACGCCGGCATCGAATGCACGCAGGCGATGACGCGCAGCCTGCGCTCCTGGGATTTCGACCGGCAGGCCGCCGACACCGCCTGGCGCACGGATCTGCTGTACGGCTTCCGTCTGGGCTGGGTGATCCCTTTCTACAAGCGCGCGCCGAAAGACTACTATTATTATTGAGCGAAACCGCTGATGCGCTCCCTCTACACCCTCGGCATTCACCTCTACCGTTTCGCGATCTTCCTCGCTTCCGCTTTCAACGAAAAAGCCCGGCTCTGGCGTACGGGAAGAAAAAATATTCTCTCGCGGCTAAGCGACGCGCTCAAAGAAAAAAAGCCGACCGTTTGGTTCCACTGCGCCTCGCTCGGCGAATTCGAGCAGGGCCGTCCGCTGATGGAGCGGTTGAAAAAGCAGCACCCGGAATATCGCATCCTGCTCACCTTTTTCTCGCCTTCCGGTTACGAAGTGCGGAAAAATTACGCCGGCGCCGACCATGTTTTTTACCTGCCGGTCGATACGCCGGGAAATGCGAAACGCTTTGTGCAGCTCGTGCAGCCGAAAGCGGTCTTCTTCGTGAAGTATGAATTCTGGTACAACTACCTCGGCGAATTGCAGCGAAAAAATATTCCGCATTACCTCGTCTCCGCTGTTTTCCGTCCCTCGCAGCATTTCTTCCGCGGCTACGGGTCCTGGTTTCGCAAAGCGCTGAACGGTTATACCTGGATCTTCACGCAGGAAAAGAGCTCGCTGGAGCTGCTGCAGTCGGTCGGCGTGAAGAACGCCTCCGTTTCCGGCGATACGCGTTTCGACCGGGTAGCGGAAATCGCAGCTTCGGCAAAAGATATCCCGGTGGCGGCGGCATTTGCGGGAGCCGAGCGGAACGTGCTCGTTGCGGGCAGCACCTGGCCGGCGGATGAAGAGAAGCTCGCTGCCTTTTTTGAAAAAAACCCGGGCTGGAAGTTATTGATCGCCCCGCACGAGATCGGCGACGCGCATCTCGACGCGCTGGAAAAACAATTGCGCGCAGCATCGTCTTTCACATCCGCAGGCGCCGTGCTGCGCTTTTCAAAAGCCGATGAAAAAACCGCCGCGCAAGCCCGCGCCCTGGTCATCGACAACATCGGCATGCTTTCTTCGCTGTATCGTTACGGGAAGATCGCGTACATCGGCGGCGGTTTCGGCGCGGGCATCCACAACATTCTCGAAGCTGCTGTTTACGGCATGCCCGTGCTCTTCGGCCCGAACCATCAAAAATTCAACGAGGCGAAAATGCTGATCACGGAAGGCGGGGCGTTCTCTTTTTCCAGCGCGGAAGAGCTGGAAAAATACCTGAACGGGTGGATCAATGACCCGGCGAAGCTCGCGCTGGTTTCAAAAATCGCGGGGGATTTTGTGCGGCGGAACGGCGGCGCGACGGAGAAGATCCTGCAACACCTTCGGTAAGAGCTTCGGCCATCCAAATTCAAGATCCAAAATTTTAGCATTCGCGCGTTGCCGGCGCGCGGAGACATTGCGCGGAATTTTGAATCTCAAATTGAATTTGAATGCGGGGAAAATGTGCGCGGATCAATCATTGAACACCCACGAGAAGCCCAGCTTCAGCGCGCGATCGTTCTGCGGATAAAGCGGCACCATGTAGTACGTGTAGCCCATCAGCCCCGAATTCGCATGCTCCATCTTGATGAAGATCCGCACCGGCTTGATCTTCATGCTCACCCAGGCATCCATGAACGGGTAGTCGCCGAACTTTTTTTCATCCTGCAAATAAAATTGCGCGAGGTTCGGGTTGTATCCGTCGGCGAAATAGCTGCTGCTGTAAAACACGTCGACGCCGAACTGCAGGCGCAGGGCTTTTTTGAAGAGCTCGATGTTCGCGTACAGCGAGTGCCGCAGCACGAGCGCAGGCAGGCGGATCACGGCGGTGTCGGGCAGCCCGTGGTAGCGGATGTCGCTGCGCAGGTTGAACCAGCCGAGCTGCAGGTGATGCTCCGCGTACACTGTCCAGGCATTCAGGTTTCCATTGAGCTGCGCCGGCAAAAAAAGCGAGTCGAAGTACAGCGGGCGTTCGTAATTCAGCCACAACGCGCCCAGCTTTAATTTCCAGGGGAACACTTCGATCTCGGCGCCTGCGCGCATCAAGCCTGTTTGCGCAAAATCGTTCCACCAGCGGTAATGATTTCCCGAATAATGCATGTATAGCCACTCGGGCGCGCGGCGCGTCCAGTCGGCGAGCAATTGCACGCTCATCTTTTTCAGCTTCGTCGCAGCGATCCAGCCGTTCGCGGAAAAATCGCCGGCGTGCGTGCCGGCTGCAACATATCTTCCTTCCGCACCGGCCTTGAAGTAACCGGTGATCGAGGAATCGGCGGCGCGTTTGAATGCACCCGTCAAAAAAATTGGAAATTCAATTCTGCCCTCGCCCATCCAATCGCTGAAGGACGTGTAGATCGTATCGTTTTTCAATTCGCCGAATTGCTGCCGCAGGGCAAGCTTCGTCCCCAAACGCGGCTTTCGTCCGAAACGATTGTACAGTTGCCAGCCGAACGCATTGTCGACCTTCACCAGGTGAGTAGAGTCGCGCGTTTCATTCGTGTCGCGATAGATCGTCTGGTAAAACCCCGATTGCGGATCTTCGTCACGGTACGCGAAGTCGCGGTCTTCAATGCCGGTCTCGAGATAGAATCCCCAGCGCGGCTGTATCGCCATTTTCTTTTTCGCTGTCGCCGTCGTGTCTTTTTTCACCGCTTCCGTTTCCGGCCCGAACGACCAGTACTGCTTGAGCCAAACGCCGCGCCTGCGCACGAACGTTTCTGCAGACGCGAGGTTGACACCGATCAGTTGCCGGTTGCTTTGCTCATTGAGCTCGAACAGCGAAGCATTGCGGATGCCGCCGTTCTCCGCCGCCTCCACCGATTTCCAGTAGAGGTTGGCGAGCATGGCATAACGCCTGCCGGGCGAGCGGTAATTGGACGTGAATGAAACAGCGGTGTTGTTGTCCTGCTGCCTCAAATAAAATCCCGTCGAGCGGATCCTGCTGAACCCGAAAGCGAGGTTGAAATCCTTCCCGAAGTTCTGCGCATGCGTGATCTCCATCACCTGTTCGAGGCGCTGCCCGAGCACGGCCATCACGCGGGTGTACGGCCGCTGCACTTGGAAAAAAGTTCTGCGCGCCGCGTTGTCGTACCCGAAAAAATCGAAGTATTCTTTCCCGCGGTTGAAACCGGGTTCAGGAAGCGCGGGAAAAAGAAGCGGCTTTTCCGCGAGGCCGATGTTGCCCAGGCCCGCATGCCGCGGATGATAATCCTGGAAGACGTCGAGCTTGTTCTCGCGAGGCTGCAGGAAAATGAACCCGGGTGTAAAATGTTCCGCTTTGAACGAAGAGAATTTCGTGGAGTCGACGGGCGGGGGAAGCGAATCTTTTTTGTCGTTGGATTTCTTTTGCGCGGAGGCGGAAAGGCAGAGCAGCGAGAGGGAAAAAGAAATGAAGAGTATCCGTACGAAAGGAGACATCAGGCTGCTGCTCTTGGGGATTGCGGAAACTGCGGAGCAAATTTCATGCAATCGCTGCGAAGATCGTGATAAAAAAAGAAAGCCCCGACTCGTTAGAATCGGGGCTTCCGGAAAACTGGCGGCGTCATACTCTCCCACCTTGTGAGGCAGTACCATGTGCGCAGAAGGGCTTAACTTCTCTGTTCGATATGGGAAGAGGTGATCCCCTTCGCTATAGCCACCATGAGTCTTCAATAAGTTAACATATTGGTAGAGAATACATCAGATAGTCTGGCTCGAAGAAAGCCATTAGAGCAATTAGTACCACTCAGCTTTGACATTGCTGCCTTTACACCTGTGGCCTATCAACGTCATCGTCTTTGACGGCTCTAGAGGGACATCTTATCTTGAGGCGAGCTTCGCACTTATATGCTTTCAGCGCTTATCTCATCCGTACATAGCTACCCTGCGATGCAGCTGGCGCCACAACAGGTACACTAGCGGTACGTCCGACTCGGTCCTCTCGTACTAGAGTCAGGTCCCCTCAAATGTCCAACGCCCACAACAGATAGGGACCGAACTGTCTCACGACGTTCTGAACCCAGCTCGCGTGCCACTTTAATCGGCGAACAGCCGAACCCTTGGGACCTTCTCCAGCCCCAGGATGTGACGAGCCGACATCGAGGTGCCAAACCACTCCGTCGATGTGAGCTCTTGGGAGTGATCAGCCTGTTATCCCCGGCGTACCTTTTATCCTATGAGCGATGGCCCTTCCATGCGGAACCACCGGATCACTTTATCCTACTTTCGTACCTGCTCGACTTGTCGGTCTCACAGTCAAGCACCCTTATGCTAATGCACTCTACGCACGGTTACCAAGCGTGCTGAGGGTACCTTTGAAAGCCTCCGATACTTTTTTGGAGGCGACCACCCCAGTCAAACTACCCACCATACAATGTCCTCCGTTGTTACGGAGTTAGATCTCAAAAGAACAAAGGGTGGTATTTCAACGTCCGCTCCACGATGGCTAGCGCCACCGCTTCAAAGCGTCCCACCTATCCTACACAATGTTCGTCCAAAATCAATGTAAAGCTATAGTAAAGGTGCACGGGGTCTTTCCGTCCCGTTGCGGGTACCCGGTATCTTCACCGAGACTCCAATTTCACAGGGCTCGTGGCTGAGACAGTGGAGCGATCGTTACACCATTCGTGCAGGTCGGAACTTACCCGACAAGGAATTTCGCTACCTTAGGACCGTTATAGTTACGGCCGCCGTTTACCGGGGCTTCGATTCAAAGCTTCGCCTTGCGGCTAACCTCTCCTCTTAACCTTCCGGCACCGGGCAGGTGTCAGGCCTTATACGTCATCTTTCGATTTTGCAAAGCCATGTGTTTTTGATAAACAGTCGCCGCTCCCATTTTACTGAGGCCCGCTTGCGCGGGCACCCCTTATCCCGAAGTTACGGGGTCAATTTGCCTAGTTCCTTAGCCACGGCTCACCCTAGCGCCTTAGTATATTCTACTTGTCTACCTGTGTCGGTTTGCGGTACGGGCAGCATCTGCCTGAAGCATAGAGGTTTTTCTTGGAAGTCTGATTAGGATCGCTATCAGCTTGGCCGAGGCCTCACTGTACTATCACCTTTCGACAAGCCTGGCGGATTTACCTACCAAGCCTATATCTACCGGCTTTAACGTACACTTCCGTGCGTACGCGGATCTTTCACTCCTTCGTCACCCCATAGCAGCAGATGCTGGTATTGGAATATTAACCAATTGGCCATTAGTTTCGCCGTTCGGCTACACCTTAGGACCCGACTAACCCTGATCCGATTAACGTTGATCAGGAAACCTTAGACTATCGGCGGGCCGGTTTTTCACCGGCCTTATCGTTACTTATGCCTACATTTGCTTTTCCAACCGCTCCAGCAAAACTCGCGTTTCACCTTCACAGCTGTTGGAATGCTCCCCTACCACTTGTATTGCTACAAGTTCATAGCTTCGGTACTGTGCTTTATGCCCGTTCATTATCCACGCCCAACCGCTCGACCAGTGAGCTGTTACGCACTCTTTAAATGAATGGCTGCTTCCAAGCAAACATCCTGGCTGTCAATGCAGTCGGACCACGTTTTAACAACTTAGCACAGATTTGGGGACCTTAGCTGATGATCTGGGTTCTTTCCCTCTCGCCCACGGACCTTAGCACCCATGGGCTCACTCCCGGCAATATATCGCAGCATTCGGAGTTTGTCTGGGTTTGGTAGGCGGTGAAGCCCCCTAGCCCAATCAGTAGCTCTACCTCTGCGATACTCAATACCGAGGCTGTTCCTAAAAACATTTCGGGGAGTACGAGCTATTTCCCAGTTTGATTAGCCTTTCACCCCTACCCACAGTTCATCCGAGGACTTTTCAACGTCCACCAGTTCGGACCTCCAGAGTGTGTTACCACTCCTTCATCCTGACCATGGGTAGATCACAAGGTTTCGCGTCTGCCCCCTCTGACTGAACGCCCTGTTCAGACTTGCTTTCGCTTCGGCTTCCCGTCTTAAACGGTTAACCTCGCCAGAGAGGAGCAACTCGTAGGCTCATTATGCAAAAGGCACGCTGTCATCCAGATATACTGGACTCCAACCGCTTGTAAGCGCATGGTTTCAGGTTCTATTTCACTCCGGTGTTTCCGGTTCTTTTCACCTTTCCTTCACAGTACTTGTTCGCTATCGGTCTCTTAGGAGTATTTAGCC
>Ga0196978_1000554_pt1 | contig 18612 bp, 20 predicted proteins | sample S3v_2013CmetaG_FD_155491 | JGI IMG/M metagenome (GOLD analysis project Ga0196978, IMG submission 155491) | Soil microbial communities from Anza Borrego desert, Southern California, United States - S3+v_20-13C | ecosystem: Environmental > Terrestrial > Soil > Desert | place: USA: California... | reverse complement strand
GACGCCGCGTACGCCGTGAACGGCCGCGAGCAGCCGCTTGTGCTCGTGGCGCAGTACCGGCCCCGTGAGAACGACGGTGCCGGCGTTCGCGCTGACCTCGATCGCACCGGGGTGCTCGACGTAGCGCCCGATCTTCGCGCGGACGCGCTCGACCAGCACGTCATCCGCGATCTCGCTGTGATCGAACGATCCCGCCAGATAGCGCGCGGTGCCCCACGTTCGATGCGCGAGATCCCGCGCTCCGGCATCGAGCACATCGCCCGCGCACCGGGCGGCATGAACCGCCTGATCGCGAGCCAGCGCGCGGCGGCGGCGGCCGCGATCCGGATCCAGGAAATACATCGCGGCCGCGCCAACTGCCGCGGCGACCATCGGCGTGAACATCGCAGCCATGCGTGCCTCCGTTCGTCAGTTTTGCCTTAAGCGCTGCAACATCCGTTCCGGAAGGCACTCACGAATTCACGACATGCGTGACCTCCGCGCAGGCCGGGCGGGAGCCAAACCTGCTCTGGATTCCCGCCTGCGCGGGAATGACGAACGTATGCGTACTTACGCGTGGCACGTTACCCGGTGTCGCCGCTTTCCGGCCCCTCTTCGGAACCGCCTTCGCGCTCGGCGGTCACGCCGCCCTCGGGATGTACTGCTTTCGTCCACCAGCGGTCCCACGCGGCCTGCTGGTCTTCGCGAATGTCCTGTCGCTCCAGCATGGTGCGGATCAGCGCATCGACGTCGGACTCGTATGCCTTGCCTTTGCGGACGGGCCATCGGAAGCCGGCGGGTAGATCCGGCGACCGGTCAAACACACGCCATCTCATGATGAAGGGCCTTTGTGGCTGCGCGCGGTGCGCAATTTGCGCACCCTGCGTTATGGTTGGACGCAGTTCGCCGGGCTTGCGTTCCGCGCGAGGACTACGGCGGGGTGCGCTATGAGCGCATCGTTTAGAACAAGTCTTGACCGGTGCTTCTGCCGCTCAGGGCAACAACGCTGCTCGCTTCACGCCGCGTGCACGCCGGTGTCGGGCTCGCCGCAATGCGTCAAGATGTGCGCACGCGCCGCGCGGGCGAGCTGGGTCGCGGCGGTGTAGCTGCTTTCGGCATCGGCCGGCGGTCCGACCGGCATACCGATCGTGACGACGAGCGCGCCGCGCCGCGGCAGCCATTGCCCCGCGCGCAGGATGTTGCGGCTGCCGCGGATCGCGACCGGGACGACGGGCACCCGCGCCTCCAGGGCCGCGATGAACGCGCCGAGGTGGAACGGCAACAGCCCCGACATGCGCCGGAAGGTGCCTTCCGGAAAGAACGCCAGCGCTGTTCCGGCGGCTGCCTCGGCCGCGAGCCGTCTGGCGTCCTCGACGCTTTTCCCGACCGCGAAACGCTCGACGAAGCGTGCGCCGAGCCGCGTGAGATAGACGCGCGAGACGAAGTGCTCGCGCAGCTCGCGCTTCGCGACGAAGGCATACGGCCGCGGCAGCGCGGCGACGAGCACGACGCCGTCGAGGAAGCTCGCATGGTTTGCGACCAGCACGTTGGGCCCGCGCGGCAGGTGTTCGAGCCCGTGCACGACGAGCGGCGTGCGCGTGATGGCGAAGAACACGCGCGCGGCACGCCGGCTCAGGGTCCATGTCCAGTCGGTCCGCGGGATGCCGGCGCTCACGAGCCACGTCGCCGGCGCGATGAGCGCGAACACGATCGACACGTAACCCGCGTAACCGACGACCGCGGCCATTCTCCGCACGCGGCGCAGCTCCGGCACGATCGCGCCCGCAACAAGGCCCGCGATCTGCAGCCAGACGGCGCGCGCGCCGCGCTCGAGTGCTCCGGCCTCGTAGCGCTCCCGTGTCGCGGAGCGGCGCACTTTGCCGCTGGAGGTCTTCAGCACGCTGTGCGGGCGCGCGAGCACGATATCGTCAGCCGGCTCGCCCAGGACCTCGCTCGTCTTGATCGAGATCGCCTGCCGCAGCGCGTCCAGCGCCGCGACTTGCGTCTCGCGGGTCTCGGCGATCAGTACCAGCCGCTCGGTGCCGGAGCGCGGATCGGCGCTGCCGATCGCGGCAACGCAGCCTTTGCGCACGCCGGGAATCGCGCCGACCGCGTCCTCCAGCTCGTCGGGATAGATGTTGCGGCCGCCGCGGATGATGATGTCCTTCACCCGTCCGCTGACGTAGATCTCGCCTTGCGCCGCGTACGCGCGGTCGCCGCTGTCGAGCCAGCCGTCGCCGCGGGTGAGGCGCTTCGTCTCGGCGGGATTTCGGTAGTAGCCGCTGGTCGCCGAGGGCCCGCGGAATTCCAGCCGCCCTTCGACGCGCTCCGGAACTTCGAGCCCGGTGTCGTCGACGATGCGCGCCTCGTGGCGCGGCAACGGCCGGCCGCAGGACACGAAGCGCAGCGCATGAACGTCGTCCGGCGGCGCCGGCTCCGCTCTGCCGTGACGGGCGAACGGCTCCCGGCGCACGCGGTCGATGCGCGGCCCGCGCCCGAGCGGGGGAAAGAGGAGCCCCACCGCGGATTCGGCAAGTCCATACACCGGCGTCATCGCCGCCGGCTGGAAACCGCAGCGGCCGAAGCGCTCGGCGAACTGCGTGACGGTGTCGGGACGCACCGCCTCCGCGCCATTGAACGCAAGGCGCCAGGACGACAGATCGAGGTGCGCGAGCGTTTCGTCGTCGATGCGCTTGAGCGTGAGCTCGTACGCGAAATTCGGCGCCGCCGACAGGGTGCCGCGAAAGCGGTGGATCGTCTCGAGCCAGCGCTGGGGCCGCGCGAGAAACGAAAGCGGCGACATGATGACGAGCGGACAGCCGACGTAGAGCGTGCCAAGAAACGCGCCGATCAAGCCCATGTCGTGATAGAGCGGAAGCCAGCTCACGAAAACGTCGCGGTCGGTCGCCTCGATCGCTTCGGCCATCGCGCGGATGTTCGCCAGCAGATTGGCGTGGGTGAGGACGACGCCCTTCGGCGCGCTCGTGCTGCCGGAGGTGTACTGGATGAACGCGACGTCGTCGCTCTTCACCATGGCCTGCGCCGGTTCGCCGCCGGCTGCTGCGAGACCCCCGGCGGTGACGACGTGCTTCAACTCCGGCACGTGCGCCTGCAGCACGCGCGCGACGCGCATCGCCTCCGGTACCGTCACGAGAATCGCGCTCTGCGCGTTGCCGAGGATCCCGGTGTGCCGGCGCACGTGCTCCTTGATCTGCGACAGGCGCGCCGGCGGGTATATCGGCACCGGTATGCCGCCCGCGAGCAGCACGCCGTAGTACGTGTAGAAATAATCAGGCGAGGTGGGCAGCATGATCGCGACCGTCTCACGCGCTCTGAGGCCTGCGCGCTGCAGGCCAGCCGCGATCGCGCCGGCGCCCGCCCGCAGTTGTCGGTAGCTGATCTCTTCCTCGCCGCCATCCGACAGCACGGTGACCTGCACGCGCTCGGGGTGCTCGCGCAGATGCCATTCGAGCACGTCGTTCAGCGTGGCGGCTTCGCCCGGCTCCGCATGAACGGCGCCGGCGGGCGTCGGCTCCAGGACGCGGCGGCGCACCTCTGCAGCGGGCGTTACGTGACCTGCGCGGTCGAGCGCGGCGAGGACATCGCGCACCGTGTCGGCAAGCTGCAGTGTGTCTTCGGGCAGCGTTACACCGAAAGCGCGCTCGACGCGCAGCAGCAGCTCCACACGCGCGAGACTGTCCAGACCGAGCTCGCGCTCGAGCGCGCTGTCGAGCGTCAGGCGCAGCCCCCGAGGCAACTCGCGATGGAGCTCGCCGAGCGCGTCGTGCACCACCCGCAGCAACTCGGCCGCGCGCGCATCCGGTGCGCTGCGTTCGCCGGTGGAAGACGGTATGGAGGAAGGGTTCTCCAGAACGCCCATCGCATCTCCGCTGCAATCTCTGCGCCGTTCTTGCGATTGCCCGCATCGGCGGGAACTCGCTCCCTACGGCGCACTCGTACTTCGATGAGACGGGCGGCGTGAGAGATGAGCACGCGTGAGATCTCGCGGGCGGACTGGCCCGCCTTCATGGATTGCTTCAGCCGGCAACACCTTGGGTGGCTGAGCACGATCGAGGTGCTTGATTCCACGCTCGGCGCGCAGACCCAGGTGCGGGAACAGCCGTTTGCCGGCATCACCGCGGAGACCCACGGCGGTCACAGCTCGATAGCGATCCTGATGGGGAAAGGGCCCGATCTGCACGTGGGGCATCTGATCCGCGACGCAGCCCACGTTCGGCTCAAGGAATCCGACGGCGCGCACGAAGCGCTGCAAATCGAAGCGGGCGACGGCGTGACGACGCTCCTCACTTTCCGGTCGGTCATGCCGACCGAGCTCGTCGACGGCGTCGTCATGCAGTAGGAGAGCGAGATGACGTATACGAAATTGCTGATGGCGGGCTGGATGGCATTTGCCGTGGCGGGCGCCGCAGCCGCAGAGCTTCCGGGCATCGATGCACCGACGGGGGCCGGCGTGGGGGCCGGTTCCAAGGACGAGCGCCGGGACAGCGGCGATCGGCCGGCTGCCGATGTCGTGACGCCGGGGTCCGGCACGCTCAAAGACGCGATCGAGCTGTGCGATCGACTGGGCGGCACCGAAAAAGCGATCTGTCTGCAGCAGGCGCAGGAGAACCGCGAGCGCGCGCTCGCGCCGGGTGTGGGTGCCACGCCGGGTGGCGGCGCCGAAGGCGCAGTGTCGGCGCGCCGCGAAGCGCCCGTGAGCCGTTAGTGCACAAGGCGCCGGTGTTACAGCCAAACGCGCGGTGGAGGTGATTCGGCGAGCCGATTTGCGCCGCAGTCATTGGAGCCGGCGCTTCGTGTGCGGGCTCTCGTGTGTTGACTGCCCGCCGCGAAGCGGGTTTCCGGCTCCAATGACGCGCTTTGCGGCACCATGAGGCTGGACGAATCGCCTCCACCGCGCCTGCGAATGCACGCAGGAAAGAGGCAGCCGCGCTCAGGCGCTGGCGCGCGTCGCTTTCTCCAGCAGCTCGCGCACTTCGTGGTCGCTGGTCTGCGAAAAATCGCCGTACCAGCGGCCGACGCCCAGAAACGGCTCGGGCGTCTGGGCGCATACGATCTCGTCGACTTCGGACCTGAACTCCTCGCACGTGTCCGGCGCCGCGACCGGCACGGCTACCACGAGCGATGCGGGCCGCTGCGAGCGAATCGCGGTGGCCGCCGCGCGCATGGTCGAGCCGGTTGCGAGGCCGTCATCGACGAGAATCACCGTGCGTCCGCGCACGTCCGGCGCCGCGCGCTCGCCGCGATACGAGCGTTCGCGCCGCTCGAGCTCTTTCTCCTCGCGCGCGGCCACTGCGTCGAGCACCTCGTCGGAGATCCGCAGATAACGGACGGCCTCTTCGTTGATCACACGCACGCCGCCGCTGGCGATCGCGCCCATCGCGTACTCTTCCTGGCCCGGGACGCCCAGCTTACGCACGATGAACACGTCGAGCGGCGCATCCAGCGCGTGGGCGACTTCGTAGGCGACGGGCACGCCGCCGCGCGGCAAGGCGAGTACAAGCACGTCGCCGCGAGCGCGGTACTGTGAAAGTTTGGTGGCGAGAACCTGGCCTGCATGCCGGCGGTCGTTGAATAGCATGGCCGTGACGCGCACAACGCGCGCGCTCCTGTGAAAGGATGAGCCATTACCTGCAATGCGCGGACCGTGAGCCGCAGTGGAATATGGATTGCAGCGTACGAGGAGTACTCCAGCGAAGTGGGTATCCAATGGAACAATTGAAGAGCCGGGAAGCGCAACGCAACGTGCGCATCACCTCCGGCAACGAGGCGCTCGACGGTAATCTGGCCGTTCCGGCCGGCGCCAGCGGTCTCGTGCTATTCGCGCACGGCAGCGGCAGCAGTCGCCTCAGCCCGCGCAATGTTTTCGTCGCGCGCGCTCTGCAGGAAGCCGGTGTGGGGACGCTGCTCTTCGACCTCCTCAGCAGGGCGGAGGAGCAGGTCGATCTGTACACGCGCGAGCATCGGTTCGATATCGGCCTGTTGGCGCAGCGCCTGGTGCATGCCACCGCGTGGGTGGACACGCAGGACGAGTTACGCGACCTGCGCGTCGGCTATTTCGGCGCAAGCACCGGCAGCGCGGCGGCGCTGGTCGCCGCGGCGCGATTGGAAGAACGGGTGAGCGCGGTGGTGTCGCGCGGCGGGCGCCCGGATCTGGCCGCCGCCGAGCTGGCACGCGTGCGGGCGCCGACGCTGCTCATCGTGGGTGGCGACGACGACGTGGTGATCGAGCTGAACGAGCAGGCGTATCGACGCCTTCAGTGCGAGAAGCACCTCACGATCGTGCCCGGCGCCTCGCATCTCTTTGAAGAGCCGGGCACGCTCGAGCAGGTGGCGCAGCTCGCGTCGGAGTGGTTCCGCCGGCATCTTGGTTCAGCATCGTGAGCAGCGACGTGCGATTCCATACACCGGTACCGGATCCGCTCGATGACGAGGAGGAACCGGATGTGAAGCAGCCGCCGGTGCCGCCGGACCAGGAACCCGACGTGGTCCCGCAGCGCGATCCACCCAGTCCCAACGAGTCGCCGCCGATGAGAGGCATGGCATGAGGAGGGCACGATGGCAGCGGGCAAGCGAACGCACGTAACGCGGATTCTGCATCAGACCGAATCGACGAACGAGCCGTTGAGCGGCGCGCAGGCACGGCGCAAGGCGCTGACGAAACCTGCTCAGCGCAAGTCGCTCACCAAGAAACCGAGTAAGGCGCTCGAGCGCGGGCTCGACCGGACGGCGGGCGTGAGCGCGCTCAGCACGAAAGGCGGTGTCGCGCGACCTGCCGTCAGCCGCAAGCCGCCCGGACGCGGCAAGAAAAGGTGACGCCATGGCACAGCATGGATTGAGAGGCAGCCGCAAGGCGACTGCGGCGCTCGGCGCCGTGCGCGAGAACGCGCGCGAGCTGACCGGCCGCGCAACGGACTACGGCCCGGTGCTGCACCTTGCCGGCGACGCGCGTTTCGCTCTGCTCGGCGAAGCATCCCACGGCACGCACGACTTCTACCACGAGCGCGCGCAGATCACGAAGCGGCTGATCGAGGAGAAGGGCTACACCGCGGTCGCCGTCGAGGCCGATTGGCCCGATGCGTACCGCGTGAACCGTTACGTCCGCGGCAATTCCGACGATCGTGACGCGAATGCCGCGCTCTCGGGCTTCAAGCGCTTTCCGGCGTGGATGTGGCGCAACACCGTCGTGCGCGATTTCGTCGAGTGGCTGCGCGAGTACAACGATGCCCGGCCCGAGCCGAAGAAAGTCGGCTTCTACGGAATCGATCTCTACAGCCTCTTCACGTCGATCGAGGCCGTGCTCGGATATCTCGACAAAGTCGATCCGGCGGCGGCGCAGCGTGCGCGCTACCGTTACTCGTGCTTCGATCACTTCGGCGAAAACACCCAGGCGTACGGCTACGCCGCCGCGTTCGGCATGGGTGAGACGTGCGAGGAAGCGGTCGTGGCGCAGCTCGTCGAGCTCACGCGTCAGGCCGGCGAATACGCGCGCCGCGACGGCCGTGTGGACGGCGACGAGTATTTCTACGCGCAGCAGAATGCCCGTCTCGTGAAAAACGCGGAAGAGTACTACCGCACCATGTTTCGCGGACGGATCTCCTCATGGAACCTGCGCGACAGTCACATGGTGGAGACGCTGGAGGTGCTCGAGGCGCATCTCGCGCAACGCGGCGAGCCGCCGCGCATCGCCGTGTGGGCGCACAACTCGCACCTCGGCGATGCGAGCGCCACCGAGATGGGTGAGGCCGGAGAGTGGAACGTGGGCGAGCTCGTGCGCAAGCGTTACGGCGCCGAGAGCGTCCTGATCGGCTTCAGCACGCACCGCGGGAGCGTCACCGCGGCATCCGACTGGGGTGGCGCTGCCGAACGCAAGCGCGTGCGCCCCGGCCTTCCGGAGAGCTTCGAAGACCTGTTCCACGAAGCGGGTTTCGACCGATTCATGCTCGTGCTGCGCGGCCGGCAGCCGACACAGGATCCGCTGAACGCGCGGCGCTTACAGCGCGCGATTGGCGTGATCTATCTTCCGGAGACCGAGCGCCAGAGCCACTACTTCCATACGCATCTCGTGCAGCAATTCGACGCGATGATCCACATCGACGAGACGCGCGCCGTCGAGCCGCTCGAGCCCGGCGCGGGGTGGCTGACGCAAGAGGCGCCCGAGACCTATCCGTCCGGCATTTGATCGGCGCGGCGCGCGAGCGGGTAGCGCGCCGCTCGAGCTAGTGGCGCGCCCGCTTGCGCGCGCGGGTGCGCGCCGCCTTGCGCGCCGCGGCGGAGCGGGCCGCCGCACCTTTGGTCTTCACCGCCTTGCGTGCCGCCGCCGAGCGATCGGCCCGTCCACGACGCGTTGCCGAAGCGTGCGCCTGTTTCGCGAGCGCCCGGCGCGACGCCGCTGAACGGCCTTCGCGCTTCAGCGCTTTCTTTACCGCGCGCGAGCGTCGTGTGGAGGTTTTCTTGGCGCCTTTGTGACCGGCCTCGTAGGCGCGTTTCGCGCTGCGCCGCGTTTTCTCGGGCGCTTCGCCCTTTTTCGGCGGCGGCAGGTCCACCCCTGCGCGGCGCGCTTTCGACAGTCCGATGGCGATCGCCTGTTTGGCCGAGCGCGCGCCGTGCTTGCCTTCGCGGACGTGCTCGATTTCCTCACGCACGAATTCGCCTGCTTGCGTCGTTGGCGCCTTGCCCTGGCGTTTGTCTTTCCTTGCGCGTTCGATCGTTTTGCGTTCAGGCATCGCGGCCTCCTTTCGCGTCAGGCGCGGTCCCGGAGCTCCGATGCTCCGGCCTGCTTCGCACAATGCGCGCAGCAGTACACGCTGCCGTCCTTCTCGAGCCCATGCCCGACGATCCGTACGCGGCAGTGCGCGCACGTCGGCGCGAGCGTCTGAATCGCGCATTCGAAGCTGTCGAAGGTGTGGGTGTTGCCGGCCATCATTACCTGGAAGGCCTTGTCGTACTCGTTGCCGCAGTGTTCGCACTTCAACATGGGAGCTCTCCTGTGCGGTCGGAATCCCGGAGAGCCGCAAACGACGTGCCGGCGTGCGTAGGGTGCCCGCCGGCGCACGGCGATGCGCGATGCGCAGTCGCGCGCCCTGTGGGGCTGGGGCGTAGCGTGCGCCCGCGGCGCAGCTGAGTCAGCGCGCGGCCGGACAGCCGCGGCAGCCTTCGGTGTATGCGCCCTGGAAATCGGCGCCTTCGAGCATCGCGCCGGTGAGCGTCGCGCCCTGGAGCTGGGCATCGCGCAGGACGGCGCCGCGCAGGTTGGCGGCGCGCAGGTCGGCGCCCCGCAGCACGGCACCCGTGAGATCGGCGCCCTGGAGACGCGCACCGGTCGCGCTCGCGCCGGTGAGGAGCGCGCGATCGAGCTCGGCGCCGCGCAAATCGGCGTCGTTCAGATTGGCCTTCTCCAGATTGGCTTCGACCAGAGTCGCCGCGACGAAGCTCGCTTTCTGAAGCTGCGCCTCCGTGAGATTCGCCCGCGTGAGATCCGCGCGGTCGAAAAGCGCGCGCGGCGCGAGCGCCCGGCGCAGATCGGCGTCACGCAGTGTGGCGTCGCGATAGTTCTTGCCGGCGAGATTCGCGCCCGCGAGTGAGGCGCCGGTCAGGTCCGCCCCTGACTGCGCGTGAACCGCCACGCTCGCGGTCAACGCGAGCGCGGCAAACGCGGCCGCCGCTGCACGCAGGGCGCGCCGCTCGCGCACCGCGGCGATTCGCAAAATCATCGCGCAGCCGCCTTCAAACGAGCTCATGCATCCACCGCGCGATGCCGGCGACCTGCGCGTCGGCGTGCAACTGTCCCATGATCTGGACGCCGACCGGCAAACCCGACACGGCCAGCAGCGGCACCGTCACGGCCGGTGCGCCCAGCGAGGACGACGGATAATTGAACACCGCATCGCCGGTCGGGCGCGGCGCTTGTGGATCGTGCAGCGGCGCGGGTCCGGGCGAGGACAGACTGATGAGCGCGTCGCCGAGCGGCGCGATCGCGAGCAGACGCCGTTTCGCCTCCTCGCGCTCGAGCAATCTCTGGCGATAGTCATCGACGTTCATCGCGCGGCCGCGCTCGAGCACGCGCAGGGCTCGCGCGCTCAACGCGCCCGGCTGCTGTTCGGCGATGTTCGCGAAGCTCCAGCGATTCTCGAACGCGCAGAGGTCGCTGTTCACGGCCTGGATATTCGCGATGCCGCGCTCGAAGGATTCGACCAGAGGCGAATCGCCGCGGCGCACGATTTCGACGTCGCGCTCGCGAAGCTGCGCGAGCACGCGCTCGAACGCTTCGCGCGTCGCGGCATCCAGCGCTTCGAACCCGGCGGTCTCCGTGACGATCAGGCGCTGCGGCTTCACAGCATTCGGCGCGTCGGCCGGACCGAAGAGTCCCGGGTGTCCCGGATCGCCGCCGGCGCGCCCGCCGATCTCGATCGCGACGCGCCACATGTCCACCGGGGAGCCGGCGTGCACGCCCGTCGTGCTCTGGCTGTAGCCCTGCCGCTCGCCGCGGTGGAGCGCGCCCTGCGTCGGCTTGAGCGCCCAGTTGGCGCAGTAGCTCGCGGGACGGATCACCGAGCCGCCGACCTGCGTGCCGATCGCCGCAGGGATCATCGCCGCGCCCACCGCGGCGGCCGATCCGCTGGAGGACCCACCCGGCGTGCGCCGCTCGTCGAAGGGATTGGTCGTCGGCCCGGGATGCGCACCGCCGAGCTCGGTCGTCACGCATTTGCCGAGGATCACCGCGCCGGCGTCGCGCAGCGCGCGCACCACTGCGCTGTCGCGCTTCGGAAAGTTGCCCGCGAACGCGGCGCAGCCCATCTGCGTCGGCATGTCTTTCGTCTCGATGAGATCCTTGATGCCGATTGGCATGCCGTCGATCGGCGAGAGCGGTTTGCCGGCGCGCCAGCGCGCCGCGGATGCGTCGGCCTGCGCGCGCGCGCCTTGCTCGTTCAGGACCACCCACGCTTTCACCACCGGTTCGCGCGCCGCGATCGTTTCGAGACACCGCTCGAGGTAGCGCCGCGGATCGTCGCCGCCGTCGCGAAAACGTCCGGTGTGGTCGAAATAAGTGAGTGCGCGAAAATCGCGAGCGTCGTAGGTCATCACAGGTACCCATCCCGTATGAGCTGATCGTACGTGCCGCCCGCTTTGATGATGTCGAGCAGCATCGGCGGCATCTTCGCGCCGGCGACGCTCTCGCCCGTTCGCGTGTTCGTGAGCACACCCTGCGCGATGTCCACCCGCACGATGTCGCCTTCACGCACCGCGTCGAGCACGCCCGGACATTCCATCACCGGCAGCGCGTAATTCACGCAATTCCTGAAAAAGATGCCGGCAATCGACTCGGCGACGATCGCCGAGATGCCGAGCACGCGCAGGATCTCCGCTACCGGACGCGACGAGCCGGCGCCGAAGTTACGCCCGGCGACGATGATGTCCCCCTGCCGGACCTGATCCGCCCAGCCGGGCCGGTATGTCGCGAATATGAGCTTCGAGCGCTCGGGCAGCGTCAGCGCGTAGCCCTTGTTGGGCATCATGAGGTCGGTGTTCAGATTCGATTCCGCGAAGATCCACGCGCGGCCTTCCTGCACTGGCGCGATCGTGCTCATGCGATCCCCGCTTCCTGGAGAAAGGCCGTCGGGTCGGTGATGTAACCGACCACGGCGGAGGCCGCGACCGTCGCGGACGAAGCCATATAGATACGCGCGTCCGGACTGCCCATGCGGCCGCGGAAATTGCGCGTGCTCGAGGTGAGACACACCTCGCCCGGTCCGACCACACCCATGTGACCGCCCGCACACGCGCCGCACGTCGAATTCGTCACGAGCCCGCCGCTTTCGGCGATCGTCTCGATGTAACCCGCGCGCAACGCGTCGAGATAGACCTTCTGTGACGCGGGCGTCACCACGAGGCGCACGCCGGGCGCGATGCGGCGGCCCTTCAGGATCGCGGCGACCGCCTTCAGGTCTTCGAGCTTGCCGTTCGCGCAGGAGCCGACGAACGCCTGATCGATTTTCACTTTGTCGTTGAATTCCGCGATCGGCAGCGTGTTCTTCGGGATGAAATCGGGCTTCGCGACCGTCGGCTTGATGTGCGAGAGATCGATCACGTGGACCGCGGCGTAACTCGCATCGGCGTCGGATTCCACGGGCTCGAAGCCGACGTCGGTGCGGCCTTTCAGATAATCGAGCACCACTGCGTCAGCCGGCATCGTCGCGAACTCCGCGCTGATCTCCGCGCACATCGTGCAGATCGTCGCGCGATCGTCCAGCGGAATGGTCGCGAGCCCCGGTCCCGAGAACTCGACGTTGTGGCCTTCGAAGCTGCCGAGCCGCCCGGCGATGTGCAGCAGGATGTCCTTGCCGAAGACATTGGCCGGCTTCGTGCCTTCGAAACGGAACAGCACCGTCGGCGCGACCTTGAACCACGTCTTGCCGGTGCACACGATCTGCGTGATCTCGAGCTGGCCGAGGCCGCGCGCGCCGCAATTGAGCACGCCGGACGCGATCGTATGCGAGTCGGAGCAGACCAGGATCTGCCCCGGCAGGGCGAGGCCGCTCTCCTGGATCACCTGATGGCAGATGCCCGAGCGCCCGACGTCGAAGAAGCGCTTGATGCCGAAACGCGCCGCGAATGCGCGCGCCTTCGCGTGCGCCGCGGCATCGTCGATCTTGCTCGCGGGCACGCGATGGTCGAGGATCAGCGCGACCTTGTCGGGATCGGCAATGCGTTTGGGCTGCGCGAGCTTCTCGTCCACGAGGTAGCTCAGATCGATCTGGACCGCCATGTCGACGTCGCAGACGAGAATGTCCCCCGGTTTCGTGCTCTCGACGCCGGCATGCCGCGCCAGAATCTTCTCGATCATCGTCATGCCCATCGGCATCGTCCTCGTTCGGTTCGGTGTCGCAAAATTGTACACTGCGCCCTTTGCCTCGATCCGCGACGCTGATGAGACATTCGATTACGACTTGCATGCTGATTGCGCTGTTCTCCGCTGGAGCCGGCGCGCAGGACTATCCTTCGAAACCGGTGCGCATCATCGTGCCGCTGCCCGCGGGCAGCACCGGCGAGGCGATGGCGCGGCTCGTCGCCGACAACCTCGCGCAGAAGACCGGCCAATCGTTCATCGTCGAGACGCGGCCCGGCGCGAGCGGCCAGATCGGCGCGGCCGCGGTGGCGAAGGCGCCGCCGGACGGCTATACGCTCATGGTCGCGTCCGTCGGACCGGTGACCATCAATCCGGCGGTGTACGGCGCGAAGCTCGGCTTCGATCCACTGAAGGATTTCACGCCGATCACGCAGATCGCGAACACGACCTCCGTCATCATCATGCACCCGTCGGTGCCGGTGAAAACGCTCGCGCAGCTCATCACGTTCGCGAAGGCGCGCCCGGGACAGTTGATGTACGCGAGCGCCGGCAACACGTCCACCACGAATCTCTACATGGCGCTCCTGAGCACCATGACGGGTATCAAGATGCTGCACGTGCCCTATAAGGGCAGCACGCAGGGCATGATCTCGGTGGCGAGCGGCGAGACGCAGCTCATGATCACCGGCTGGATCAACGCGCTGCCCATGACCAAACAAGGCAAGGTGCGGCCCCTCGCGGTGGTGTCCGCGCGGCGCAGCCCGGTGGCGCCCCAGCTTCAGGCGATCGGCGAGGTCGTGCCGGGATACGACGCCGACCAGTGGTACGGCGTGCTCGCCCCGGCGGGCACGCCGAAGAACATCATCGGCCTGCTGCACACGACCATCGTGAACGGGCTGCAAACGCCGGAGGCGCGCGCGTACCTCACGCAGAGCGGCGCCGAGCCCGTGGGCAATACGCCCGAGCAGTTCGGCGCGCGCATCCGGGCCGAGATCGCGAAGTGGACGAAGATCGTGAACGCGACCGGTGCGAAGCCCCAGTGAGCGCGCGCGCTAGCACGCCCGCGCGGTGAATCACCAGACGCGCGGCGCCCTGCTGATGGCGGGCGGCGCGCTGCTCATCACGCTGAACGACGTAGCGACCAAGCTTCTCACCGCGAACTATCCGGTCGGTCAGGTGATGTGCCTGCGGCATGCATCGACGCTGCTCGTGATCGTGCCGTATGCGTTCGCCTTTACGGGTCTGCGCGCGCTGCGTGTCACGCATTGGCCGGGACAACTCGTGCGCGGGACGCTGTTCATCGCTTCCGCGGTGTTCATGATCTGGAGCCTGAGCGTGCTGCCGCTCACGACCGTGACGGCGATCGTGTTCGCCTCGCCGATCTTCGTTGCAGTGCTCGCGACGCCGCTTCTGAAGGAGCGCGTGTCGCCGCGGCGCTGGCTGGCCGTGATCGTCGGCTTCTGCGGCGTGCTGGTAGTCGTGCGGCCCGGCAGCACCGCATTCGACTGGGTGCTGCTGCTCCCGGTGCTCGCCGCCGCGGTGAACGCCTTCCGCGACATCATCACGCGGCACCTGTCGCGCACCGAGACCTCAATCTCGATCCTCTTCTGGTCCACGGTCATTGTCATGATGGCGGGCCTGGCGACGGCGCCGTTCGGATGGAACGCGGTGACGCCCGGCGCGGCCGCGCTGTTCGTCGCGGCGGGGGTCTCGAACGCGGGCGCGCATTTCCTGATGATCGAGGCGCTGCGCTACGGCGAGGCGGCGGCGGTGGCGCCGGTGCGCTACACGATCCTGCTCTGGGCAATCGTTTTCGGGTTCGTATTGTGGGCCGAGGTGCCGGGCCTGGCCGTCCTGCTGGGCGCGGCGCTCATCATCGGCAGCACGCTGTACGGCGCGCGCGTGAAGTGACCGCGTACGGCATGTTCCTGCACCCGGCCCGTGCGGCCGGCATGACACTTGCGATACCGGGCCACGGGCAAAGGACCGGGAGTGGTTTCGCGCGAGCTTGGCGTCCTGCTCCAGGTCATGCCCTTACTTTGAGAGAGGTGTCGCGATGAAGAAATGGATGATGGTGCTCTCGGCTGGGGCAGTCGCGTTGACGATGGGTGTGGTGTACGCGCAGAGCAGCGGGGCCGGAGGTGCGTACGGCGCCGGTAGCGGCGGTGCCGCTGCAAGCGCGGGCGCAGGCGGCAGCAGCGCGGGCGATGCCGGCGCGGCCGCACGCTCCGGTGCAGGCGGCTCGGCCGCCAGCAGCGGCGGTGCGGGCGCGATGTCCGGTTCGGCCGGTGCGACGAGCGGTGCAGCGGGTGGTGCCGGAATGGGTGCGGGCGGCACCGACACCGGCGCTACGACCGGTGCGGGCGGCGGCGAGCGTGCCGCGCGCGCCGACAGAGGATAGTCGGCCAGCACCTCGGCGCGTCGAGAAATCTCGCGCGCAACAGAAAACGGGCTGCCTCGAGGCAGCCCGTTTGTTCGTACAGCACCGCATCCCAGGCAGAGCGACGGCGAATCCGATTAAGGCGCGGTATTCTCCGTGCCTGTGCAGCACGATTCGACATTCAGGCGGATAGGCGGTGAAGCCGGCGCCACGGTGACACTCGTCGCCGAGGGCGCAAGCGTGGAAGCCCGTGACGGCGACAGTGTCGCCGCGGCCATGCTCGCGGCAGGTATCGACCACTGCCGCACGACGCCGGTTTCGGGCGCCCCGCGCGCGCCCTATTGCATGATGGGCGTGTGCTTCGACTGCCTGGTGACGATCGACGGCGTCGGCAACCGACAGGCATGCATGACGCGCGTGCAGCCGGGCATGCGTGTAGAGCCCCAGCGCGGGAAGCGCGACATCGCCGCCGAAGGACAGGCGCAGGGAAACGATCGGTTTGCCGTCGATCGTCGGCCGGCGCAGACGGAGCCGCAGGCGAGCGCCGGCGTTATTCGCGAGAGCTACGACGTCGCCGTCGTCGGCGCCGGCCCCGCGGGGCTCGCCGCGGCGGCATGGTGCGCGCGTGCAGGGCTCTCGACGGTGCTCTTCGACGAGCAGAGCTCGCCCGGTGGTCAGATCTACCGCGGCATCACCGATTCGCCGGTTGCCGCCGGCGGCGTGCTCGGTGAGAGCTACGCGCGCGGCCGCGCGCTCGTGCAGGCATTGCGTGTGAGCGGTGCGCAGTACGTGCCAGGCGCGACGGTATGGAGCCTCGATCGCGCGCGAGAAATCGGCGTATCGGTCGCGGGGCGTTCCTGGCTCACGCGTGCGCGCCGGATCATCCTCTGCGGCGGCGCGCTCGAGCGTCCGTTTCCGGTTCCGGGCTGGACGCTGCCGGGCGTGATGACGGTCGGTGCGGCGCAGGGACTTCTCAAGTCCTCCGGCCTCGTCGCCTCGAACCGCACGGTGCTCGCGGGCTGCGGTCCGCTGCTGTGGCTGCTCGCGTGGCAATACCTCAACGCCGGCGCGAGGATCGACGCCATCCTCGACACCACCGAGCGAGGCGCGCGCACGCGCGCCATGCCTCACGTGCTGCCTTTCGTGTTCTCGGGCTATTTCGCGGAAGGTTTGCGGCTGCTGCGCGCGGTCAGGCGCAAGGTGCGCGTGGTGAGCGGCGTGGACGCGCTGCGCGCCGCAGGCGACGGCCGGGTTCGATCGGTGACGTATGCGGTCGATGGCCGCGAGGAAACGCTGCCGGTGGATCTCCTGTTGCTGCACCAGGGCGTCGTGCCGAACGTGAATCTCGCCATGGCAACCGGCGTCGAGCACCGCTGGGACGATGTACAGCTTTGCTGGACGCCGGTGCTCGACGCCGACGGCAACTCGAGCGTGGAGGGTGTCGCGCTCGCCGGCGACGGCGCGGGCATCGCAGGGGCGCGCGCTGCCGAATTCCGCGGCACGCTCGCTGCCATGGCGGCTGCGCGCGCGCTCGGCCGCGACGTGCCGGACGGCGACGACAGGCGAGCGCGCGAGAGCCTCACGCGCGCCATGCGGGGGCGCGCATTCCTCGACGCGCTGTACCGTCCGGCGCAGTCGTTTCGCCGGCCTGCCGGTGACGTGATCGTGTGCCGTTGCGAAGAGGTGACGGCGCGCCAGATCGAGGAGGCGGTCGCGCTCGGCTGCCCGGGTCCGAACCAGATGAAGACGTTCCTGCGCTGCGGGATGGGGCCGTGTCAGGGACGTCTGTGCGGCCTTACCGTGACCGAGCTCATCGCGCAGGCGCGCGGCGTTCCGCCGCAGGACGTCGGCTACTACCGCCTGAGGCCGCCGATTAAACCGATCACCGTCGGCGAGCTTGCGGGGATGCCGCTGGCGGAAGCGGCCGTAAAAGCCGTCGTGCGAAGCTGATGCGGCGCGCGTTGGCGCCGTACGACACGCAGAGCTTCGAGATCGCAGACAGTTAGCGGACGGCCGCGGAAAGGCGTCGCGATTGGCGACGCCCGTTCGATGCGATCGGTATGAGCGCCTCGGCGAGCGGCTTCGGCTCCGGCGCGTTCAGCTCGGGCTCCTACGACTCGAGCGCGTTCAGCGCCAGCGCGCAGGACGGCGGCTCGTTCGCCGAGATCGATCCCATCGGCGAGGAGCACGCCGCGCTCGACACGGAGGTCTACGTGGTGCCCGCGCCGCTCGCCGAGTTCGACGGTTCGGGCTACTGGAGGGACGAGGTCGCTTCTGCGGAGGACCTGGAGCAGCTCAAGACCGAGAACGTCTACGTCATGACGCCGATCTACGACGTGATCGACGAGCAGATGCTGCTGTCCTTCGAGAGCGATAGCTCGGGCGATTCCAGCGCATAACGTGCGCGGCTAGGCCGCGCGCACCGCGTCGCGGCCTTCTTCCTTTGCCGCGTACAGCGCACGGTCCGCGCGGCCGATCCACGTGTCGATCGGCTGCTGTGGCTCGTAGGCGGCGACGCCGGCGCTGATCGTCAGCGCAACGGGGATGCCTTCGTGCGTGATCTGCATGGCGCGCACGGCGCCGCGAATCTTCTCCGCGAGCCTCATGCCGTCTGCTGCCGTGGTGTTCTTCGCAATCACCAGGTATTCCTCGCCGCCCCAGCGGAACACGAAGTCGGCGCTGCGCAGCGCGCCGCGGATCACCTGGCCTGCTTCGACGATGGCGCGGTCGCCGACGGCATGCCCGAACCGGTCGTTGATCTGCTTGAAACGATCGATGTCGATCAGGATGGCGGCGAGCGCGGTCTTTTCGCGCGCCGCTTCTCGCAGCGCCTGCGGCACGAGGAGATCGAACGCCTGCCGGTTCGCAAGCCCGGTCAGCTTGTCGGTCGTCGCCATGTTCTCCAGACGCCGCTGATAGCGGCCGATCGTGAGCGTCGTGAGCAGCAGCACGACCGCCGTGATGAGCACGCTGATCACGATGTCGATATAGAGCGCGCGGCGCGCGCTCGCAAGCGCGTCGTGCTCGCTCTGCGCGACGAACAGATACCAGTCGAGCTCGGGGATGAAGCGCACGTTGAGGAGCTCGGTGCGCCCGCGGCTCTGGTAACGGTACGAGCCGGCGCCGCGCGAGAGGATGTCCTCCGCGATCGCGCCGAGCCCCTCGAGGTCGCGGATGTTGCGGCCTTCGGCGGCGGTGCCACGCCCGAAGAGCGAGATGACGCCGCGTTTGTTCACGAAATAGACGCTGCGCCGGTATTTCTCCTGGTAACGCCCGATCAGGTCGCGCACGGCTTCGACGGTGAGGCCGACGCCGGTCGCGCCGAGGTAGCGGCCGTCGTAATCGAGCACGCGGTAATTGATGAAGATCGTGAGCGCGTCCTTGTTCG
>Ga0196978_1000553_pt1 | contig 18630 bp, 17 predicted proteins | sample S3v_2013CmetaG_FD_155491 | JGI IMG/M metagenome (GOLD analysis project Ga0196978, IMG submission 155491) | Soil microbial communities from Anza Borrego desert, Southern California, United States - S3+v_20-13C | ecosystem: Environmental > Terrestrial > Soil > Desert | place: USA: California... | reverse complement strand
GCTCGCGGGCGCGCTCTTCGACACGCCCTGCGCCGTCGCCGTGGACAAGGAGGGCAATCTCTACGTCGCCGACACCGGCAACAACCGCCTCCGCAAACTCTCGAAGGACGGGCAGGTGACGACGCTCGCCGTCACGTCGCGGCAACCGGACGGCCCGCCGCCCGGCGAGCTTTCGCGGCCGGCCGGACTCGCGCTCACGCACGACGGCTTCCTCTACGTCGCCGAACTCGGCGGCGGCCGCGTCGTGCAGGTCGCGCCCGACCTGACGGCGCGCGCCGTCGCCGGCCGCGGCTCCGGCTTCGCCGACGGCGCGGGCCACGAGGCGCGCTTCAACCAGCCCGCCGGCCTCGCCCTCACGCGCGGCGGCGCGCTCCTCGTCGCCGACACCGCCAACTACCTCGTCCGCAAAATCTCCCCGGCGGAAGACGAAGACGGCGAGCAGCGGGCGGCGGACAAAAACGGCGGCGACTCTCGAACGGCACTCGCCGCTCAGGCGTCTCCGCCCGGCGCGGCCCGCGTGCTGCCGCAACTGCGCGTCGCGGAACTCGGCGGCGGCGCGAGCTTCCCGTGGCCGCTCGACCCGCAGGGGACGCGCCACGAAGTCGCCGCCACGCTCGGCGAGGTGCGCGGCAGCTACGACACCGACGACAGCCGCCACCACCTCCACAGCGGCATCGACGTGTTCGGCGTCTACGGCCAGACGGTGCGCGCCGTCTTCGACGAGAAAATCTCCGGGCCGCTCTCGAACTGGGGCTTCGGCGGCTTGAACGAAGGCTTCCGCGCCGGCCTCATCTCCTACATACACCTCCGCGTCGGGCGCGACGTGGGGGACAAGCCGCTCGCGGGTTCGCCCTTCGACGCCGTGCTCGACGAAGCCGGCAAGGTGACGCGCGTCCGCGTGCGCCGCGGGACGCGGCTGCGGGTCGGCGACGCGCTCGGCACCGTCAACCGCATGTACCACGTCCACCTCAACCTCGGCCCGCCGGGCGCGGAGCTGAACCCGCTCGTGCTCCCGTGGGCGGGCTTCTCCGACGCGGTCGCGCCCCGCATCGAGCGCGACGGCATCAAGCTCTTCGACGAGGCCGGCAATCTTCTGAAGGAGAAGCGGGGCGCGCGCCTCGTCGTCCCCCGAGGCCGCGTGAGGATCGTCGTGGACGCCTACGATCAGGTGGACGGCAATCAGGCCCGCCGCCGCCTCGGCCTCTACCGCCTCGGCTACGAGGTGGTGGGCGCCGACGGCTCGCCCGCGCCCGGCTTCGACGGGCCGCGCGTGCAGATCGAGTTCAACCGCCTGCCGCCCGACCGCGACGCCACCAAAGTCGCCTACGCCGACGAGAGCGGCATCACAGTCTACGGCAGCGCCGCCACCCGCTTCCTCTACGAAGTCACCAACACCGTCCGCGACGGCCGCGCCGAGCGCGGCCACTGGGACGCCTCGCAACTCCCCCCCGGCGACTACACCCTCCGCATCCTCGCCGCCGACTTCAACGGCAACCGAGCCGACGGCGGCCACGAACTCCCCATCACCGTCGAGTGAGGCCGCGCGGCGAATAGCCACGGGGCGCCGCGGACGCCGAGAACAGGCGAATCAAAAGCACTCGCCGGAGAGTCGGGCCTGACATTCGTTGCCCGACTCTCCGGCGAGGGCTTTATTGTTTCTTCCCCCGCGTGCCTCCGCGGCTAATCCGGTTTTGAAGTCAGCGCGACCTCAGCGGCGCTTCCACTTCACTTCGATCTCCATCTCTTCCTCGTCGCCGTTGCGTTCGTACTCGAAGGCGACGGTGGCGTAGGGCGGGACGTAGATGCGCTCGCCGGCGATCTGTATCTCGAAGGCGTTGCCGGCCTCCAGCGCGTCGGCCAGCCGCCGCAGCTTGGCCACCACCTCCCTGTCCGAGTAAGACTTCTCCACTTCCTTCTCGTCGCCCATTCGTCATCCCCCTTCCGGAACGATGAGCGGCAGGCGGCGAACTAAATACAACTCGTCTTTCAGTTCGCCGCCCGCCGCCCCGCGTTCGTCGTTGCTGTTCAATCCCCCTCGGCCGCGACCGGCTCGTGCGCGGGGTCGAGCGCGGCCAGTTCGGCCATGACCATCCGTTCGCAGGCTTCGACGCCGCACGCCTCCTCGGGCGGGGTCGCGCCCCCGCGGCCGCGTCGCGGCAGCGCGAAGGTGATGAGCAGGGCCAGCCCGGAGACGACCGTGCCGGCCCAGAAGACGCGGTGGACGGACGAGGCGAGCGCGTCGCGCAGCGCGTCGAGCGTGGCCGGCGGGAGCGCGGCCTGCGCGCCCGGCTCGACGAGCGCGTTCGGGTTCGAGGCCAGCTCGGCCGCGCGCTCCTCGCTGAGCGCGCCCGCGCGCGCCGCCTCGCCCAAGTGCGCGGCCAGCCCCGCCGACAGCACCGCGCCCATCACGGCCACCCCGACCGCGCCCCCGATGGAGCGCGAGAACTGGTTGAGCGAGGTGGCGATGCCGAGCTGCTCGCGCGACACCGTCTGCTGCACGGCGATGAGCAGCGTCAGCATCGTCAGCCCCAGCCCCGCGCCGATCACGCAGAGGTCGAAGTAGAGCCACGCGCGCGCCCAGTCGCGCTGGTAGGTCGAGAGCAGGGCCATCCCCACCGTCAGCATGACGAAGCCGGCGATGCACGTCGGCCGGTAGCCGATCCGCAGCAGCAGCCGGCCGCCGACGACCGCCACCAGCACCCAGCTGAGCATCAGCGGCGTGAGCAGCGAGCCGGCCTCGGTCGCCGTCGCGCCCAGAGACCCCTGCGCGAAGAGCGGCACGAAGGTGATCGCGCCGAACATCGCCACGCCCGCGAGGAACCCGGCCGCGACGGCGACCGCCACCACGCGGTCGCGCAGCAGCGTGAACGGCACGATGGGGTCGCTCGCGCGCGCCTCGACCCACGCGAAGAGCGCGCCCAGCAGCGCGGCCGCGCCCAGCAGCGCGAGGTTGCGCCCGCTCGTCAAAGCCTCGACGCTCCCGCCCTCGACGAGCGCCAGCATCAAAAGCGTGATGGCCGCCATCAGCAGCGCCGCGCCCGCGTAGTCGATGGCGGGGCGCTCCTGCCTCCGCGGCTCGCGCAGCGCCAGACCGATGACGAGCGCCGCGGCCAGCCCGAAGGGGATGTTGATGTAGAAGACCCAGCGCCACGACAGGCTGTCGGTGATGAAGCCGCCCGCGACGGGGCCGACGACGCTCGCCAGCCCCCACACCCCGCTGAAGTAGGCCTGCATCCGCGCCCGCTCCTCGACCGTGTAGATGTCGCCGATGATGGTCATGCCGAGCGGGATGAGCGCGCCCGCGCCGAGCCCCTGCAAGGCGCGGAACGCGATCAACTGCGTCATCGAGGTCGAGACGCCGGAGAGCACCGACCCGACGAGGAAGACGCCGATGCCGATCTGGTAGAAGAGCCTGCGGCCGTAGAGGTCGGAGAGCTTGCCCCAGACGGGGACGGTCACGGTCGAGGTGATGAGGTAGGCCGAGAAGACCCAACTGTAATGGCTCAGGCCGCCGAGCGAGGCGATGACGGTCGGCATCGCCGTCGAGACGACCGTCGCCTCCAGCGCGCCCAGAAACATGCCCATCATCACGCCCGCCGTGACGGCCCAGCGCCGCCCCGCGGACATCTGGAGCGGCGCGCCCGCCTCGGCGGCGGCCACCGCGAATCTCTTCCCAGTCTCTCGGCTCAAAACGACTGCCCCTTTCCCCCTTTTGCTTCACCCCGAAGGGTAAACGCCGCGCGCCCCGGCTGTCATCCTGAAGCCTTCACGAAATCAATCGAAAAGATTTGCGCCGTCGTCCGCCACCGGACAGACGCGCCCCGCGCCGGGTGTTATTTTCCGGGCCACAGTCGCAGTGCTCTCCTGTGACGGTGTGGTCGGTGAGGCGGCGGGGCAGGCGCTCCGCCGCCTCACTTTTTTGCGCCCCTCGCCGCGACCCTCAATCCGCAACCGGGAAGGCCGGCTCCAACTCGCCGGGCGGCGGGTCGCCGGGGTAGAGCACCCTTTCGAGGAAGAGGCCGGAGGGCGGGGCCGTCCACGCGGCCGGCTCGCGGCTGCGGCCTCTGAGCAGTTCCCGAAAATCTTCCGGCGTCAGATTCCCGCGCCCGACCTCGGCGAGCGCGCCCACGACGCGCCTCACCATCTTCCAGAGGAAGTGGCTCGCGCCGACGCGGAAGAGGATCAGCCGGCCGCGCGCGGCGACCTCGACACGTTCGACCCGGACGACGGTCGAGGACTGCGTCTCCGGGCTCTCGCAGAACGAGGCGAAGTCGTGCCGGCCGAGGACGTGCGCCGCCGCCTCGCTCATCGCGCGCACGTCCAGACGGTCTTTGACCCACCAGACGAAAGGCTTGCCGAAGGCCGTGCGGCGCGTCGCGATCTGGTAGAGGTAGAAGCGCGCGACGGCGTCGCGGCGGGCGTCGAACGCGGGCGGCGCGGGGCGCGCTCGCAGGACGTTGATGTCGTGCGGCAGCAGGGCGTTCAGCCCCGCCTCAAGGCGCGCGGGCCGCACGTCCTTCGCGCCGGCGCGGACTCTGAGGTGCGCCACCTGACGCAGCGCGTGGACGCCCGCGTCCGTGCGCCCCGACCCGCCGACCTCGACCCTCGCCTGCCAGAACTCCTCGGCCGCGCGCGCCAGCTCGCCCTGCGCCGTGCGCGCGTGCGGCTGCCGCTGCCACCCCGCGTAGCGCGTCCCCTCGTACTCGACCTCCAGCCTCCAGCTCTGCATAGCCCTCCGGCCAGTTTCAAGTTTCGGGTTCCGAGTTCCGGGCTAAAGACAACCTCTTAACTCGGAGCTTCGGGCTCGAACTTCACGCCTGATTCACTCCGCCGGCTTTCGGCGCGTTACGAGGTGAACGGCGCGGAAGGGCGCGCCGAGACGGTCAGCCGGAGGAAGGTCTTTATGATTCATCACATTTCCATCGCCGCGAAAGAGCCGAGCCGCGTCGCCGAAGTCCTCGCCGAGTTGTGGGGCGGCTACAGCTTCCCGTTCCCGCCTGTCCCCGGCTCCTACATCGCCATGCCGGGCGACACGCTCGGCACGGCCATCGAGGTCACGCCGCTCGGCGGCGAGCTGGTGCCGGGCGCGGACGGCGAGGAGGTGCAGTCGCGCCGCAACGAGACGCCCTCGCCCTACACGGCCACGCACGCGGCCGTGTCCGTGCCCACCAGCGAAGCGCGCATCAAGGAGGTCGCGGCCCGCGAGGGCTGGCGGGCCGAGACGTTCGAGCGCGGCGGCGTCTTCCGCCTCGTCGAGCTGTGGGTCGAGAACCGCCTGCTCCTCGAACTGCTCACGCCCGCCATGCAGCGCGACTACCTCGACTTCATGACCCCGGAAAAGTACGCCGGCCTCTTCGGCTTCGACTACGCCCCGCGCGGCGGCGAGGTCGGCGACTTCGACCCCGCCGGGGCCGGCGTCCCCCTCATGCGCCGCCGCGGCTGCGAGGCGTTCTGGTAGGGGAGGGCGCCGGGTAAGGGCGAGTCGCTTTCACCCGGCACCGGGCGCCTGAGGCCCGACGCCCTTTTTAGCCAGCTCGTAGACGAGGCGGACGGGGAGGCCGACGACGTTCCAGTAGTCGCCCTCGATGGCCTCGATGAAGAGCGCGGCGCGGCCCTGTATGGCGTAGGCCCCGGCCTTGTCGAGCAGGTCGCCCGTGCGGACGTGCCACCCGATCTCCTCTTCAGACATCTCGGCGAAGCGCACGCGCGTCCGCTCCACGCCCGCGGCCGTCGCGCCCGACTCGGCCCGCACCAGCGCGACCCCCGTCAGCACCTCGTGCCAGCGCCCCGCCAGCCGCCGCAGCATCCGCGCGGCCTCTTCCTCGTCGCGCGGCTTGCCGAGGATTTCGCCCTCGACGACGACGGTCGTGTCCGCGCCGAGCACCAGCCCGAACAGGCGCGCGCGGGCCACCGCCCCGGCCTTCTCCAAAGCCAGCCGCCGCACGTAAGCCTCCGGCGCTTCCCCCTCGCGCAGAGACTCGTCCACGCCGGCCGGGCTGACCTCGAACGCCCACCCGACGGCGCGCAGAATCTCCGCGCGGCGCGGGCTGGACGAGGCCAGCACCAGCGGCTCCGCCGCGCGCAGGCCCTCGCCGCCCGCCCCGCCACCCGCTTGTGGCCCCGGCTTCTTATCCATTAAACTCCCCACGAAATTTTAGATTTACGATTTTCGATTTTCGATTCTACAGCACTCGACCGCGGGCGTCAGCATTCCCCTTTTGGAACGCCCGCGGCTCCCGACCGCGAATCGACAATCAACAATCGACAATGGACGATCTGATTCAGGCGCTGCCGAAGCTGCTGCGCGCGGCGGGAGAGGCGGAGGAGGTCGCCGAGGCGGCCGCCTTCGTCGCGTGGCGTCGCGTGGCGGGCGAGGCCCTGCGCGGGTGCGCCGTCCCGTTCCGGCTCTACCGCAAGACGCTCGTCGTCGCCGTGCCGGACGCGACGTGGCGGCGGCAGCTCGAAGCGGTCAGCGGTCAGCTCATCTTCCGCCTCAACTCGCTGCTCGGGCAGGCGCTCGTCACCTTCGTCGAGTTCCGCGTCGACCCGCAGACGGTCGCGGCCGAGCGCGAGCGCGCGCAGGCCTCGGCCCGCGACCCGCAGGCCGCCGAGGAGTCGGCCTACGCGCGCGCGGGCGAACTGCGCGCCGCGGCCGCCGCCATCCACGACGAAGACCTGCGCCGCCGCTTCCTCCTCGCCGCCGGAAGCTGTATGAACAGGAGTAGACAGTAGCCAGTAGTCAGTAGCCAGAAGCGCTCCGCGCCGACGACAACTGACGCCGACGCGCTGACGGTTCGCCGCCGAAGGTCTTCTCTGCTGTTTACTGACTACCGTCTACCGTCTACTTGAGCTTATGCCTATCACCGAAGACGACATCAGGAAGATCGCCGCGCTGGCGCATCTGGAAATCTCCGAGGACGAGCTGCATACGCTCGCGCCGCAGATCGCGTCCATCGTCAGTTACGTCGAGCAGTTGAACGAGCTGGACACGAGCCGGGTCGAGCCGGCCATCGGCGGGCTGACGCCCGAGGGCGCGCGCACCGCCGCCGCGCGCGAGGACGAGGCCCGCCCCTCGCTCGGTCAGGCGCTCGCGCTCGAACAGGCACCCGACCCCGCGCACGGCCACTTCCGCGTCCCCAAAGTTCTGGGCGGCTCGGAGACGAAAGAGAATTTTTAACGCTCGACCACTTTCACCCCTCTGCCGGTGCCGCGCTCCGCCGCAACCATTTTATGACCGTTCCCGGTAACACCATCGAACTCATCTCGGCCCGCGTCGCGGGCGGCGAGACGACGGCGCGCGCCGTCGCCGAAGCGGCCGTCAGCGCCGCCGAGAATCTCAACGGCGCGCTCAACGCCTTCCTACAAATCGACCGCGAGGGCGCGCTCAGGCGAGCCGCGGAGTTGGACGGCGGAGGGCGGGCGGAGGGCGTTTCCCTCCTGCGCGGCGTGCCCGTCGCCGTCAAGGACAACATCTGCGTGCGCGGCCTACAGGCGACGTGCGGCTCGCGCATCCTCGCCGGCTACCACCCGCCTTACGACGCGACCGTCATCGAGCGCCTGAGCGCCGCGGGCGCGGTCGTCGTCGGCAAGACCAACTGCGACGAGTTCGCGATGGGCTCGTCGAACGAGAACTCGGCCTTCGGCCCCGTCCGCAACCCGTGGGACACCGAGCGCGTGCCGGGCGGCTCCTCGGGCGGCTCGGCCGCGGCCGTCGCGGCCCGCGTCGTGCCCGCGGCTCTGGGCTCCGAGACGGGCGGCTCCGTGCGCCAGCCCGCCGCGCTCTGCGGCATCGTCGGCGTCAAGCCGACCTACGGCCGCGTCTCGCGCTACGGCCTCGTCGCCTTCGGCTCCTCGCTCGATCAGGTCAGCGTCTTCGGCCTCACCGTGAGGGACGCCGCCGCCGTCCTCCAGACCATCGCCGGCCGCGACGAGCGCGACGCGACGACCGCCGACGTGCCCGTGCCCGACTACGCCGCCGGGCTCGCCGGCGACATCCGCGGCGCGCGCATCGGCGTGCCCCGCGCCCTGCTCGGCGAGGGCGTGGACGCCGACGTGCGGCTGCGGGTCGAGGAGGCCATCGAGGCTTACCGCGACCTCGGCGCCGAGGTCGTGGACGTGGAGCTGCCGCACGCGAAGTACAGCATCGCCGTCTACTACATCCTCGCCACGGCCGAGGCTTCGTCGAACCTCGCGCGCTACGACGGCGTGCGCTACGGCTACCGCGCCGAAGACCCGGAAGACCTCCGCCGGATGTACCGCCGCACGCGCGAGGAGGGCTTCGGCGCCGAGGTCAAGCGCCGCGTCATGCTCGGCACCTACGTGCTCTCGTCCGGCTACTACGACGCCTACTACCTCAAGGCGCAGCAGGTGCGCACGCTCATCCGGCGGGACTTCCTCGACGCCTTCGAGCGCTGCGACGCCGTCCTGACGCCGACCACGCCGACGCCCGCCTTCCGCCTCGGCGAGAAGACCGGCGACCCGCTCTCGATGTACCTCTCGGACATCTACACCTGCATGGCGAACCTCGCCGGAGTCCCCGGCGTCAGCGTCCCCTGCGGGCTGTCGTCCGCGGGCCTCCCCGTCGGCTTCCAACTGATGGGCCGACACTGGGGCGAGTCCGACATCCTCCGCCTCGCGCACGCCTACGAGCACACACACCCGCTCACCGAGCGGCCCCGCGTCATGGCGGGGGGACAACTGGAGAGCACACATGACGACGACTAGCAGCAGACTGCTCGCCGCCTGCGCCTGCCTCGCGGCGGCCATCTCTTTGGCGGGCTGCGGCGGCGGCGCGGAGAACGCGCGGCCGGCGGCCAACTCGACGGCGGCGGACGCGGCCGCGGCCGCGGCCTCGCCCGCGACGGCGGCGGCGGCGACGGGCGTCGAGAAGGTCAAGCCCGCGCCCGGCACCGGCAACGTGCAGGGGAAAGTCCTCTACAATGGCAAGCCCGCCGAGAACATCGAGGTCAAGCTGTGCGAAAAGTTCAACCAGTATTTCGGCGGCTGTAGCGGCAAGACTTTCACGGCGCGCACCGACGCGGGCGGCGAGTACGTCATCGCCAACGTCGAGCCGAAGGTCTACGAAGGGCTGATGGCGCGCGTCTTCGAAACGGACTCCTACGTCTTCGCCACCACGGGCGTCGCCGGCCTGAGTTCGGCCAAGTACGAAGTCGCCCCGGACAAGACCCTGTTCGTGCAGCCGACCAGCCTCTTCAAAGGCGACCTCAAGACGGTCAACCCGAAGGCCGGCTCGAAGGTCAGCGCGCAGAACCTCGAGCTGAAGTGGGAGCCGTACCCCGAAGCGGCCTACTACAAGTTCAGCATCTACCCCGAGGAGGCCGCCGTCACCGCGCCCTACGTCAACGAGCGCGTCGAGGCGACCAGCTTCGGCATCGACAAGCCGCTCCAGAAGGGCACCTACCGCTGGCAGGTGACCGCCTACAACGGCTCCGACCAGAAACTCTCCGAGAGCGACCGCGACATCAAGTTCACCATCACCGACGGCGCGCAGTAGCCCCGAGTTCGCGCGACCGGCCGAGGCGACCGGCGGCCGCCTCCGCCTGCCCTCCGCGCCCGCGGGGATGCTCCGCGAGGCGGCCGGGGTGGCGCGCCGGATCGATGCCGCCTCGTCGTCACCTACCGCCCGCTGCGCCCCGTCGGCGAGGCCCCGCCCGGCGAGTTCCGCCGCCTCGACATCCTCCCCCGGCGCCTCGGCCTCGTGCTGCGGTCGCGCCGCGGCTACGTCGTCAAAGCGGCAGGGCCGTGAATCGTGGAAAGCAGTTCTCAGTCGTCAGTCGTCAGTCGTCAGTAAAGGCAAAAAACTGATGACTGAGAACTGACGACTGACGACTCTCTTTTCGATTTACGATTCGCGGCCTTTCGCCGTATCCTCGACGCGCTTGCGGGTAATCATCTGTGAGCAAGGCCAGCCCCGGAGGAGAGCGCGGGCGACGCGCGTCCCGGTTGGTGATGACCGACGAAAAACTCCTGCATAAAGCCGGCCGCGGCGACGAGGCCGCCTTCCTCGCGCTCTACGAGCGGCACCGCGAGACGGTCTTCCGCTTCGCCTACCGCATGCTCGGCTCGGCCGCGCTGGCCGAGGAGGTCACGCACGACTGCTTCCTCGGCCTCATCAGGGAGCCGGCCCGCTTCGACCCCGCGCGCGCCGCCCTGCGCACGTACCTCTACGCCGCCGTGCGCAACCTCGCGGCCAAGCACTTCCGGCGTCACGCGGGCGAGACGCCGGTCGAAGCCTGCGACGAGTCGGAGTTCGCCGCCGACCGCCGCGAGGAACCTCTGAGCCGGCTGCTCGACGCCGAGCTGGCCGAGGAAGTCCGCCGCGCGGTCGCCTCGCTCCCGCCGTTGCAGCGCGAGGTGATCGTCCTCTTCGAGTACGAGGAGCTGTCTCTGGCGGAGGTGGCGGCCGTCGTCGGGGCCGACACGGGCACGGTCAAGTCGCGCCTGCACCGCGCGCGCCAGCGCCTGCGCCGGGAGCTCGAACACTACTTTAAAAGTGGCCGCGGACTGAGCGCCGCGGGGAAGGTCTCAAGATGAACGAACAGAGAACGAGGCTGCTGCCCTTCCGCCTGCGCCGGCGCGGCGCGGGCGGCGCGTACCGCCGCGACGACGCGCCCGCCGACGCCGAGCTGCGCGAGCTGCTCGGCGCGTGGCGCGCGCCCGCGCCGCCCGAACACTTGCGCGCGCGCCTCGCCGAAAGCTTCCGCGCGCAGACCGCGCCGGCCCCGCGCTGGCGGCGTCTGCTCGCGGCGCGCGTGAGCGTGCCCGTGCCGGTCGCCGCCTGCGCCGCGCTCGTCGTCTGCTCGGCCCTCGCGCTCGCCGCGCTCGCCTCGAAGCGTCCGGCGCCGGACACTCCGGCCGAGGGCGCGGCCGAGGCCGTCAGGTTCGTCGAGGTTCCCGTGCCGCACGAGCGCGTCGTCAGGCAGGTGGTCTACGTGGAGCGTGAGACGCGGCCGGCGCGCGCGCGACGCCCGACGCCGCCCGCCGCGACCGGCGCGCGCGAAGAGCGCGAAGGCGACGCCGGCCCGACCAGCTACTTCACCGGCGTGGACATGGCCGAGTTCCGCCCCGCCGACGAGATGAAGATTCGCGTCATCAAGCGCGGCCGCGCCGACGACGAGCCGGAAAGGAAGGCGAGATGAGACGGACGGGAGGGCGGAATGCGGGAGGCGGGAGCCAAAAGGCGGGAGGCCGGGCGCGCGTCGGGCGCGCGGCGACTTCGCTTTCGACGTTCTCCCTCTGCCTTCTCCTGTCTGCCTTCTGCCTCCCGCCCCCCGCCCCCGCCGCGGCGCGCGAAGGTTGGGCCGGGCAGGACGCCAAGTCGCAGGTCATCGTGCCGATGCGCAGCGGCGCCTTCGTCGTCTTCACGACCGACATCGTGCCGGCCGGCGCGTCCGAGGTCGCCGCCGGCTTCATCGAGTCGGAGGAGAGCCCCAACCACATCCACCGCGTCTTCGTCGACCGCAAGAGCGACCTGTTCTTCGGCTACGAGCTTTCGGTCGAGCCGGTGGCCGCCTCGCGCCAGTTCCGCGTCTCCGTCCGCCCCCTGAGCGCCGCCTACGAGCAGCAGTTGCGCGCCCGCCCCGACTTCCGCGGCCGGCGACTCCACCCGAGCTACAACCCCTCGGCCTTCCCCGCGCGGCCGCAGCTCGTCGGCGACGGCGACACCTTCGCGCTCGACGTGCTGCGCAACCCGCGGACGGGGACGAAGATCGTGGACGTGGTGACGGTTTCGTTCGACGACCCGCGCCTTCAGGAAGCGCCCGAGAGCGCGCGCCCGCCGCGCGACTTCAGGCTCGAAGACGTGCAGATGAAGGTCACCGGCTACCGCCTCCTCGTCGACGGCGAGCAGGTGGCGCGCTCGACGAGCGGCTGCTCCGGCCCGCTCGTCTGGTTCTCTCTGACGGGGCGCGGCCGCTTCATCTTCTCGCTCGTGCCGCGCCCCGGCTACGACTTCCGCAAGGTCGGCACGGTGAGCCACAACAAGATCGACTTCGCGTGGGAGGGCACGCGCTTCGAGTGGGTGTCGAGCCTGCCCGTCGTCGTCGGCGGCGGCAACTGGCACCTGTGGGTCTTGCGCGACCCCGACTACTCCTACGACCTCTTCGAGCGCGACCCGGCGGCCGAGGGCAAGGAGTCGTCCTCGGTCGGGCAGGCGGCCTCGCGGATGCGCGAGCGCGGCGCGCGCGCCGAGTTGGTCGAGCCGTCCGAGACGCCGCGCCCCGCGCCGCCCAGACGCGCCCGCGTCGCCATCGGCGCGGCCGACCGTGTCGAAAGTCTTCTCCCGAAGAAGTGAAGAGATTTCGGATTTAGTCGTCGGCCGTCGGCCGCCGGTTCTTCGCCTTCGCCGACCGCCGACAACTATCAATCTAAAATCCAAAATTCCCGCAACTCTCCTACGAAATCGTTTTTGAACGGATCGGGGCGGCGCACGTGTGTGCGTTCGCCCTCGCGATTCCGTCTGCCCAAACCACGCCGGCCGGCCGGCCGCCCCGTCTCCCGCGGCCCGCCAGACGCACGAAGGAGACGACTCGATGAACAAGCACGGGTTCTTCGCCACCATCATCGCCCTGTTAATTCTTCCCGCCGCCGCGCGCGCGCAGGACGGGCGCGCCGCGCCGCGCGTCGAGGTCGGCGCGCAGTACAGCTCGCTCACCATCACCCCGCCCGGCTTCCGCTCGGAGAACTCGCCGGCCGTCGGCGCGCGCGTCACGTACAACTTCACGGACTACTTCGCCGTCGAGGCCGCGGCCAACCTCTCCGTCGAAGATGCGGCGCGCACCTACACGACCGGCGGCCGCTACCAACAGCTTCAGGCCGGCGTCAAGGTCGGCCGCCGCTGGCGTCGCTTCGGGCTCTTCGCCAAGGCGCGGCCCGGCTTCATCAGTTTCGGCGAGGCGGGGCGGCCCGACTTCGCGCCCGTCCTCGGCCCCGGCGGCGTCATCGAACTCCCGTTCATCGCCGAGGGGCGGAAGACGCACTTCTCCGCGGACGTGGGCGGCGTCGTCGAGTTCTACCCTTCGCGCCGCGTCGTGGTGCGCTTCGACGCGGGCGACACCCTCGTCCGCTACGGCGAGCACGACGAGTTCGGCCCCGCCATCACGCTGCCCGGCGGCGGCGTCCGCCAGACCGTCATCCGCGCCCCGGCCGAGGTCGCGCACAACTTCCAGTTCGAGGCGGGCGTCGGCTTCCGCTTCGGCGGCGGCGCCGAGGTCGAGCCGGAGGCCGGCGGCGCGGGCGCGGCCGGGCTGCGCCGCTTCGAGGTCGGCGCGCACTTCACCACGCTCTTCTTCAACACGCCCGAGTCGCGCTTCAACGAGCTGAACTTCCCGCCCTTCCGCGACAACTTCGGCGCCGGCACGCGGCCCGAGGAGGGCTTCGGCGCGCGCGTCGGCTTCAACCTCAACGAACACTTCGCCGTCGAAGCCGAGGGCAACTTCTTCCCGCGCGAGGAGTTCGCGAACAACTCTTCGGGGGGCTCCGCGAAGCAGTTTCAGGCGGGCGTCAAGGCGGGCCGGCGCTGGGAGCGCTTCGGGCTTTTCGCCAAAGCGCGGCCCGGCTTCGTCAACTTCAGCCGCACGCTGCGGCTGACGGGCACGGAGGTCATCCCTTTCGGCGGCCAGCAGTTCGTCGTCGGCCGCTTCGACATCGAGAGCCGCACCTACTTCTCGATGGACGTGGGCGGCGTCGTCGAATACTACCCGCTGCGCCGCTTCTTCACCCGCTTCGACTTCGGCGACACCCTCGTCCGCTACGGCGAGCGCCGCGACGCCGGCTCAGACCCGGCCCGCCCCGTCCGCGACATCCGCCCCGAGACCGAGCACAACTTCCAGTTCTCGGCCGGCGTCGGGGTGAGGTTCTGAACAAAGTAGACAGTAGACAGTAGACAGTAGACAGTAGAAAAACCTTCCCTGCCCGCGGCCGTGGTTAATACCTATGGCGCGTGGCAAAGAAGGTCTTTCTACTGTCTACTGTCTACTGTCTACTGTCTACTGTCTACTGTCTACCGTCTACTTCTTCCTGTCCGGTATCAGGTCTCCGGTGAAGAGTTCGACGACGGCTTTGGCCGTGCCGAGGACGGGGATCAGGTCGAGGCCGACGTGCGCGGCCCCGCGCACCGTGCCCTTGCGCCTGAGCGCGCGGCCGGCCGTGCCGACGACGACCGCCGTGCCGACGAAGGGGATCGGCCTGAGCAGTCGCTTCGCCAGCTTCCAGCCGCCCGCCCGCGCCGCCCTGCGCGCCACTTCCCTTTTCGTCATAGCCAGCAACCCCCTTTACAACCCCGACCCCGCCCGCGGCGCCCGACGCCTCTTTTCGATTCACGATTTACGATTCGCGATTCGCCGCTTTTCTCCGACCCACGGCCGTCATCTTTCCAGCCGGGCGCGGGCGCGCTGGAGGAAGGTGCGCATCATGTCGGCGACGCCGCGCTGGAGGGCGTCGCTGAGGCGGCTCTGGCCGGCGAGGCCGGCGAGCGTGTGGAGCTGGCGCGCGTGCTCGCGGCGCAGCTCGACGCGCTGCTCGATGCGGATGCGCGTCACGTCGCCGCGCGGCTCGAAGGTGGCCGCGTAGCGCAGGAAGTTCTGCCGCTCGCCGGTGACGGGTGACCACTCGATGCGGCCCGCCTCGTTGATCGACTGGAAGACGGCGAACGCCTGCCGGATCGAGCCGACGACCGGAACCTCGGCCCGGATGAGCCAGCGCGCGACGCCCCCGGCCTCGGCCGAGATGCGCTCGACGTTCGGCATCAGCTCGACGAAGTTGCGCAGGTCGCTCAGAAACTCGCGCGCCCGCTCCGCGCTCGTCCGCCACTCCATCTGCTCGCTGAAAACCGCCTTTAGTTGGAACATAAGCAGAACGTCGGCCGTGAATCGTAAACCGTTGTTGTCGGTCGTCGGCCGCCGGTTCGTGCCCCCGCCGGCGGCCGACGACTTATCTTCACCATCCACGATTTAGGATTCAAGCCTTTTACGATTTCTTAAAGAATCGGTTGAAAAAGGAACGAGTTGAAGAAGAGCCGCGTCGTCGAGCGCCAGATGGCGCGGAAGTTGGGGTCTTCGGCGTAGAGCACGACGTGGCCCTTGCCCGTCGGCTCGTCCACGACGTAGGCCGTGCCGCGCAGGAGCCTCTCGGTCGTCGGCCAGATGAAGCCGGCGACGTGGAGCGGCTGCCGCTCGTCGGCGTCGAAGACGACGGCGTTCGTGCCCTCCTTCGAGGGGCGGAAGAAGTAGCCCGAGTCGACGAGCACGGGCAGCGTCGCGGCCTCGTAGCCGTAGGTCAGCGGCGTGGTGCGGTCGAGCGTGGCGCGGAAGATGGCGCCGGGCACGGCCTCGGGGACGCGGCCGGGGCGGGCCGACGGCGAGGCGATGGGCGGCAGCCCCGGCGCGGCCCCCTCCATCTTCTCGGTCTGCGAGTCGGCGATCTCGCGCTGCTCGGGCGTCGAGGCCGCCGGCCCGGACTGCGCGCCGCGCCTCTGCGCCCCTTGCGCCTCGCCGCCGGGCGCGGGCGTCGGCGTCGGGGTGGCCTGCGCCTCCGAGCCGCCCGAAGGCTTCTGGTCGTCGTCGTCGCTGCCGACGAGGCGCGACGAGGTCAGGTTCACGTCCTTGAGCGCGCCGAAGACGGCCGCGCCCTTGACGAGCACGAGCGTGCCGCCGCGCTCGACCCACCCGCGCAGCTGGTCGGCGCCGGGCTTGCCGAAGCGCGCGAAGTATTGGCCGGGCGAGCCGTCGGGCAGGATGATGACGTTGTAGTCGTCGAGGCGCGCGGAGCGGATGGCCTGAATCGTCATCGGCGTGAAGTCCACGCCCATGCGGTCGAACGTCCACCACAGGGCGCCGTAGCCGGTGACGCTGACCGGCTCGTCGGCCGCGACGATGATCCTCGGCTTGCGCAGACTGACGACCGTCTCGGAGCCGACGGCCACGTCGCCCGTCTCGGTGAAGCCGGTCTGGACGGCGGCGACGGTCACGCCCGTCTCGCGCGCGATCTGGGCGATGCGCTCGTGCAGGTTGTCGGGGTTGCGCGAGACGCGCGCCACCACCGTCCCGCGCGGCCAGTCGCGCCCGCCCGCGTTCAAAGTTCGGGTGGCGACGGCGAGCTTGTAATCCTCTTTCAGCAGGCGGTAGACGAGCGAGGCCGCGCCGTTCGACTCGTAAGGGATGACGTAGGCCACCTGCGCGCGGCCCGTGACGCCGCCCTCCGGCGCGACCGCCGAGCCGAGCACCAGCGGCGTGACCACCGGGTGCGACACGCCCCCGCCCGGCTCGGCGCGCTCGCCGGCGTGCGGCCGCGGCGCCGGCAGTTGGACGGGAGTCGCCGTGAGCGGCGCGGCGTCTTCAGTCCAGAAAGCCTCGACGCCGAAGGCGAGCGGCAGCGACCACGCGGTCACGTCGTAGAAGCCGTAGCCCTCCTTGTTCGCGCTGCGCAGCTCGTTGCGCTCGAAGCGGGCGAGCTGCTCGCGCTCGAAGGCCGCGTCGAGCGGCGTGTGCGCTTCGAGCAGAGCCTTCGCGATGCGTTTCGAGGGCTGCGCGAGGTCGACGACGTAAGCGCCCGCGGGGAAATCTCTCGCGCGGGCCGGCGAGTCCTTGCCGGAATAATCGTGCGCGCGCGCCGAGCGGAAGGGGGCGGTCGCCCGCTGCACCTCGACGCCGGCGCGGAGCAGGTTCTCGACCAGCTCGGCGGCCGCGCCGGGGTTGCGGCCCGGCAGCAGCACGAAGCGGCGGACGGGGCCGCGCTGCCCCTCCTCGACCGCCGTGCGCCTGAACTCGTAGAAGTCGCGCACGCGCGCCTCGCGGTTCGAGGCGGCCGTGGCCAGCGTCGTCAGCGAGGCGACGAAGTGCTTGGCGATGCCGGAGCGCATCGTGACGATGGTGTCGTCGTCGCGCCTCCATCTCAGGCCCTTCCAGCCGCCGGAGTCGGTCTCGTAGGTCATGCCGGTCGCGCCCTGCAAAGAGGGCCACGAATCCCAGTAGCCGGGGTAGAAGAGGTCGAAGATGTCCCGGACGTAGAAGTCCCAGTTGCGCTGGTCGAACTGCGCGGCGTTGGCGCGGCCGAAGGCGGCGAGCCAGCGCTCGGTCGGCGCGGGCGGGAGGTTCGGGTTGACGGGGAGCGCGGCGGGCGGGAAGAAGAACTGCGAGGGCTGGCCGTGGTGGTCTACGGCCACCTGCGGGTTCCATTCGAGGTAGGCGCGCTGCATGTTCTTCGTCTCGACCTGCGAGGTGGCGACGTTGTCGCGGTTGAGGTCGAAGCGGTAGCGGTTGACGCGCCCGTAGACCGACCACGGCTCGTCGTGCTCGGCGGCCGAGGGGTCCGGGTTGCCGTTGCCGAAGGAGTTGTACCACGTGACGAAGCGCTCGTGGCCGTCGGGGTTGGCGCAGACGTTGACGAGGGCGACGCTGTTGCGCAGCATCTCCAGCGTGGCCGGCTCCTCGGAGGCGGCGAGCTGGTAGACGACCTGCATCATCGCCTCGAACGAGGCCGACTCGTTGCCGTGGATGGTGTAGCTGAGCCAGACGACGACCGGGGTGCTGCCGACGAGGCGCTGCGCCTCGGCCTCCGGCAGCCCGCGCGGGTCGGCGAGCCGCCGCATGTTGGACCTGATCTCTTCGAGGCGCGCGATGTTCTCGGGCGCGCTGATGGCGACGACGTGCTGCATCCGGTACTCGTTCGTCAGCCCGATGTCGAAGACGCGGACGCGGTCGGAGGCCGCCTGCGCGATGGAGGAGATGACGCGCTCCATCATCGCGTAGTTGGTGTGGAACTCGCCCACGTCGTAGCGCAGGACTGTCTGCGGGCGGGGCACGTTCTCGCGGTAGGGGCCGCGCGCGTAGAAGTCAAAGCGGTCGGCGCGCTCCTGCGCCGGGGCGGCCGACAGGCAGACGAGGACGAGCGCGAGGGCGGCGAGCGGGCGGGCTGGCTTTCTCATCTCCGGGGCGTGCTTTCTCTTTCGCGTCAGGTGTGTTAAAGACAGGCGCGATATTAACTCGGCCCCCGGCCGATTAACAATTGAAGAGTAGACGGCGGTCGACGGCCGGCAGGCTCCGCGTCACCGCGGCCGGGGCCGGCGGCGCGAACGGTATGACGGCGGCCGCCCGTCTACCCGCTACCGACCGCGGTCTGCCGTCTGCTTCCCTTATGCGCGAGATTCACACCGAGATCGAGATCGAAGCCGCGCCCGAAGAGGTGTGGCGGGTGCTGACGGACTTCGGCGCTTACCCTTCGTGGAACCCGTTCGTGAAGAGCGTGAGCGGCGAGCCGCGCGAGGGCGGGCGGCTGGAAATCTTCGTGCAGGTGCCGGGGGGGCGCGGGATGAGGTTCACGCCCGAGGTGCTGCGGGCCGAGCCGGCGCGCGAGTTGCGCTGGATCGGCCGCATGCCCCTGAACCTCTTCAACGGCGAGCACATCTTCCGGCTCGAACCCGCCGGGCCGGGCCGCACGCGCTTCCACCACGGCGAGCGCTTCACGGGCCTGCTCATCCCCTTCATGGGCGGGACGCTGCGGAAGGTGCGCCGCGGCTACCTTTTGATGAACGAGGCGCTGAAGGCCCGCGTCGAGGGCGCGGCCGGGGGGACGCGATGAGCCGAGACTACGCGACGAGCGCGCAGGGCGAAGACG
>Ga0196978_1000552_pt1 | contig 18630 bp, 19 predicted proteins | sample S3v_2013CmetaG_FD_155491 | JGI IMG/M metagenome (GOLD analysis project Ga0196978, IMG submission 155491) | Soil microbial communities from Anza Borrego desert, Southern California, United States - S3+v_20-13C | ecosystem: Environmental > Terrestrial > Soil > Desert | place: USA: California... | reverse complement strand
GAGGCGGTTCGCGATCGGGGCGTAGATCTCCAGCGTCTCCCGCGCGATGCGGCGGCGCTTGACCGGCTCGACGGCCTCGAGCGTGCGCATGTTGTGCAGCCGGTCGGCGAGCTTGATCAGGATGACGCGCACGTCGCGCGCCATCGCGAGCAGCATCTTGCGGAAGTTTTCGGCCTGCGCTTTCTCCTGCGTCTCGAACTCGATCCGGTCGAGCTTGGAGACGCCGTCGACGAGCTCGGCGACGGGCTTGCCGAAGTTGCGCGAGATTTCGTGCTTGGTGACCGCGGTGTCTTCGGTCACGTCGTGCAGCAGCGCCGCAGTGAGGGCCTGCGGATCGAGGTGCCACTGCGCGAGGATGTCGGCTACGGCGAGCGGGTGGGAGATGTACGGCTCGCCGGACTTGCGAAACTGCCCTTCGTGCGCCGCCTTACTGAAGGTGTAGGCGGACTGGAGCTGTGAGATGTCCTCCGGCTTTAGATACCCGGCCCACTCATTGAACAGGACATCCGCTTCGGGCATACACCTCCGGAGCTGACTACGGCTGGGCCTTGTTCAGAATCTCTTCGCCGTATTTGCCCGCAGCCAGCTCGCGCAACGCTATTACCGTTGCCTTGTCGCGATTGCCTTCCATCATGGGCTGCGCGCCGTTGGTGATCTGGCGGGCGCGGTACGTCGCGGCGAGCGACATCTCGAAACGGTTCGGAATCTGCTTCAAGCAGTCGTCGACAGTGATGCGTGCCATGTGTTTCCTCTATTGCGGGTCGCGGAGCTACTCGGGCTCGCGGCCCAGCACTTGGTTGATCAGATCGGTGTGGCGGGCAAGCTGGCGGGGGAGCCTGAGGCGTTCGGCCCGAATGATGCTGATCAGATCCTGCGCCGCCCGGTTGAACTCGTCGTTGATAATAACATAGTGGAACTCACCGACATGTGAAATCTCCCCCCGAGCTGCGGCAACGCGGCGGGCGATGGTCTCCGCGCTGTCCTGTCCGCGTCCCCGCAGCCGCTTCTCGAGCGCCTCGATCGAGGGCGGCAGAATGAATATGGCGACCGCATCGGGCTGGAGCTTGCGGATCTGCGCGGCGCCCTGCCAGTCGATTTCCAGCAGCACGTCGTAGCCGTTCGCGGTTTCGCTTTCCACCGCGCGGCGCGACGTCCCATAGAGGTTGCCGTGCACCAGCGCCGTTTCGAGGAACTCGCCTTCGGCACGCATCCGCTCGAACGCGTCCTGGCTGATGAAGTGGTAATCGCGCCCCGTTTCTTCGCCGGGCCGTGCTTTGCGGGTCGTATACGAAACGGATTTGCGCACGAGCGGGTCGGCGGCGATCAGTCCGCTGACCAGCGTCGTCTTCCCGGCGCCCGAAGGGGCGCTCACGATGAACAAACAACCGCTCATTCGATGTTCTGTATCTGTTCGCGCATCTGCTCTATCAGGAGCTTCAGCTCCATCGACACCTGCGTGATCGCGATATCGGCGGCTTTGGAGCCTAACGTATTCGCCTCGCGATTGAGCTCCTGCATCAGGAAATCCAGCCGTTTGCCCACTGCGCCGCCCGTGTCCAGGATGCGCCGGAGCTCCGCGACGTGGGTGGCGAGCCGGGTCAGCTCTTCGTCCACGTCGATCTTATTGGCGAACAGCGCGACTTCCTGCCGGATGCGCTCGTCGTCGGCATTGGACAGCGCCTCCTTCAGCCGGGTTGCAAGCTTCTCCTGGAAACCGGCGATCACCTGGGGCATGCGGGGCGCGACTTCGGCGACGCGCGCCTCGACGGTGGCCGCGCGGTCGAGCAGCATCGCCTTGAGCTTTTCGCCTTCGCGGCCGCGGGAGACCGTGAATTCGTCAAGCACCTCCTCCAGGAGCGCGCGGCACAGCGCGCGCAACTCTTCGACGTCTACGGTGTCCGACCCGAGCATGCCCGGCCAGCGCAGCAGGTCCGAGGCGCTCAGGGGTTGCGCCTGCGGCAGTGCTGCGCGCACGCGCGCATCGAGCGCGATGACCTGCTTGAGAACGTCCGGATCGAGCTCGACGCTCTTGCGGCCCGGAAGCTGCGTGTACGAAATGCGGCACTCGACCTTTCCGCGGTTGAGCCGCGCGGTGAGCGTTTCGCGCAGCGACGGCTCGATCGCGCGCAGCTCGTCCGGCAGACGGAACTGAATGTCGAGATAGCGGTGGTTGACGGAGCGCAGCTCCAGATTGAGCACCGCGCTTTCGAGCTCGCGCGCGGCGACGGCGTAACCGGTCATGCTGTAGATCATTTGCGATAGCATAGCAAGATTCCCATGCGACCCAGCGGACGAAACCCGGACGAATTGCGCCCTGTGCGCATCACACGCGCGTACACGCGGCACGCGGAAGGCTCCGTGCTCGTCGAGTTCGGCGAAACGCGCGTCATCTGCACCGCGAGCGTGATCGAGCGGCAGCCGCCGCACCTCAAAGGTACCGCACAGGGCTGGGTGACCGCCGAGTACGGGATGCTGCCGCGCTCGACCAACACACGCATGGATCGTGAGGCCGCTCGCGGCAAGCAGTCCGGACGCACGCAGGAGATCCAGCGCCTGATCGGGCGCGCGCTGCGCGCAGTCGTCGATCTGCGTGAGCTCGGCGAGCGCACCATTCATCTCGACTGCGACGTGCTGCAGGCGGACGGCGGCACGCGCACGGCGAGCATCACCGGCGCTTTCGTGGCGCTGCACGACGCCGTGGAATTCCTTCGCGGCAAGCGCATGCTCGCCCGCTCGCCCGTGCGCGATTTCATCGCTGCAGTGTCCGTCGGCATCTACGAGGGCGTGCCGGTCCTCGATCTCGATTACGCCGAGGACGCCGGCTGCGGCACGGACATGAACGTCGTCATGACCGGCAGCGGCGGACTCGTGGAGCTGCAGGGTACCGCCGAAGGCGAGCCGTTCTCGCGCGCTCAGCTCGACACGATGATCGCGCTTGCCGACAAAGGCATCCGCGAGCTCGTGAGCGCTCAGAAGGCCGCGCTCCAGCTTTGAGAAAGCTGGTCGCGGCGAGCGGCAATCCGGGCAAGCTGCGCGAGTTCCGGCAGATGCTCGAGCCGCTCGGCTACGAGATCGTCCCGCAGTCGGAGCTCGGGATCGCCGAGGCCGAAGAGCCGCACGCCACGTTCGTCGAAAACGCGCTCGCGAAGGCGCGGCACGCGAGCTGCGCGGCGCGTATGCCCGCGTTCGCCGACGACTCGGGCATCTGCGTCGCGGCGCTGGGCGGTGAACCGGGTGTGCACTCGGCGCGTTACGCCTCCGACGCGGCGGCACTGACGCGCGACGCACAGGACGAGGCGAACAACCGCAAACTCGTCGCCGCACTCGCAGACAGGACTCAGCGCGGCGCCCATTACTACTGCGTCATCGTGCTCGTGCGCCATGCGGAGGACCCCGAGCCGCTGATCGCAGAGGGCCGCTGGCACGGCGAGGTGATCGACACCCCGCGCGGGGCGAACGGCTTCGGCTACGACCCGTATTTCCATCTGCCGGCTCTCGGCCGCACGGCCGCGGAGCTCGATCCGGCCGCCAAGAATCGCCTGAGCCACCGCGGCCAGGCGCTCCGCGAGCTCGTCTCGCGCCTCGCGGCCGAATCAGCATGAGCGAGCAGACGATCTCGCGCGTCGCGCCCGTCGGAGTCGCGCTCGCGGGCGGACCGCGCTTCAGGATCCTGCCGCCGCTGTCGCTGTACATCCACGTGCCGTGGTGCGTGCGGAAGTGCCCCTATTGCGACTTCAACTCGCACGAAGCGCGGGGCGACGTGCCCGAGGCCGCATACGTGGACGCGTTGATCGCCGACCTCGAATCGGCGCTGCCGCTCGTCTGGGGCCGCAAGTTTTATACGATTTTCTTCGGCGGCGGTACGCCGAGCCTGCTGAGCGCCGCCGCGATCGAGCGTCTGTTGTCGGCGGTCCGCGCGCGCGTGCCGCTCGCGACCGACGCCGAAGTGACGCTCGAGGCGAACCCCGGCACGTTCGAGGCCGAGCGCTTCGCGGCCTATCGCGCGGCCGGCGTGAACCGCCTGTCGATCGGAATCCAGAGCTTCGATCCGCGCTTCCTGAAAGCGCTGGGCCGGATTCACGACGACAAGCAGGCCGAACACGCGATCGAGATCGCGCGTGCTCACTTCGAGAACTTCAATCTCGATCTCATGTACGCGCTTCCGGGCCAGATGCTCGGCGATGTGCGATCGGACCTCCGGCGAGCGCTCGCGTTCTCGCCGCCGCACCTATCGCTCTATCACCTCACGATCGAGCCGAACACGTACTTCCACCGCTTTCCACCGACCGTCCCGGACGACGACGCAGCGGCCGAGATGCAGGCGGTGATCGAATCCACGTTATCAGCGGCAGGTTACGAGCATTACGAGACGTCCGCGTACGCCAGGCACGGCAGGCGCTCGCGCCACAATCTCAACTACTGGACCTTCGGCGATTACCTCGGGATCGGGGCGGGCGCGCACAGCAAGCTTTCGTTTCCCGATCGCGTGGCGCGGCAGGCGCGGTTCCGGCAGCCCCGGGAGTACATGGAAAAGGCATCGGCCGGCGCCGCGATTCAAACCGGCGGCGAGATCACGGAGCGCGAGATCGCCTTCGAATTCATGATGAACGCGCTGCGGCTTTCGGACGGTTTTGCGCTGACGCTCTTCGAGGAGCGCGCCGGTATTCCGCTTACCGCGGCGCTCAAGGCGTTGGACGAAGCCGAGCGGCGCGGCCTCATCGCGCGCGACCACCAGCGCGTCCAGCCAACGGAGCTCGGGCGGCGTTTCCTGAACGATCTTCTTCAGCTATTTCTGCCGTAGGGTGCGCTTGTAGCGCACCGGCCGGGCGGTGGGTCATCGACCCACTCTACGGAACACCACGTCCCACACGCCGTGACCCAGCTTCAGCCCCCGCTGTTCGAATTTCGTGAGCGGGCGGTAAACGGGCCGCGGCGCGAAGCCCTCCGCGGTGTTTTCGAGCAGGGGCTCCCTGGAGAACACGTCGAGCATCTGCTGCGCGTACTCTTCCCAGTCGGTCGCCGCATGGACATAACCGCCGGGCTTCAGCCGCGAGGCGAGCAGGCTCACGAACGCCGGTTGTACGAGCCTGCGCTTGTGGTGGCGTTTCTTGGGCCACGGATCGGGGAAAAAGATGTGGACGCCGTCGAGGCTCGCGGGCGCGATCATGTGCTCGAGCACGTCCACCGCGTCGTGCTGCACGATGCGCACGTTGGAAAGCCGCCGCTCATCGATCTGCTTCAGCAGGCTCCCCACACCCGGGGTGTGCACTTCGAGCGCGAGATAGTCGTTTTCCGCATGCGCCGCGGCAATGTGCGCGGTGGTCTCGCCCATGCCGAACCCGATTTCGAGAATACGCGGCGCGGCGCGGCCGAAGACGCTATGGAAATCGAGCGGCGCCGGCGCGTAGGGCACGCCGTAGCGCGGCAGCAGCGTTTCGTGCGCGCGGCGCTGCGCGTTCGAGACGCGTCCCTGACGCAGCACGTAACTGCGGATGGGGCGCTGCCCCATGGGTCTACTTGGCCGCGGCTGCGGCCGCCGGCGCGCTGAACTGCATGAACGGCACGATGCCGGACAGCATCTGCTGCGGCAGCGCGCCGTTCCACTTCTCCGCCTTGCGCAGCTCGACGAGTCCCGTGTTCTGACGCAGCGCTTCGGCCTGTGCGCGGATCGCGGCAGCTTCGGCCTCGCCGCGGAGCTGTATCGATTTCGCCTCGGCCTGCGCGCGGGTGAGCGTCGCGTCCGCTTCGCCCTGCGCCTTGATGCGGTTTCTTTCCGCGACCTGCTTTTCCTGCGCCGCCTCGCGCTCGCGCGTCTCGATCATCTGGCGTGCGGTGACCGCCTGCTCGACCGCGGTCTTGAAACCTTTCGTGTACTCGATGTTGGTGAGCTGGAAATCGGTGACGTCCACGCCAAGCACCTTGGCGTCGTGCACCAGCACCTGCTTTATCTTTTCGCGGATGGCGCCGCGCTGCTCGGCGACGTGTGCGACGTTCACCTTGCCCATTTCCGATTTGAGCCGGTCCACGGCGATGTTGAACAGGCGCTCGCGGTAGTCCTGCGCGTTCTCGTAGATGAAGCCGACGTTCGCCGGCGGCACGCGGTAGAAGAGATTGAAGAAGATGTCGACTTCCTGATTGTCGACCGTGTAGGTGTTCACACCCTTGGGATCACCGGGGGTGAGCGTGCGAATGTCGGTTCGAATCGGATGAGCGGACTGAACGAACGGTACCTTCCAGTTGAGCCCCGGCTCGGCGACGTAGCTGAACTTGCCCCACGTGGTCACCACCGCGCGCTCGTACTGGTGCACCGTGAAGAACGAGGCGAAGAGCGTCACGAGCACGAACAGCACGGCAACGCTCACGACTATCCACTTCACCCAGGGCGCGTTGCGGACGCGCGCGAGGTCTGCATTGAGCGCCGCGGTCCTGAAGGCATGTTCCGCCATGTTCGAGTCTCCCCCTGTAGACCGTCCGGCGCCTATTATGGGGCGCGAGGGCGCGCGGGTACAGCACCCGCATCGGCGCGCTTCGAACGGCGCCGCTACTTCGAGGAGATGAGACCGGTCGTCGGAGAGCTGGGCGCCGCCGAATAGAGCTTTTTCGGCATACGTCCGGCGAGGAAGGCTTCGCGCCCGGCCTCGATGGCTTTTTTCATCGCGGAAGCCATGAGCACCGGATCGCGCGCGGCCGCGATGGCGGTATTCATGAGCACGCCATCGCAGCCGAGCTCCATGGCGATCGCGGCGTCGGATGCCGTGCCGACACCCGCGTCGACGAGCACCGGCACTTTCGCGTTCTCGATGATGATCTGCAGGTTCCACGGATTGAGAATGCCCATGCCGGAGCCGATGAGCGAGGCGAGCGGCATGACGGCGACGCAGCCGATCTCCTCGAGCTGCTTCGCGATGATCGGGTCGTCCGAGGTATAGACCATCACCTTGAAGCCGTCGGCGACGAGCGTCCTGGCTGCCGCGATCGTCTCAATCACGTTCGGAAAGAGCGTGTGCGGGTCACCCAGCACCTCCAGCTTCACGAGTTCGTGGCCGTCGAGCAGCTCGCGCGCGAGCCGCAGGGTGCGCACGGCGTCGTCGGCCGTGTAGCAGCCCGCGGTATTCGGCAGCAGCGTGAACTTCGACGGCGGGATCGCATCGAGCAGGTTGGGCTCGTTCGCGTTCTGCCCGATGTTCGTGCGGCGGATCGCGACGGTCACGATCTGCGCGCCGCTCGCTTCCACCGCCGCGCGGGTTTCGGCGAAGTCGTTGTACTTGCCGGTTCCAACGAGCAGGCGCGAAGCGTAAGCCTTGCCCGCGATGACCAGAGCGTCGACGTTTTCGTGGAGCTTCATGGAACCCTCATTTTACATGGGGTCGATGTTCGCCTTGCGCACGACCTGCTGGTACTTGGCCATTTCCTTGCGCACGAACTTCGCGAACTCGCCGAGCGTGAGGCTGCTCGGCTCGATCCCGAGCTTGGCGTACTGCTCCCGCACCTCGCGCGATTGCTGCGCCGCGCGAATATCCGACGCAACCTTCTGAACGACTGCGCGTGGCGTAGCGGCCGGGGCCCACGCGCCGAACCACACGTCCATCTCGAAGCCGGGCAAGCCCTGTTCGGCGATTGTCGGCACGGACGGCAGCATGGTGATGCGTTTGGGGCTCGCGACGCCGAGCACGGCGAGCCGGTTGTCCTTGATGAGGCCGATCGCGGTGCTGATCGGAGCCATGTAAAAAACGACCCGGCCCGCGGCGACATCGCCGATCGCTTCGGCCGATCCCTTGAAGGGCACGTGTATCAGCTTGATGCCGGCGGACTGCGCTAAATACTCGCCCGTGATGTGCGTGGACGTCCCGATGCCGGCCGAAGCGAACGTGAGCTCACCGGGCTTCGCCTTCGCAGCATCGATCAGCGCTTTGAGCGGCCGGTAAGGGCCCTGGGGTGCGGTGATCATCACGTACGGCGTCGTGCCGAGACATGCCACATCGACGAGATCTTTCGTCGAATCGTACGGCAGGCTCTTGTAGATTGCCGGATTCACCGCATGCGAGGACGACTGCACCAGCAGCGTGTGACCGTCGGGCGCCGCCCGCACCGCGATCTGCGTGCCGATCTGTCCGCCGGCGCCCGGCCGGTTGTCGACGACCACGGTCTGCTTCCACATCTCCTGAAGCTGGCGCCCGACGATGCGACCGGCGATGTCGGCCCCGGATGCGGCCGTGAGCGGCACCACGACACGCACAGGGCGCGACGGAAACTGTGTCTCCGCCGCGGCGGAGACGCTCGCGACAATGGCTAGGACGGCACCCGTCAATACCGGGCACAGACTGCGTGTTGCACTGCTCGAGACTGCTCGATGGAACATCGACTTACCGGCTCCCGAAAAAAGGTGTGTTCCCGATGATCAGCCGCCGCCGACGGCGACGACGATTTCCAGCCTGTCCCCGTCCGCCAACGCGCGCGCCGCAAACTGGCTGCGCGGAACGATCTCGCCGTTGCGCTCGATCGCGATGCGTTTACCCGTGAGTCCGAGGCGCTCGACGAGCTGGGAGAACGCAAGCGGCTGCTCGAACTTGCGCGCTTCGCCGTTGATGGTGACGGTGATCACTGCGGATGCTGGAATGCTGAGCGGGAGGTGCTGAACAGCCTCGATTTTAGCCGCGTGGTGCACCCCTAGAAAGCGACCTCGGCCGAGACGCCGATCAGCCAGTTCCTGCCGGGCGCCGGCTCGAAAAAGCGGCGGTTGCCTTCGGCGACGATGACCGATCCGACATAGTCGCGGTCGGTGACGTTGTCCACGCGCACGTACTCGATGAAGCGCCAGCGGCCGCTCCGCTGCTCGAAGCCTGCGCGCACGTTCGCCACCGTGTAGGCTTCGGCCGCATCGCTGTTCTGGTCGTCCACGAACACCTTGCTGTTGCGGCGGCCCTCGACGGCGGCATGAAAGCCGCTCGCGGCGTGTCGCCATACGAGCTCGCCGTAGAGCGTCGAGCGCGGCACGCCGGGCAGGCGATTACCCGCGGGGACGAAAACGCCGCCCACTCCGGCGAACGAGCTCGTGAAACGCGCGTCGAGCAGCGTATACGCGAGTGCGGCTTCCCATCCGTTTCCGAGCTGCGCCTGCCAGCCGGCCTCGATGCCTTCGCGCCGGGTGCGCGAAGCATTGCGGAACGTCGTCCTGCCGCCGGTATTGCTCGCGACCACGATCTCGTCTTGGACGTCGATACGAAACAGCGCGAGCGTTGCCCGGTGCGCGCGGTTCGGTGCCCATTTCACGCCGATCTCACGATTGAGCGACACGGAGGGCCTCAGCGCGAAATTGAGCCCCGGTGTGCCGTCGGTGCGGTATGCGAGCTCCGCGAACGTCGGCGTCTCGAAACCCCTGCCGGCGTTCGCGTAGACCCTGAGCTCGCGCGTGAGCTCGTAGCTCACGCCGGCGACGGGAGAAGTGCGGCTGAAGCTGATCGCGCCGCTGTCGTCGGGGTTGAGCGGCGTGATGAAGGAGTCGTCGGAATCGAAGCGCACCCGGCTGTGGCGCGCGCCGCCCATGACCAGCCAGCGGTCCGCCGGCCGCCATTCGATCTGTACGTAGACATCGGTGCTGCTGACGGTGTCGTCCTCGTCGCGCTTGAGCGCGCCCGCGACGCCGAAGTTATTGATGAAGCCGCGCCGGCGCTCCGCCATCCGCTCGTAATCGACGCCGAGATGGAGGTCGAGCGGCATGTCGGCCACGACTGCGGTGTGGCTCCAGCGCACACCGGCGCCGCCGTAGCCGCGATCGAGGTCGACGACGCCGCCGGAATGCGTGGGGCCGAGCTGCACCGGAACGCCGCCCGGCGTCACCAGCGGAATGGCGAGGTATTGCGTCACCTGCCGCTCGCCGCCATAGACACGCGTCTGGAGCGTGTTGCCGGCGCCGAAACGGTAATCGTGAACCAAACCAAGCTGGGTCTGCGAAACGCTCTTGCGGGTGTCGAACGCGAAGGCTTGCGAGGTCGCCTGCCGCCGGTTGGTCTGAAGCTGCGCGCGCGTGAGTCCGAGCGGATCCTGCGTTTCCGGCTGGTCCAAGGTATCGGCGATCAGCGTGAAGGTGCCCGCGGCGCCGGCGGAGAGCTTCAGCTTCGCGTGCGCGTGATCGCGGCGGGCCGCGCTGTGATCGCGATAGCCGGCGGTTTCGAACCGGCTCGCGGCCGCGTTCACGTTGAGGGCGCCGTGCTGCGCGCCGTATTGAACCGCCGCTTTCCACGTGTCGTAGCTTCCGGCGTGGAAGCGCCCCGTGAGCGTCGGCCGCGGCGGCCCGTCCGCGGTGAAGATCTGGATGACGCCGCCCGACGCATTGCCGTACATCGAGGAAAACGGACCCCTGAGCACTTCGATGCGCTCGGCGGTGTCGAGACTGAACGATGCCGCCTGTCCCTGGCCGTCCGGCATCGTCGCGGGAATGCCGTCCGACAGCAGGCGTATACCGCGCACGCCGAAGGCCGACCGCGCTCCGAAGCCCCGCGACGAGATCTGAAGGTCCTGCGCGTAGTTCTGGCGGTTCTGAACGACGATACCCGGAACGGCGTTCAACGTCTCCGAGAGGTTTACCTGCGGACGGGCCTCATGGATCGTGCGGGCGTTCACTGTGTCGATCGACAGCGGCAGATCGAGACTCTCGCGCTCGACGCGCGTCGCCGTGACCGTGACCGCCGGCAGCAACGCGGGCTGCGTTGCCAAGGGCGCCACCGCTTCCGCGGGAAGCGACGGCACCGCGTGAGAGAGCGCCGCGAGGGTGACTGCGGCAACGCCCGCGCGGCGACGCGTCAACGCTTCGCGCCGCCCGTGTAGCTCACGCGATAGATCGCGCCGTTCTGCTCGTCGGACACGAGCAGCGCGCCATCGGGCATCAGGAGCACGTCGACGGGCCGGCCCCAGAACGTGTTGCCTTTCGCGTCCAGAAAGCCGGTCACGAAAGGCGTCACCTTCGCGCCTTTACCGTCGGCGCTCGCGCGCACGACCACGACGTCGTAACCGGTCTTCTGCGGTCTGTTCCAGGAGCCGCGCCGTGCCACGAACATGGCGTCGCGATACTCGGCGGGGAACATGCTGCCCGTGTAGAAGCGCATGCCGAGCGCGGCGGTATGGGGCCCCATGAGAACGACCGGAAGCGTCACGCCCTTGCAGCCGTCCGGTTTCGGGTAGTCGCGATCCTGAATGCCGTTCGCGTGGCAGTACGGAAAACCGAAGTTCTCGCCGGCTTTGGACACGCGGTTCAACTCGTCTTCCGGGCCGTTCGCGGCCTGCCAGTCGCGGCCGTTGTCGGTGAACCACAGCTCGCGCGTCTTCGGATGGAAATCGAAACCGACGGAGTTGCGCACACCGCGCGCGACGACTTCCATGCCGGAGCCATCCGGGTTGTACCGGCGGATCTGCGCGTAATCGGGCGTCGGCTCGCAGATGTTGCAGGGCGCGCCGATCGGAACGTAGAGCTTGCCGTCGGGGCCGAACGCGAGGAATTTCCAGTTGTGATGCACGAGCGGCGGCAGCTTGAACGCCGCGGAGAGATCGACCGGCTTCACGTCCGGTTTGTCCTCGACGCCGTCGTAGCGATACATCTTGTCGATCGCCGCGACGTAAAGCGAGCCGTTCCTGAACGCCACCCCGTTCGGCTGAACGAGTCCCTGTGCAAGGACGCGGTGCGTGCGCTCCCTGCCGTTGTCCTTGATCTCGTAGACGCGGCCGATCACGCGCGTGCCGGCGTAGACCGTACCCTTGTCGCCGCGCGTCATCATGCGCACGCCGGGCATCCCGTGCGCCCACAGCTCGACGCGAAAGCCGGGCGGCACCTTGAGCTTGTCCAGCGGGATCTCGCCGGGCGGCGTTACCGTGAGCTTCGCCGGATGCGGCGAGAGCTTGGAACCTTCGAACTCGGGCGCGCGCGTGCCCTGTTCCACGGCCGGCTGCGGCGGCGGCTTCGGCGGATCCTGCGCAAAGGCCGCGGCCGTTAATACCGGGACTGCGAATGCGGTGATGACTGCGGCAACTGACGGGTGGCTCGAAGCACGCATGACTATCCTCCCTGGATGAATGCGCGGCCGGTTAGTTTAAGGAAGCGCGGTCTCGGTGGGAAACCAGCCGAAGGAAAGGACGTCACGGCGAAGCCAAACCAGGAAAGCAGGTCTCGGGCGATCCGCCCAGCAAGGAAGGTAACGGAGGGAAACCTCGGTTTCCCTCTGTTCGTCTTCCGGTCGCGGCTGCGCGCGCAGCGCGCGAGGGGTCTCGCCGCGACGAGCGGGTGAAGGGAATCGAACCCTCGTATGCAGCTTGGGAAGCTGCCGTTCTACCATTGAACTACACCCGCGGACCGGTGATTCTACGGGTGCCGGCCGCGCGTGCCAACGCACCTCAGCTGTCGAGCTTGAATCGCGACGGCGCCGCCACGCGCAGCGTTGAAGCTTTCGCCGCCGAGCAGCGCCATGATTTCCGAAACCCAGCGCGACCGTCATGCGGCATGGGCATTGCACCGCCTCGCGCCTAGTCATCAGTACCGGACAGGGGAGGTGCCGCCATGTGGAGATACGACCGCGACCGCGTAGACGATCCACGCAGCTCCGAGCGGGAGACGCAGCGCCTCGCCCGGGATGAATACGACCGGCCGCGCTATGGCAGCCCGCGCGGAGCGCCCGGACAAGACCCCGTCAGCCCGGTGCAGCACGGCACGTCGGCGCAACGCATCGACCGCCGCTATCCGGACCATGGCCGCGACCTCGACCATGTGCGGGTGCACGAGCTCATGACGCCGCACGTCGCAAGCGTGCATCCCGCCACGTGCGTCGAGCATGCAGCGCGCGTCATGGAGTGGTGCGATTGCGGCGCACTGCCCGTCGTCGGCGACAACGGCGTGCTCGTCGGCATGGTCACCGACCGCGACATCACGCTGCGGATCGTCGCGCGCGGCATGGACCCGCGCCGTGCGATGGTCGGGGACTGCATGACGGCGCGCGTGTTCGCGTGCCATGCGAACGAGTCGGTCGCGGAATGCATGCGGCAGATGGCGCAGCACCAGGTGCGCCGCATGCCGCTCGTCGACGACCGCGGCAGACTCGTCGGCATCGTGTCGCAGGGCGATCTCGCGCGTCACGCGGCGCGCCAGCCGCTGCCCGACGAACGGCGCGTGCTGACCGAAGTGGTGGGCGCGGTATCGCAGCCGACGGGGAGACCCTACCGCTAAAATGAGCGGATGCCTGAAGCGGCTCCGCGAGCCCCTGCACGTTCCCGCAAGCTCCTTCGACACGGTCTATACGCAGTCGCAGCCCTGACGCTGCTCGTCGCAGCAGTGGCGACATACCTCGCCGCGACGTTCGATCCGAACGATTACCGCCAGCGTGTGATCGATCTCGTGCGCGACAAGACCGGGCGCACGCTGGAGATCCGCGGTGATATCGGGCTTTCGTTCTGGCCCGGCGTGGCCGTGCGGCTCGAAGCGCTGTCACTCACCGAGCGCGAGAGCAGCGCGCGTTTCGCCAGCGTCGAGCGCGCGCGCGTGCGGCTCGAGATCGCGCCGCTTCTTAAGCGCGAGATCGTCGCTTCGGAGTTGCTCATCGACGGCGCGCGCGTTGCGCTCACGCGCGATGCGGACGGCCGCCTGAATATCGACGATCTGCTCGCGCGCGGCGGCGAGACGCCGCGGTTCGACATCGCGCGTCTCGCGGTCACACGTTCCGCGATCACGTTTCGGGATCTGGCCAGCGGCAGGCAGTACGATGTGACGAACCTCCACCTCGAGACAGGCCGCCTCACCGCGGCCGCTGAGTCGCCGCTCGCGCTCGCGTTCGAGCTACGCGATGCCGCGGGCGCGTTGGCTGTGCATGCGAAGCTCATCGGGCGTCTCGGGATCGACCTCGCGCAGAAGCGCTACGCGATTTTAGGCGCGGCCCTGGAGCTCGCCGGCCGCGCCGGCTCCATGACCGACGCGAAGCTGCGCGCGCGCGGCGATGTGACGGCCGATCTTGCGTCCGCCAAGGTGACGCTGGCGCCGTTCGAGCTTGCCCTCGAGGGCATTCGTAACGAGACCGAGCACGTGAGCGTGAATGCGGCGGCTGCCGAGGTCGTGCACGTTGCGGGCGAGGCGATCGGCCGCGAGGTGCATGCGAGCCTGGCGGCCCAGGGCCGTGCCGGAACCACCGACGTCAAGATCGTGCTGCCGGCGGTCGCGCGGCGAGCCGACGCGATCGCTGCGGAGGCGGCGTCGGTCGCGATCAGGCTCGTGCGCGGCGAGCACGTGCTCGAGGCGCATGCAACCGCTCCGCTGGAGGCGAACATCGCCGCACGGGAGCTCGCGCTGAAGGACCTGCGTGCCGAGCTCACGCTGTCCGGTCCGCACATTTCGCGCGGCGGCATTCGCGGCGCGGTCAAAGGCGATCTGCGCCTCGATAGCGATCCGGAAGGCGTGCAGCTGCGGCTGGCGGGGCGCGTCGACGAAAGCAACGTCAAAGCGCAGCTCGCGGCGGCCGGCTTCGCGGCGCCGGTGTATACCTTCGCGGTCGATATCGATCGCCTCGATCTCGACCGCTACCTGCGCGGCGACAAGGCGCCCGTTCGAGAACGCACGGGCGCAACGCCTGCGGAGAGTCTGCTGGCGCCGCTGTCGGACCTGCCGGCGAGCGGCACGCTGACCGTCGGCGTGCTGAGCGGGGCGGGGGCGAAGGCGAACAACGTGAAAGTGGTGCTCAAGTGAGCTTCGGGCGCCGCATCTCGGAGTGGCAATCGAAGCATGGACGCCACGCGCTGCCGTGGCAGCGCAGTCGCGACGCATATCGCATCTGGATCTCCGAAATCATGCTGCAGCAGACGCAGGTCTCGACGGTGATCCCGTATTACGAGCGATTCGTCGCGCGCTTTCCCGACGTCGCGGCGCTCGCGACGGCTGCGCTGGACGACGTGCTGGCGCACTGGAGCGGCCTCGGCTACTACTCGCGCGCGCGGAATCTGCATCGCGCGGCGCAGGTGGTGCGCGAGCGTCACGGCGGTTCTTTTCCGAAACGGTTCGACGAAGTTACGGCGCTGCCGGGAATCGGGCGATCCACGGCGGGCGCGATCATGGTGTTCGCTTACGGCGCACGCTATCCGATCCTGGACGGCAACGTGAAGCGCGTGCTCGCGCGCGTGTTCGGCATCGCGGGCTACCCGGGTGACAAGGCAGTCGCGGACGCGCTCTGGAGCACGGCCGAGCGCGTGATGCCGGTCGAGGCGTTGCAGGCGTACACGCAGGGACTCATGGACCTCGGCGCGACGCTTTGCGTGCGCAAGCGCCCGCTGTGTGCGCTGTGCCCGGTGAGCGCGAGCTGTATGGCGCATCGCGAGCGCCGCGTGCATGAGATACCGGCGCCGCGGCCCCGGGCGGCGCTGCCGCATCGGAACACGGTGATGTTGATCCTGGAGCACCGCGGCCGGGTGCTGCTGGAGAAGCGTCCGGCGCCCGGTATCTGGGGCGGGCTGTGGTGTTTCCCCGAGATTTCCGGCGACGCGGACATCGCCCTGCAATGCACGCAGCGCTTCGGCGCGTGCATCGCAGGCGCCGAGCGTCTGCCGGACGTGGAGCACGGTTTCACGCATTTCACCCTGACGATCTCGCCGCAACGGCTCCGGGTACGCGCGCTCACGCCCGCCGCGGCGGAAGGCGATCGGCAGTGGCTGGACATCGAAGATGCCAAATCGGTGGCGTTACCCGCGCCGGTGCGGCGCATTTTGCAGGGACTGACGGTCTAAAGCGCATGAGCGGAACGGAACCGAACGGCTGGGAAGAGGTGAGGGCATGGCGCAAGGCAAAGCGCGCCGAGCTGGTCGCGCTGCGCGTCGGGGTGCCCGACGACGAGCGCAAGGCCTGGAACGAGCGGCTGACGGAGCATCTCGTCAGCGCATTCGACATGCCCGAAGAGGCGGTGGTCGGCTTCTGCTGGCCTTACAAGGCCGAGTTCGACGCGCGCTTTGCAGTGCGGCGGTGGCGCGATCGCGGCGCGATTGCCGCGCTGCCCGAAGTCGTGCAGCCGAAGTCGCCGCTCACGTTCCGGAAATGGTGGCCGGGCGCGCCGACGAGACCCGGCGTATACGACATCCCCGTTCCCGATGGCACTGAAGTCGTCGCGCCCGACGTCGCGATCGTGCCGATGAACGGATTCGACGAACGCGGCTACCGGCTGGGCTATGGCGGCGGCTTCTTCGATCGCACGCTCGACGCATGCGAGCGGCGCATGGTGGCGATCGGCGTCGCGTACGAAGTGCTGCGCCTGGCGACGATCTACCCGCAGCCGCACGACGTGCCGATGGATTTCGTGGTCACGGAGGCCGCGATCTATGCCGGCGGCGGCGATCCGATCGCGGCGCTCGACGCCGCTTCAGCGCGCGAGCGCTTCCAGCGCCTCCTGCGCAGCCGAGGCCTGCCGCGCGAAGCCTTCGGCGCGCGCGGCTACAGCTCGCCCGCGTGCTATGCGTCGGAGTTTCCGGAATACTTCGGCGAGGAGCCGAAGAAAACGTAGGGTGCGCAGGGGCTACCAGCTTACCCTACGACACCAATCCTTTGCTGATGAGGATCTCGCGCAGCTTCGCCTGCCGCTGCGCGACATCATCGATCTCGAGCAGCGTCTGCTTCACGCGCGCATCGAGCGGCAGGACCTCGGCGAGGCGGTAGCTCACCCAGGAGCCGTCGTCGAGCAGCACCGGCGCGGGAAAGTGGGCTTCGCCGACGCGTTCGATCAGCACCTTCAGGATGTCGCGGCATCCGGCGTCCACCGGCGCCTGCGGCGGATCGGCGGGCAGACGCTCGATCGTGCCGGTGATGAGCCCGTTCTTAGCCGCACGGGAATCGAGCAGGCGGAAACGATCGCTCCCGCGCCCGACGAGGTGAAAGAGACCGAGCTGCGGCATGTCCCAGCTCTCGATGCTCGCGAGGCAGCCGATCGTCTCCGGCACCGCAGGCTCGCCGACTTCGCGGCCCTCGCGGATCAGACACACACCGAATGGACGCTCGTCGCGCAGGCACGTCTTCGTCATCTCGATGTAGCGCTGCTCGAAGATCCTGAGCGCAAGCGCGCCGCCGGGATAGAGCACGGTCCCCAGCGGAAAAATGAACTGCTCTTCGGTCACGAACGAAATACTCTCAATTCACGAGCTTCCGATGGCGTACGAGCACGCGGCCGTGGCGCGCCCGAAAGTGCTCGGCGAGCGCTTCGACGAGATAGACCGACCGGTGTCGCCCGCCGGTGCAGCCGATCGCGACGGTGAGATAGCTGCGGCTGTCGCGGTCGAAGCACGGCAGCCAGTCGTCGACGAAGCGCCGGATATCGTCGAGCATCTTCTGAACGCCGGGATCGGATCTGCAGAATTCGATGACCGGCAGGTCACAGCCGGTGAACGGACGGAGCTTCGGATCGTAGTGCGGGTTTGGCAGGCAGCGCACGTCGAACACCATGTCGCTGTCGAGCGGCACGCCGTGCTTGTACGCAAAAGACTGGAATAGCAGCGTCAAGCCCGCTGCCGGCACCTGCACGAAATCGCGTACCCATGCGCGCAGCACGTTGGGCGAGAGCTCGCTCGTGTCGATGTGATGCGAGAACGCGGCAACCTCCTCGAGGAGCTCGCGCTCGCGTGCGATCGCTTCCGAGAGCGTGCGGCGCGTGTCTCCGAGCGGATGGCGGCGGCGCGTCTCCGAAAAACGCTTGATGAGCGTATCGTCCTTTGCTTCGAGGTACAGCACTTTCACGTCGGCGCCCGCGCCGCGCAGCGCGGTGAGGTGCTGGGGCAGCGCCTCCAGCGTGACACCGCTGCGCACGTCGATCGAGAGCGCGACGCGCGAATAGTCCGCGTTCGCGAGAAAAGAGACGAGCTCCGGCAGGAGCTTCACCGGCAGATTGTCGACACAGTAATAGCCGGCGTCCTCGAGCGCGTTCAGCGCGACGCTTTTTCCCGATCCGGAGAGCCCGGTGATGACGACGAGCTGCATGCTGGGCGGTGGGCCGGGGGCCGGTCTACGGCTCCTCTCCCCCGTCTTTGGCCGCGTTCTGCCGCATGTGCTGCGCCTGGCGCGCGACGAACTCGGAGGTGGAATCGATGCCGCGAAGCTGCAGCACGTGATTGCGCACCGCGGCTTCCGTGAGCACCGCGAGATTGCGCCCTGCCGCGACCGGTATGGTCACCTTGACGATTGCCACGCCCATCACGTCCTCCGAGCCCGGACGCAGCGGCAGGCGCTCGAGCGGCACCGCCTCGCGGCTCGGGCGATCGAGATGCACGATGAGCTTCAGGTTCTTGCGCGGGCGCAGCGCCGCTTCGCCGAAGATCGTCCGGATGTTGAGCACACCCAAGCCGCGGACTTCCAGGAAGTCGCGGAGCAGCGGCGGGCAGCGCCCTTCCACCGTCTCGGGGCCGATGCGGTAGAGCTCGACCACGTCGTCTGCGATGAGGCCGCTGCCGCGCGAGATCAACTCGAGCGCGAGCTCGCTTTTTCCCACGCCGGACGCGCCCGTGATCAGCACGCCGACGCCGAGCACGTCGAGAAAAACGCCGTGCGAAGTCGTCGATTCGGCGAGCGCGCGCGCGAGATACGGGCGCAGGATCCACATGAGCTCGACGCTCGGAACGGGCGAGGTGAAGACCGGC